>Ga0207689_10001614_pt1 | contig 21366 bp, 21 predicted proteins | sample KBSMisM52_FD_184312 | JGI IMG/M metagenome (GOLD analysis project Ga0207689, IMG submission 184312) | Miscanthus rhizosphere microbial communities from Kellogg Biological Station, Michigan, USA - KBS Miscanthus M5-2 (SPAdes) (version 2) | ecosystem: Host-associated > Plants > Roots >... | reverse complement strand
ACGCTGAGCGCTGCAGGTAACTCATTTGTTATTCACGAATGGAAAGGCAGCGGGCCGGATTACATGCATGTGCACTATGCAGATGACGAAGCGTGGCATGTACTGGAAGGAACGCTTACATTTAAATTTGCAGACCACACCGTTAATGCATCTGCAGGAACGACTATGTTCGTACCTGCCGGCGTAGCACATACGTATGCCGCGGACGAATCAAGCCGTTATCTCATTATCCTTACACCGGCATTAAATAACTTAATATCCGAATTGCATTCTGTGCCTTATAATCAACATGGGGATGTGATGAGAAAGTATAACTCAGAAATTTTGAAATAATTGCGGCGATACACATCTTGTGTTAGTTCCCTGTAAATGTATCAAGCCTCGCTACGTTTTTTTTGCCTTTTGGCTGCGGCTTGCCTGAGAATTTCCGGCAATACAAGTCAATTCTTTTCATCAGGGGATTGAATTGTGATTCTGATAAAAGGCCATCGCTATACAGGTCTACCACTTTTTCTTTTAACTCTTTTATTCTTACGGTAGCCATACTGCCCGCGAGCGCCGCACGGCTGAAGTCATTATCGATCTCATCAATCATTTTATTGATACACCATCTTTGCCAGATATATTTTATGCCTAAAACGGATCTGAACACAGGGAAGAAAAGAGTAATGATAGATACAAAATAGATAAATATTTCCTTTACTTTCTGGTTAGAAGAAATTTCATATTGATCGTTAAAAACGTTCATAAAGCCAAACTCAAACAACGATTTGCTTTCAGCAGAGCTGTCTGATCTATATGAATCAGGGTTCAGTGAACAAAAAATTTCCTTCGACGAATCATTGATTTTCTGCAACAGCCTTTGAATATCATCATCTCTGATTGTTTTGGAAGCAATTAAATTGGTGAGCGTTCCAAACGTGCTGATATTTTTTGCAGAAGGATATTTATTTGTAAAATCTGCTACACGCAAATTCAAATTAAATTCCTTATTTAATAAAACAACAAATGATGGATCTATGGACAATAGACTGTATTCATGGCAGGAGTCCAGCGTTTGCTTTATTACATCCGTGGGATCTGCTGTCAGGTAAAATAAGATATCCACCGCGGAGTCTTTATTCCCGGTATGATTCAGCATTTTATGAAAAGATTCAGAAAACGCTTCATTCAGTTGGTTGAATTTCGGTGATTTCTTTTTGGGAGAAGCATTTATCTGCCGTTCCATCAATGCCATTACATAGCTTGCCATTAACCGGGTGGTGCTTCCTACTACACCCATGTTAATATTAATGACGGAATCACTTATATATTGCAATACAGATGAGTTTGAATTGGCAGATAACTGTAAATCGCTGTTGTCTGTTTTAAATAGTCCCCTGCGGTAGAAGATATGCATCCGTTCCATGTAAAGCGGTGTCACAACCCTGATATTACTACGCAACTGGTCATCATGATTAATGATTTCTTCCTGTACCAATGCAAATGAGTTCTTATCAATCGTTATTTTCATAGCATTTTCAGTACCACCCGGCGTGCTTACGTTTATCACTGTATCCCCATCGTCAAATATTCCGCCTGCCCAATTGCCGATTGTATTATACACGCCTCCGGGTTGTCCTGAATAGAAACTATACTTCTTGTTGTGCTTAAAACCTATTTGAGAAGTCAACTTATCATACAACATAAACTCAGGATAGAGCTTTCCAAAATAATAACACAACAGGATGGTAAATACCACGACGATTGCAAATGATAAAAGGGTAGCTTTTGGATAACGTTTGAGCCGGTACCACAGCGTGTTTACCCGGGCACCATTTTGTACCTGTGTTCTCATATCCACAGTTTTATTGTATTGAGGATGCTGTTGCTAACCGCCCTTATATATCAGCAGATAGAATGGCGTCAAACTATTTAGTCGGTTAAAAAACAAAGAAGGAAACAAAAATCTTTTTGTTAACGCATAGAATTGTCATTCCGGAGATGATATCATAAGGAAGTTTGCGATTCCAGGTGAGTTGGCTGAACGGCTGTTTTCTTCTCAGGAAACAACCAATTAATAAACGTCAGCAGCGGACTTGTCATGAAGGTAGTTATAAGCGCCATGATCACCATCATCGTGAATACCTCAGGAGAAAGTATCCCCAGGTCGTAACCAATATTTAATACGACGAGCTCCATTAGTCCGCGTGTATTCATCAATGCACCGATAGACAAACTATCCTTCCAGCTTTGTCCCACCGCTTTTGCTGCCAATGTACTTCCACCGAATTTGCCCGCCACTGCAATGAGTATAATCCAGCCACAGGTAACCCACAGGTTGCCCTGGCTCAATAAACCGATATGCGTACGCAAACCGGTGAAGACAAAAAATAAGGGTAACAATAAAACAAGACTTACATCTTCCAGTTTTTCTGTTACAATTTTACGGAAACTCAATCCCTGTGGCATAACAACACCGGCCATGAAAGCCCCGAACAGCGCATGAATACCTATTACCTCTGTTGCATAAGAAGATAAGATCAGCGTAAGGAAAACAATTGCCATCATCGGTTTACTCACTACTTCTTTTTTATTGTAGATAGTGCCTAACCTTTTTAATAAAGGCCGTACAACAAAAAGCATGATCAATAAATAAGAAACAACCATTGCCAGCGTGAACAATGTGCTTACCGATGATCCTGCTTTCACAATTGCAATTAGCGCCGCCAGTATACACCATGCCGTTACATCATCAGCTGCGGCGCAGGTAATGGCCATGGCACCGAGTCTTGTCCGCGTGAGATTTCTTTCCTGTAAAATGCGGGCAAGCACGGGGAAAGCCGTTATGCTCATGGCTATTCCCATAAATAATGCGAAGGATGAAAAGGAGATTGCTGCCGGCGCAAACAGTTTATACATGTAAAGCGCCAGCGTCATACCCAGCGTATACGGAATAACGATACTTGCATGACTGATGATGAGTGCTTCCTGTGCCTGCTTGCGGATAAGATTAATATCCAGCTCAAGCCCTATTACAAACATAAACAGCATCAAACCGACCTGGCTGAGAAATTGAAGATTGAGAAAAGACGAAGCAGGAAAAATAAAATTGAACAGTTCGGGAAAAAAGGCACCCAACACCGATGGACCTAGAACAATGCCTGCGACAATTTCACCGACTACTGTCGGCTGATGAATTTTACTGAAAAGAAAACCAAATAAGCGCACAATAGCAACGATGACGATGATCTGCAGCAGCAATATCGGTAATGGATGAGTAAGATTTGATTTAAATGATTCACTGAATAATTCAAAGCTATTTCCTGGTTGTATCTTCTGCGTTGCAGCACTTATAGTATTGACCCTGTTTTCCTGCAGCCGTCCTTTTTGTAATACCTGGTAAATAATAACGCCAAATACGACAAGCATCAGGACATACAACAGCATATTCCATGTTTTCCTCATTGTTTACCGGGTTTAAACGCTAAATTATTAAACATAACTCAATGATGTTTTGAATACTTGTTATTTCCCGGTCAATTTTTATTTACAATAGCAGGAACGGCGGTATATTTTAGGGCTACTTTTGCAGCTCATAGTGTATCGCATGAAAATTATTCAACTGATCGGAATCTTGATTCTGTTTACGGATACAGTTGCCTGCGGAAATAATGACGACGGGCAAAGCGCAAAGGAAGATACTGCACAGGTAGTCCAAACGCCCGCATCAGCCACCATCTCAGATTCGTTTGAAACAGGGAAAGTGATCTCCCGTGTTATTTGTAAGTCTGATCCTTCACAATCCTACGCTCTTTATATTCCGGCAAATAGATATCATGATACGTTACCGGTTATTTATTTTTTTGATCCGCATGGCGATGGCTCGCTCCCGCTCGGTAAATACAAAACGATTGCCGACCGTTTTGGGTTCATACTTATCGGTAGTAATAATTCAAAAAATGGCAATGACTTGGCTACAGCTGAAAATACCTGGAACATCGTATCGTTTGACACGAAAAAGCGTTTACGGATCAATGTTAACCGGGTATATACCTGTGGTTTTTCAGGCGGTGCAAATGTAGCGGGTTATGTTGCGTTGAATCATCCGGAAATTAAAGGCGTCATTGCAGGTGGTGCAGCTTTGCCGGACGCAACGGCTCCGGGTAATTTCAATTTCAGTTTTACAGCTATTGCCGGAGAGGGGGATATGAATATGACAGATCTTGTCGCATTCAGCGCGGCGCTGGATAATACAAAAACCAGGCACCGCATTATTTTCTTTAACGGAAAACACGAATGGTGGCCCGAAAACACAATGAACACAGCATGTATCGGTCTGCAGTTTGATGCAATGCATGATAAGCTGATCCCGAAGAGCGAAACACTGATCAGCAACTATAGCGACAGCAGTAAAAAAAGAGTAAACAATTTTTTAAACGAAAACGATTACATAAAAGCGGAAGCAGAGTGTGAACTTTCTACCAGGCTACTGGATGGATTAACACCTGTTGCCGACGAATTCACTCGGAAAGATATAAATCTTAAAAGTAGTTCTGTCTATCAAAAGCAATGGCAAAAGAGACAGGAAATACTAACTACCGAACAAAAGTTGAAGAATTTATACAGTCAGCAATTTCAACAGGCAGACATGAATTACTGGACCAATACTATCCACGAACTGCAAACGAAATCTAACGCGAAAACTGCCGAAGCTGCAATGAACCAGCGTTTAGTTGCATATCTATCGCTGGCGTTTTATTCCATCAGCAATCAACTGATCACCGGTCACCGCGATAATGACGCCCGGTTTTTTGTTGAGCTCTACAAATTGGATGATGCAGCAAATCCTGAAGCCTGGTATTTCTCTGCTATATTAAATGCAAGAAACAATAATCTTAACGCTGTGAAGGATGACCTGTTAAAAGCCGTTCAAAATGGTTTTACGGATAAAGAACGTTTGGAGCATCAGCCCGAATTTGAAAATAGCCAGGTTGATCTTTCAGAAATAAAACGTAAAATGAAATAGAAGACATTTTAAAAAAAAAGCTGTTTCAAAACCCAACATTATACATATTGTTTTTGAAACAGCTTCTTACTCCATAGAGCAAGGATAAAATGACACTTACAAATTAAACACCTATAGTGACTTGTAAGTAAATTTCTGTCCGCCGATTGAGGCTTCAAGCATCAACCCGCTTTTTTCCTGTGAAAACACAACAACACCTTCCCTGTAATTTGCATTGGCTGATGCACCGCTTTTTACAGCGACTGCAGATGCCTGTCCGTCAAATTCGGTTCTGTTGTTTTTGAAACGATCTAGCGCATCTTTATCTTGAAAAAAGACAACTTCACGATAGGCTTTACCACCTAGCTGTGCGCCTACATTTACCTGTATCATTTGGGCAGTACCGATTGCTTTTCCTTTTTCATATACAGTTCCTCTGCCGGCAGCGCCACCTACACCTGCTGCGCCCTTACCAACATTCGGAAATATTGCATACCCATATGCATTTTTAAAAAGATTTTCCATAGAAGGATCGCCTTTAATGAAGGCTGATTTTGCATGCTTGCTATCGTCCATTATCCTTTCCTGTTTTTCCTCCTGTGCTCTAACTATCTGTGGCAGAAATAAAGCCGGCAAAACCATCGCCACTATTGCCAGGCCGATATTTTTTATCTTTTTCATAGTTTTCATTTTACGTTAATAATAAAAAGAATTACTCCTCACAGGCTACACAAAAAATCTGCCACCACAGGCAGGAAATTATCCGTCAATCCATAAACGTTGGAAACTAAGGTGATTGAAAACATTTTGAAAGACGCCCGCATTGGCATTAAATTTTAACAGTCAGTGTGGGAGCAGTTTTCCACAAAAATTATGTGATTTTGCCGGTTGGTACTACCTGCAGGCAACTAACGCACGTGATGTAAAACAACGATCGCACATGGCATTATTGATAGCCCATTGCCTGTAAATTGAAAAGTTCCGCGTAACGGCCATCTTTTGCTAATAACTCTTCATGGCTGCCGGATTCAAGTAATTCTCCTTTGTCTAAGACGAGTATACGATCGGCCATCCGTACGGTAGAAAACCGGTGTGAAATTAATACGGCCATTTTACCTTGTGTCAATTCTGAAAAACGCTGGAACACTTCGTATTCCGCTCTCGCATCCAACGCTGCGGTAGGTTCATCTAAAATCAATAATTGGGCATCTTTCATGTATGCTCTTGCCAATGCTATTTTTTGCCATTCTCCGCCTGACAACTCAATACCCTGGTTAAATCGCTTACCCAATGCCTGGTCATATTTTTCCGGGAGGCGTTGTACCAATGCATCCGCCAGGCTTTTTTTTGCTGATTTTATTATAAGATCCCTGTTATCTTTTTCATCAACGTTACCCACAGCTACGTTTTGCGCCACAGTCATCTGGTAACGGATATAATCCTGGAAGATAACGCCGATATTCATGCGCAGTTCTTTTAAGTCATATTCGCGAAGATCATAACCGTCCAGCAAAATTCTTCCTTCCACTGGATCGTACAATCTTGCCAATAACTTTATCAGCGTCGTTTTTCCGGCACCATTTTCTCCCACCAGGGCCAACTTTTCCCCGGTGTAAAGTGTAAAATTCAAATGCCTGTTAGCCCATGCATCAGAGTTAGCATAACGGAAACCCACATTTTCAAATGTAAATCCCTCTTTTACCGGCTTCGGAAACGGACGGGTACCGGACTTTACCGAGGGTACAATATCGAAAAAATCAAAGAAGTCTCTAAGATAAATGGCCCCTTGCGATACAGCGGTAAACCGGGATAAAATTCCATCCAGCAAACTTCTTAACTGGCGGAATGAGCCTGCCAGGAAAGTAAGATCACCAATGGATATTTTTCCCTGCATGGTTTTGTAAATAATAAATACGTAGGCGCCATAGTAACCGACTGTTCCAATCAATGAAAAGACAGTTCCCCAGACCGATCTTTTTATTGCAAGCTGTTTGTTGTCTTTATAAAATTTTTGTGCTAACTGCCGGAAGCGTTCAATCAAAAAGGACGAGAGACTGAATAGTTTTACTTCCTTTGCTGTCTCATCACTTGCACCGGTGTAGCGTATATAATCCAATTCTCTTCGTTCCGGTGTTTGTCTTCTGCTGAGTGAATAATTCCTGTCGTTAAAATAAGATTCACCGATAAAGGCCGGTAACACCGCAATAAATAAAAGCACGATCAGCCAGGGATTAAAAACAATTAACCCGGCGGCTAAAAATCCCATGGTGATCAAATCCTGCACCTGGCTTAATACCTGCGACAACAGTATCGTTCGCCCGATAGTTTGTTGTCTTGCTCTTTCCAGTTTATCGTAAAATGTGGAGTCTTCAAACTGTTCAAGATCCAGCGTTGCCGCATGCTCCATTATCTTCACCGATGTATAGTTGGAAAACAAATCTCCCAACAAACTGTCGATTAAAATCGTTGCCCTGCTCAATGCATCAGAAAGAATCGCCAGTGCCAGCTCGATAGCGACCAGTTGCCACAAATAAGTGTGAGGTATGTTTACACCATGACTGATCTGTACCACGCCATCTATGATCAGTTTACCTACATATAATACCGCCACAGGGATCGCCGACCGGATGATACGAAGCACCGCATTGGTGATGGTAAGGGAGGGACTGGTTTGCCAAACCAACTTAAAAAATGCAGGCAAATTACCCAATGCAGAAAACCGATCCTTTAAACTGATCTTGCTCGTTTCCTGCGCCGGTGATTTTTTATTTTTAAAAAGAGTGCTCCAAAACGCCATTTACTATTCAATTCTAAGCAACTAACAAAATTCATTTAAATAAGTTCATGAAAATAATTCCACCATTTAAAGGTCAATCAAGCACTGCTGCGTGTCGGTCCTTATTTTCATTTGCAGAGACACTTCCCGCATTTAATTTTTCGGTACAATTATAAAATCATCATGAATTTCATAAGACGGTTTCTCTCCCGCCTTTTTTAAACTTTCATTTAATAACGACAAATCTTTAGAGGTGAATGGCAAGCGATGTTCCTCCGGCTGAAACGTAGTTCCTGCCGGGTAATCTTTGCCTGGTTTACGGGTCATTTCAATATGATTACCGAGTATCCACGTAATCTTATTTTTCTGCGCAAAATCTGTCAATCGCTGAATGCTTGACCTGTATGATGCCCAATCGCGGACATATAATCTGCCCGGGTAAAAGCTGTCGCCTGATAACAATATTTTCGTTTCGTGATCGTACAATGCAATGGACACTTTATCATGACCGGGTATCGGGATTACTTCAACCTGCCTGTTACCTAAGTCAAGCATCGCTGTTGCATCGGGCCATTTTTCAATGTTGAAAAAAGATTTGACTTCGTCTACATTCAACCCAACGATAGTCGTCTTTGCCTTGTTTTTAAATTGTGCATCACCGGCCGTATGATCACCGTGCGCATGCGTGTGCGCAACTATAAGCTCTGTGTTGCTATTGGATTTTCTTTCCCAATGATCAATAATGTTTCGTACTGTATTATAAACCGGGAATTTTATTTCATCTTCAGTAGCGCCTGTATCCATCAGCAATGCTTTTTTATTACCTAAAAAAAGAAACAGGAAAGGTGCTTCATAATTCACGCATTTATTTTGCCTTAATATCCACGTGTTATGATTATATTGAACAACCTGGATGGCTGCATCGGTATTCGCATCACAGTTTTCACTTCCATGAATCCATTTCACCTTAGTAAGGTCCGTCGCGCTTTTGTGAAGCGGCTTACAGGAAAAAGACAGCAGGCAAAAACCAAGAAGAAAATATTTGTCAACCTTCATAACAACAATATTAGTTGTAATTACTCAATTCAAAGCATCCGCATTCAACGTTAAAAAAGTACAACAGGCAACCCGGCCACTATATTATTCGTTTACTGTCCTGAAAATTTTAATCAGAATAAGTCAATTTAACAACGAAACCATTTAAACCTTAATCATGAAAATCTGTTTTAGTCTCGCCCTGGCGGCCGTTATGCTTTTGGTTGCCGCCTGCAAAAAGGAATATCATTCTCCCGGTTACGGGCATAAATCATCATTGCGAAAAGTGCGATTCGAACTTTATACAAAGGAAGATTTTTCAGGTGACAAACACAATATCACGTTCTCATTACATATGCATAATCACGAACGGAAGATCTTAGACTCTGCTCTTGCAACGATGAAAGTGGAAGAGATTCCCGATTCATTGCATAAGATAGTTATAGAGAAATTCGTGCCGGGAAACGACACCGCGACACTGGTAGTTGGATTCGATTACTATCTTGAAAACATCGGCTATTCCTGGTATTTAGAAGAATTTCCGGCAAAGGATACATTTAAACTCCTGCAATATTCTTTCCGATAAGTTTAATTTTATTTTCATTCTCCATCCTGTAACCCCGATAACAATGCGGAAGGTAATTACCTGTCGCAATCCGCCCTCAATAAAGTCGTATACAGCACCCTTTTGTTTGGATAATTGTTTACACCTTTACAATGCAAAACAATTACACCCTGACAAAAATCAACAGTATGCGTAAACTAAAATTACAGATGCAGATAACCGTTGACGGTTATGTTGCAGGACCGGACGGACAATTAGATTGGATGACTTTTACCTGGGATGAGCAACTGATTAAATTCGTTACAGCGTTGACGGACAGCAGCGACACTATTTTAATGGGACGCAAAATGACAAATGAGTTTGTCTCTTATTGGGAAAATGTATTAAACAAGCCCGATAGCCCGGAATATTCGTTTGCTGAAAAAATGGTAAACTATCCCAAAATCGTTTTTACCAAAACACAAAAAACAATACCCGGCAAAAATGTTATAGTTGAGAATGGCGATCTTGTTACTGCCGTAAATAAACTCAAAAGCCAGCCGGGAAAAGATATTGTTGTCTATGGCGGCGCCGGTTTTGTTTCCTCTTTGCTTGACAACAACCTTATTGACGAATTGTACCTGTTTACAAATCCTGTCGCTATTGGTGAAGGAATGAGGATATTTAAAAGCAGGCGTTCGCTTCAGTTAGTTGATTCTACACGATATGATAATTGGATCGTGGTTAATAAATACGTAAATGCTCACTGATGCTGTTAAAGTGCTCATTTGTTTTGATTGATGAGCTTTATCAATTCCGTTATTCTCGCCAGGTGATGATCATCATGATCGGCTACGAAAAGAAAATGATCCATTGTTCGCATAGGAGTTTTTAATCGCGGATGAAGAGCGGACATGAATATCTGCTCTTCATTAAGCGTTTCGATGACCGCAAGCGTCCTGTTTCTTATTTCCCGGAAATCACTTAACAGTTTTTCTATCGGCACGTCGTTATGTTTTGCCTCCGTTGTTCTTGTGTTTAGTAAATCGGTAGGTCTTAATTCAGTTTTGCCGTCAAGAATATCTTGCAGCCGACTCTGCCATAGCGGTTCCAGGTCTGTAAGATGACCGATATTTTCTTTTATTGACCAGGTATCGTCTATGCGTACGGTTAAAATACCGGGAGAAACAGATTTGAGTTTTTCTTCCAGTCGTACGGGTGTTCCCGAAAGACGTTCTATGATAGACGGAAATATATTTTGCTCCGACGAAAAATCAAATTCGCGATTGAACCATTTTATTTGCCCCATTTTGTCGTATTTGGACGGCAATTTAAAACGCTGCGTCGTCCTGCAACATCAAAAAATGGAGAAACGGCTCGAATTATATTTATTCGATGGTGTTTAAGACAACACGGAAGCTACTGTCCGGCTGTTGAAGGATCGATAATCGTCTTTATTACCTCAATTCTGTTTACGGGAAATTTTCCGCATTTAGCATGCTCACGTATATCGTCTTCATTTTCGGCAATATGGATACAATAAATTCTGTCGTCGGTAACAAAAGATTGTATCCAGTGATAAGGCTTTTCCATTCCTTTTGCTACGTTTATCGAAGTCTCAGAAATCTGTCGAAGTTCCTCCGGGGTCAGGTTTCCCGCACCAGGAATTTTTCTTTCGATGATAAATTTTTTCATATTGTAGTTATTTATTTGAACGCTAAACTAAAGTTAAGGTACCAAGATTATATGAGGAAGACTCCCTATTGTCAGCAAAAGAGTTCCCTATTTTAGAATCCCCAACCGGACTGCTTCGGCAACAGCCTTTGAACGGGAGTTTATATCCAGCTTCAGCAATATAGAAGAAATATGATGATCAACTGTCTTGGCAGAGATATACAGCCGGGCCGCTATTTCTTTATTTTGCATTCCTTCTTTTAACAGTGCTAACACATCCAGCTCACGATCCGTTAGCAGTGATGGATTTTCACGCGTTGTTTTTCGTACGCCGCGCGGAATACTTTTAATTCCGGAGCTTCTCATCTCCTGTTTTAATTTTTCATATACCGCATCAGCACCTAAATCATTCACCATCGCAATTGCTTTTCTTTTATCATCGTCATTGCCTTCAAACAATGCCAGCGCCTGTTCATAGGGGCAACCGGTTTTCTCCCAATACTTTGCATCCTGATCAGTCGCAACTGATATTCCCAGTTCATTGTCTTTATTCTTTTCCCCGAATGGTAAATATTCTTCTCTGGCTTTCGATAGCCAATAATAATATTTACTCCTCGAAAAATCTTTCTTCGTCCGCCTGATCATGTCAATAGCCATGTTGATTTCTGCTGTATCTATACACCTGGTTCCTGTTATCCATTCATATTCGAGAAAAGCTGTGGCCACGGGCAATATCCTGTGCAGCTCCATCGTCTCAAAGGCTTTTTCTTTCGCTTCCAGCAAACACGGGAGTATATCAGGATCCGGGTCACCTTTTCTCATTTTTAATATAGATGACACGGTCAACGCACCTACTTTTATTATCGACAAAATGTTGACTGTTTTGACAAGATTCTCCGCGATACTCCCGGCTTCCTTCCAGTTGCCGGTTTCAAGATTCATTCTAGCCTTCCAGCTCAGCATATATAGGCGCAGGGAATCAAGATCGTTTTCTTCGCAATAATTTATTCCGGTATCAAGGTATTTTGCTGCCATCGGATATTCTCTCATCGTCACGGCATTGCTGCCTAAAGCCGTATAAGCACGGGCCACGTGCTCATGATAACCGTTCTTTAAAGCTATGGCCAGGCTTTGCTGTAACAATGCAATGCCTTCCTGCATTGTTTGCCTGTTCAACATGATGGTAGAACCTTTGCTGTTCAAAGCAAACGCCAGTATCTCTTCATCATTCAATTCATTTGCCAGTACAATAGCTTTTTCACTCCAGCGTATGCATTCATCGGTTTCATCCGATTGCATTTTCAGAAAAGACATATTGGTATAAGCCATTGCTTTTGCCCGTGAAGCCGGTTGATTGTCGAGCACATCGATCGCCTGCATAGCGAAACGTTCTGCTTCTTTCCTGTTGCCGTCAAACCACGAGAGCCGGGATAAAAACCGGAGGCAATCTCCAAGTTTTTCCGGATCATCTTTTTCTTTGCGGATAGCGAGCGCTCTACTTTGATAAAAAATTGCTTCTTTTATCTGGTTCGTTAAATAACATTCATAGGCGTAAGACTCATAAAATTCTACCAGCAGATTTTTATCCTTTCCCGGGTAATATTCGATGGCGGAGAGATAAAGTTTAGAGGCTTCAATATGGGCGCCGACCGACGCGGCCTGCCTTGCAGCCAATGGCGCATATTGTACCACAAGCTCATTCTGACTTGCATTTTTTGCATAGTGAACAATCCGTTCGATTTCCCCGTATTCTTCAAAGGCATTTAAAAAAAATGTAAGCACTTTTTTATTTAAATCAATCCGCCTGAACGGAGAAAGTGATTCTTCAATGGTTCTTCTGTATAGCTCATGCTTAAACAATAGCTTATCATTTTTGACTATCAGTATTTTTTTTGCCATGCAATTACTGATTGTGTCAACATAATAATCATTGATGGCGGTAAATCGCTTAAATTCCAATCCTTCGGCAATTACTGATAATAATTGCCAGGTCTCTTTGGTGTCGTCTGACAGATCATTATAAATAGCGAGAATGGAATCTTTTATATTATCCGGAATTCCCGGGCTGTAATGCGCTAAAATCTCGTTTACATAAAACGGGTTACCACCGGAAATGCTGTATACATCTTCACCATTATAACCTCTTTTCTCTGCCATTTGCTGCACGGCTGTTATTGACAAAGGTTCCAGCAGCACGCGGGTAAATGTACCCGGCACCAGGTGACCCAATACATTTCTCAGCGGGTGCTGCCCAACTATTTCATCATCGCGCCACGTAAGTATGAACAAACATCTTGTCTGGTTGATACGACGTGCAAAAAATTTTACAAAATCAAGTGTCGCTTCGTCAGCCCAATGTACATCTTCAAAAACGACAATGACAGGTTTACTTTGTTGTACAAGTTCACTCGTGCATCTTAAAAACAAATCGGAGCGGGACGAGATCGAGCTGAGCTGTTGCAGCAGGTCTCCTTTTATCTGCAAAGCAATATCATATAGCGGCGCAAGCGGCCTCGGTGTGAAAAGTAAATCGCAGGACCCGGTATACTGAATACTTATCCGTTCAACCTGTTTCAAAAACTCTTTTACCAATGTCGTTTTACCAATACCCGCTTCTCCGGTCACAAAAAAACAATGTCCTTCTCCGGAAGAAACTTCGCGGAAACGTTCATCAAGCAAGGCAAGGAAACTTTCGCGTTCAAACAACTCCATAGTCTACAAGATAGGTGTAATAGTTATGTAAAATAGGGAAAACTCCTCATACATCTCTACCAGCTTAAGGGGAGTTTTGTGCCGGATTTGCGCTGGATGATTTTGCAAAACAAAAAAAAATTATACGGCGCCAGTTAATTAAATACCATTAAATATTAAACCAAAACCAGGGAGGCTAAAATGAAAAAGTTATCTACTGCAGATCAGCTCTGCAACAACAAACCAGGTAAATCGCTGTCAATGTACATGAAAGCGCCAATTGCTTATCTGGCAATTTTAATGCCTGTGCTTTTATTCACGGGTTGTCAAAAATTCGATTTCCGGGACATTTTTAAACACCACCACGATCATGATCAGGATGTAGTAAAAATGTACAGCGGTCTTGATCCAAAAACCCGTTGGGAACTGGAGGAAGCCCGTAAGGCAACGGAGAAGTACAGGGATATCAACAACGCCATAGCCGACGGCTATGAGAACATTGATGTTGATGTGGAAAACATGGGACACCATTATATGAAAAAGGCCATTGTTAATGGAACATTTGATTTCCGGAAACCCGAAATTCTTGTGTACCATGAAAATGAAGACGGAGATATGGAACTGGGTGCTGTTGAATATGCAGTACCGATTACAGAGCCACAACCGGAAGGCTTTACAGGGTCAGGAGATGTGTGGGATCATAACGAAGGCTTTCAACTCTGGCTGCTGCATGCCTGGGTATGGAGCTATAACCCGGATGGCGTTTTCAACCCGCTCAATCCACTCGTTCACATTCATTAAATAAACTTTAAGTAAAAAATTTTATTTCATAATTAATAAAAATCAAAATGAAAATGAATAATGCGTTAATCGTATTGGCAATCACAGTTTCCGTTTCTGCGGGTGCTTCGGCACAGACAAGCGGAACTGCATCAACAGGGAAACAAACTACATCATCCAAAAAGGCGAAAAATCTTTATATCGATGTTCATCGCCTGGAGCCCGGCAAAGTTGAGTTTAAAGACGTAGCGGCTGCACATGCAAAGGATCTTGCAGTTGAAAAAAAGTATGGTGTGAATTTTATCAAGTACTGGGTGGATAAAGAGAAAGGCCTCGTGTATTGCCTGTCTTCTTCACCGGATACAGCATCCATTACAAAAACACATGCAGAAGCGCATGGTCTTTTGCCCAATGAGATCTATGAAGTATTTGATGGCAAAGAAGCATCCCCGATGTCAGATCATAGAAATTATTATCTCGATGTGCATGAACTTGGTGCCGGAAATGTTACGGCCGCTGCCGTTGCTGACGCCCATAAAAAAGATCTCGCCGTACAAAAGAAGTACGATGTGAACTTTATCAATTACTGGGTTAATGAAAAGGAAGGTGTGGTCATGTGTTTATCGCAGGCTCCTGACACCGCTGCAATTATCAATACACATAGAGAAGCACATGGATTGCTGCCTGCTTATATATCGAGTGTGAAAGAAGGAAAATAAATAATTAAACCTTATCCAAAAAACAGAAATTTTCTTTCGCGTGTGTTTGGTTTACTGCCGGCTTCAAGCCGGCAGTTCTGTTTTACTTAGCGTTCATTAGTTCTCATTAGCGTTCATTAGCGAAGAACTTTGATACCTGGTGATACTTCACCGTTTTACCTTCATAATCAAGAATACCTTCTTCTTTCAGTTGCGAAAACAACGTGGTTACATTCTGACGACTGCTGCCGATCAGCCGGGCTATTTCATCTTGTGTAAGATAATTGGAAATAACAATTGTATCGCCAAGAACAGGGCGGTTGCCCCGCTGCTCTGCGAGTAGATCATGCATAAAAAGTAATAACCGTTCCCTTGTATTCTTTTGTATGATATTTAAAAAGCGATTTTCAAATTTGCGCATCCGCAATCCAACCAGCTTTGAAAATTTAACCGACAGTGTTGGATTCTTCTTTAACAACTGAATAAATTTTTCAATTGTAAATGAACAAAGACTTATATCGGATTTAATCGCCTGTGCAAACTCGCCGTCGAGACTGTTCTTTTCAAGAATAAATTGGCCAAAGAAATCGCCGGGCTTTAATACATCTTTCGTTATAACCGTTCCGTCGTCGTCAATTTTACCAAGGAGAATGTGTCCTTTTTTTATGAAGTAAATGACATTGTGATTATACGCTTCAAAATATACATACTCCCCTTTGCGTACTTCCTTATAGTTATCCTGTACATCAAGTGCCTTATATTCCTCTTCCGAAAGATCGGCCCATAAGCTGCACTTTCTCAATAGTATCTCATGGTCATTTTCTTTTATCGTTTGCATGTCGAAAGATTAGTAATTCCAAAAAACTGATTGCGTACCCGGATCAGCGTTTCAATTTGCCGGGAGATATTCCGAATTTTTCTTTGAAAGCACTGCTAAAATGCTGCAAAGATGAGTAGCCCAGCTCTGCCGCTATTTCACTGACAGTTTTTTTATTTTCCAGCAAATTATTTTTCGCAATTTCAAGCCTTGCATTTGCCAAATATCCAAATACTGTATTGCCAAACATTTCCTTAAAACCTCTCTTCAATTTATATTCATTTATGCCAATGATTTTTGCCAGTTCTGATAAACCCGGAGGTTCTTCCAAATGACTCATAATATATTCCCGTGCATACATAATGCATTCCTGGTCGTATTTCGTCTTAACGTATTCATATATTGGTGCCTGAGCAGCATTACAGGTTTCCGCCTGCAGTACCAGGAACTCTATACTTTTTGAAAGCAGGTACATTTTTTTCAAACCGTCTTTATAACGGCAATGCAGGATGTTATTTACCAGGTTCACCATTGTCGCATCCATCGGCAAATTGTTAACCGAAAGAATCGCCGCATTCCTGTTCAGCACGTTTTCTCCAAAGCGATTCAATGCCTCGTTCGCATCATGTGTGAGACGCAGAAAAGCATCTTTGGTAAATTGCATAAAAAACATACTGGAATGCGATCCGTTACTTCTCAAAACGCCTTTTTCTGATGTGTCAGCAGGCGAATAAAAGAGATTATGCTGATAGTCGCCCATCAGGTGAGAACTCTCGTTTGAACTACTGCCTATAAATACAGAACCCCTGAGATTCGCCTGGAAAGTAACCAATTCCATTTTTATGTCGTAACTCCATTCCACTTCAACCGGCTTTTTATAATGCCAGTCAGAATAACTCATACGGATCCCGTCGAAATACCACTCATACGAATCAATATCGGCGCTGGGATGATTGATTTTTTGTGAATGTTCGATCAATCTGTTGCTTTCATACCCTGTTAAAAAGTAATTGTTTAAAAGCTGAAAGTTATTTCCGGGGATATCTTTTATCTCTAGAGCCATTAATCCGTTTTTTGCAAGTGATACTCCGTTTTATATAACAAAGTCAGAATTATTGCCGGCAATTTTATAACTAAAAATAATCTATTTAAAAGAAACCTTTAAACGTTAAACCCAATGATATTAAGTTTTAAACGGGCACTTATTTATTTTATTCTGGCGTATTGCATAGTTACGGTTTTGGCGAGTGCTACATCGATAACCTACGGAATAATTAACCATTCTCCCGAACCACCGCCGGGTGTCAGTATATTAAAAGCACCGGAATTTGTGGCAACCGTTCCTTATCACGTGTTGATTATGCTGATAGTATGGCCGGTGTTTGCCTGGTTGTATTTCAGAAAAAGGAAAAATGAAAACTATTCTATGGAATTAAAAGAAACCTTGCAACTGTCGTCTTTTTGGCTGACAGGTGCTATTCTCGTTGATTTTATCGGCTTTGTCATGATCAAGCACCCCTATTCGTTAACAGCTTTTGAATTTTATGTTGTGTATCAACCCTGGATCAGCCTGATCTATATTTCGATTTTTCTAAGTCCGTATATCAGGTTGGGTCTTTCAAAATTGCTGGCGAAAAGGTAAATAGTTTTTGATTGGAAAAAATAAAATTGCCTTTTGAAAACATTTATAGTTGATTGGTTGATTATTGACGGGCAACAATAAAATAAATCACTTTGACTTGTAGCTTATCGATATGCCTGAACTGCTGCCCTTATCGATAGTTGTCGTATAGTTTTTCTGGTTGCGTACGTATTCAAGAAACTCATCAATACCGCCAAAACCATTCAATACATTGTGTGCTGTGAAACAACCACCGGGTTTTATTTTTGCATCTGCATCTTTAAAATATTGCAGGTACCAATCTTTATCAGCGTCGGAGAACACAAAATCAAATGGCCCCGTAAGTTGTTTAACGAGTTCGTGCGCATCGGCGAGGCGTGCGTCTACAAATTGAGAAAGCCCTGCCGCTTCAATATTTTTTACCGCCTGCGCGTGCCGGCCTTTATCAATTTCAATGGTGATAAGTTTGCCGCCGGTCTTACTAAGTGCCCAGGCGATCCATATGGTGGAGTGACCGGTTGATGTACCAATCTCTAACGCTGAAGTGTATTTATTTTTTACGATGATATCGTGAAGTATTTGTCCATCCTGGTAGGGAACATTCAGGTCCTGCCATTTGTCTTTATGTTCTTTCAGAAAATTGGTTACCCGTTCATCTAAAGGTTTATTAGCAGGTGTATTTTGTCCAACAGCGACAGTGCTGATCAAAAACAGGATTGCGCACCAACACAAGCGATACTTTTTCATAGCATCTTTTTTGCAAAAGTAGAATTGTTCTTTGGAAGAAAAGCTAATTGCCGGTGCTACAGCCGTGAAATCATTCTAACAAATTAACTGCCTTTACTGCAATTTCCAGGTCGCTTACGCTGCGAAAGCCACTGACGCCAATGGATAATACCGTGCCATCGGGCAAGGTGACGGGTTGACCGCCCTCCCACCCGATAAAGTCAGGGCGCCGTAAACCAAATGATTTTTCACTCAATTCGTTATTAAAAACTTTCTTTTCAAATTCACCGGTTTTTATCCCGGTCATCCATACCTGGCTTGCTTTGATCCATGCCACACGGTACCGTTCCCTGCCAAGAATCTTATCTGCACCGAAAATGCGGCCATGCACACCGCCCTGTTCATCGATGATACAAACCGCTACGCTTCCGTTTGCTTTTATTCTATCTTCTTCAATGGCCATATACGCGGGAACGAGCGATTCGATTTTATCGATGATTGAAAGTATTATGTTCTGAAGCTCTGTCATGGTGATTTTATTTTGGGTATATAAAAGAATGAAAAATTTCTCTATTTTACCAAAATCAAATCACCCCGCATGTATTTCTTTTTGCGCTACGGAATGATAAGTCTTTTATTTGTTGGCTGGCTTCTGTATCAAATTTTTGCAAAACGTAAAAAATGGAGCGAGCTTTCAGCCGATGCCATAACCATTGCATTTTTCGTGGTAGTCTGGTGCCTGATTGCTTACTGGGCTTTTCATTAAACAGGGAAGATCTTCTTACCGGGGAACAGTAAACTTTTTCTGAATTGCATACAATTCATCCCATAACTTATCTGTCTTTGCTTTGGGGGAAGTTATAAAAACCAAATATGTTTTTTTGGTGGCAGGCGCTGGTAATGCTTTTATTTCCATGTTCAGTTTCACAGGAGCCCCGTCTGTGAAAACACCAAATATATTAAGCGACGCATTATACACAACATCATTCCCCTGGACACCCTCCTTTCGTTCTACCGCTACCGTTATTTTGGTTGTATCTATCACCAGTTTTCGATTCTTCGCTGTACTACTGCATAGTCCTTTGAAGTAATCCAATAAATAATTTTGAATATCGTTTTGCGAAACAGATGTGGTATTCTCCAGTTCAGCCACGAAAGCATAGGTAAAATAAGATGCAGAATCTTTATGAAACATACCGGGTGAAAACCTGAGTTCTTCGGCGCCTTTAAAGGCAATACCCGGGGCAAATTCAGGGGGTAATGCAAATCGTTCAAACTCCCAGTTTGCCGGCTCTTTTAATAATTGCGGTGATTGCGGAGTGGTTTGCTGCGCATTGGTGGCGAACGAAACCAAAACAATGAACATGAAAAGTGTAAACAGTTTTTTCATGTAGCTAATATACGTCTATGCCGATATTGTTCTGTTACTTTTGTATTTCTTTAAGAATACAATGATTCAATAAAAAACAATCCTACCCGCATAAACAATGCCGGGAGAATGTTTATTTCTTTCTCCATCTTAGATAAAGGCTAATATTCTTGTATTCGTAATTGCCAACCGCTGCTTAAACAGCGATCGTGCTTTCATGACTTTTAATCGCATTCACAATCGCCTGTTGTTTCTGGTATGGCTCGCGGGAATCATCAAATTCATGACCACCTGCTGTAAGCGCGGTAAAGGCAAAAGTGGTTGTAGGATTGCTATGTATTTTTCCCCAATAATAGATTCCTCTTCTTGAAGCTTGTTTTGCATAATCTAACTGGTACACAGACCCTGAAATTTCACACGTTGTAGTTGGCATATACTTTATTTTTAGTAGTGATCGAAACAGGGCTAAGTTAAGGCCAATCGGGCACCCCGAAAAGCGATTTAACACTGATTTGCATATTTTTTGATAAGCGGCAACTAGAACCGTGCAGCCTGATAAAATTTTCCCATTAAAATTTTAAGAATGATTGTAACAATATTTAATTATCGGCCGTTGCCAATTGCATTGCTTTTTCCCATGGAGCATCTGTGCCTTTCAACAGGTCACTTACGGTGACAGGCACTGCAAAATCGGGCATGGTGCCCCTTCCTTTTTGTACCGCAGGTTTCACTGCGTTATAATAGTCATACATGTTGATATTAAGCACCAGCTTTGAATAAGGAAATCTAAAACGGGCACTGCTGCCCGATGTGTTGCCTTCGTAGCAGCCGCCACTTTCTTCACCTATAAATAGTGCAGGCGTTAAATGCCGTAGCAATGCCGTTGCATCAGCCGCGGTAGAGAAAGTACCGCCGTCCATTAATACAATCAGCTTTCCGTGAAAAGGATTTTTTCCAGGCGCCTGTTCGCCCACACCATCATGCATGGCCGTTGTAACAAGATAGCCGCCGTTTGGATCAGTAGTGGTACCATTTCGAAAATTTTCAACAGAAGAAGTTTTCAATCCGGCAAAAGATGGATTAATGCTGTTCATCCGGATATGATCAAAGTAGCGAAAGGAATGATCCATAAATTGCGCAACAAGATAAGCTCCGTAATTATCTACGCCTCCTCCATTGCCGCGAAGATCCAGGATCAGCGTTTTTGCTTTTTGACGATGCAGCGATGAAAAAGCACTATCTATATCATCATAAAAACTATCACTGACGAATGACCGGACACGTATTGCTGCTATGTTTTTAGTGACGAACCGTATGGAAATATTTTCCGGCGCGCCCTCCAGTGAGGTCAGATTTTTTATGATGACATTATTTACCGGATTCCGATTGTTGTTCCTCTCGCGATCTGTTGATTTGATGCCGTTAAGCGTTGCGTTAAAGACATTACCATTGGGATCTTTTACCCGTACGGAAAAAACAGAATCATTATTCACAAACAACCAGTAAAGTGTGGCAAAATTTCTTTCCATCCTTTTGACCTTACCTGTTTCAATATAACCATCATCAGAAATTTTGGATAAAAACAATGGAATAAGATCGCCGGGTTTGTGCTCGTTAATGCTGAGGAGTTCCATACCGGGTTGAATAG
>Ga0207689_10001613_pt1 | contig 21369 bp, 18 predicted proteins | sample KBSMisM52_FD_184312 | JGI IMG/M metagenome (GOLD analysis project Ga0207689, IMG submission 184312) | Miscanthus rhizosphere microbial communities from Kellogg Biological Station, Michigan, USA - KBS Miscanthus M5-2 (SPAdes) (version 2) | ecosystem: Host-associated > Plants > Roots >... | reverse complement strand
GGACATTTCTCGGTGGGCGCGGAAAGATTGAAAAAAAACAGGCACAACTCATAAATAGTGTTACTCTTCAGCCCGGTAATGGGAGTATTGAGAAATACACTTCCCGCCCGTCCTGCATTTACAAGTAACATATTTCCGTCTGGATCACCTGCTGTGTGGTCATGCGAAAGTGTATGCCAGTCATCACTAAAGCACCCACTAGTGTAAGGTGCCAATGCGTAATATCCATCTTGCGGACATGAACCGGGAACCCGTTGATAACCGTAGAGATCATTAATGTTCGGATCAGTTGCCTTGCCGCTACCGAAGTTTATAGTGACGCTGGGTGATTTAAAAATGCAATTAGCCGGCTGCGCCTTTAATTCAAAAGCGGACAGAAGAATAACAAGTATGAAACCACACTCCTTCAATTCTCATGCACTTTGTATTAAAGCTAGCACAAAAAAGATAGTATTCTTCAAATGATAGTATGAAAGGCAATCTTAAAATGATCTGATAGCAGGCGGATTTTAATAATAAGAATAAAAAGAATTTGTCTCGAATCGCTTTCCTGCATCGGGTCCGTTTGTTATCAGCAGAGAGCCTTTTTTATTTAAGGGGAAATTTTTCTCATTGTAATTATAGATATAGTCGACAGTATAGTTTGTTCCGTCTCCGGTACGAATTTCCCTTCCGGGGTTGTTTTTTTGCAACTGTACGCCAGGCAAAAGAAAAAAGTGGTCGAAAAATTCATTGTGAATAAGGTCGAACCAGTCAGGATTTGGTTTGTTATCGTACCATTCAAAATGGCTTGTGTAAAATGCTTCGGTCTGCCCATTGAAAGGTAAATAATGATAGGTAATATCTTTAAGGTTCCCATCTTCATAATAAGACATTGTGCTTCTTTTATCCAGCACAAAATCGGCCCCTGATTTTCGTGCACGTTCAAGCTTGATCAGCTTACTATTCGAGTAAAACAGATCGACCTTCGTATATACTGCACCCGTTGAGTCGGCATAGTCTACAGATGTTATGTTCCCATTGCTATCATAGGAATATTGTAACCGGTCCTTGTTCACCAGGATGTCATTTCTCATTTCATGTATTCTCCCGGCATCATATATTATATTATAGCGGGTAAAATCAGAGGCAAAGGAAGCGAAGTTCGGGTTGCCAGTTGCATCGTATTCAAAATGATAGTAGGGGGAGGGGAGATGGGGTATTACAATTTCTTTCAACAAAGCAGCTGGTGGTGGCGGAGCAGAGGGATAATTTATCTGCTTTTCTTTTTTGCATTCAGCGAAAACAATGACTATCGTTACAATCAATAAATACCTGGCACCCATCATATTTTTATTTTGAATATCACCTGCAAACTAATCCTCAACATCAACTTTTTAGTAGGGAATGTTCCCTATTTTAGATTTGATAAAACGTCCAATGTTGGTTCATGGATGCCTCGTTGATGTAGGCGGGCATGATTATTAACAAGTGGTTGTTTTTTTCGGTGTAGGACCTTGTCTCTTGATTGCCCGGAAGACCTTGTTATGCTAGCAGAATGGTCTGTCTCAATAATTCTTCTCAATTTTGGACTGAATATCCACTTTTACTTTCGTCATAAAAAACAAAACGCCATGAAACTCGGAATTTTTCCTATTTATATGCTTGCAGTGTCAGGCTTGTTTTCAAATTGCGAAAAATCTTCTTCTTCGAATGGCGCTACTGAGCCGTGTACGACAATCGAGGCTGATAGCATAGCCATTGGATCCAAACAGCTTACTCTTTCAGATGCCGCGAGGATCATTGGGGAATCTGTACTGCTGGAGTGCAATACGTTTAGACAAAGGGGCTCTACGAGGGAATATAAATGCGCCTATACAGCGCTCGCGCCGGACAGCAGAACCGGAAAAACCGGCAAGCTTTATTTTATGTCTGAGGTGTATGCAGGTGAAGATCTCGCGAAAACTGCCTATGCTGAAATTTATGAATCTAACAAGAGGCATAAAGGTGTTGAAATTGTACCTGGTTTAGGCGACGAGGCTTACTATCACAGCGATAGTGAAAATTTCTATTTTTTCCTGGTAAGGAAAAATAACAAGATGTTTAGACTTAAGTTGAATAAAATAACCAGTTACTCGTCTGTTGAGGATTTCAAAACGGTGGCACGACTCATTACTGACAGAATATAAACAGGTGAGTAGTGAGTGGTGCGTGGTGAATCGGTGAATGGGGTGTGAATCCTTATAATGTTCAATAGAAATCCGGGAGATACAAGTGAGTGACGGGGGTGACAGTTGCAATGAAGGTGACTTGATAAATATAAAAAATTTCAAAGTAAAAAGATGCAGGATCATCCGATAGCTATCGGATCCGGCGTGACATGCCTGGCGAGGACATTCGGTGGTTTGCATGTTCTTTTTTATCTTTCGCTATCATTTGTCATCTATGCGCGTCATTCCTTTTGCCATCTCTGCGATTGCAACTATTCTTCTTATTTTTTTGCTTAATAAAAAATGGGGTACTATTCCGCCGCTAGGGAAATTCTTGAGCCCACAGCACGGATTTTGGCAAAATGCGGAAGCAGCGAACGCCGATTTTGGCGGCGAGTTAAAATTCCCGAAGCTGAAAGGCAAAGTGAATGTATATTTTGATGAAAGGTTGGTGCCGCATGTGTTTACTGATAATGATGAAGACCTCTATTTTGTACAAGGGTATTTGCATGCTAAGTTTCGTCTTTTTCAAATGGACCTGCAAACCATGTACGCAGCAGGCAGGCTCACTGAGATCATTGGAAATAATCCAATTATAGTTAAGGTAGACCGGGAAACTAGGCGTAGCGGGATGGTTTATGCTGCGGAAAATGCATTGAAAGAATTTGAAGCTGACCCTGCGAGCAAACTTGTGTGCGATGCGTATACTGCTGGCGTAAATGCATACATTGAGAGCTTGCGCGAATCGCAGTTGCCAATAGAATATAAGTTGCTTGATTTTAAACCAGAGAAGTGGAACAATCTCAAGATTGCACTCTTTCTCAAGCAAATGAGTCGCACCCTGGCAGGGCAGGTCGATGACCTTGAACTTACTAATGAAAAAGGGGTGATCCCATTTTCACAATTCAAAATTCTATATCCGCAGGTACCTGATTCGCTGGTACCGATAGTACCACCAGGAACAAAGTTTGATACGCCGGGAATAGTTCCCGTAAGACCGCCAACAGCCGACTCACTTTATTTTGGTGAAAAGGATACGACCAATGTAACAGAGGTGATAAAGCAAGATCCTAACAATGGAAGCAATAACTGGGCAGTAGCGGGGATAAAAACACAGAGTGGTGCGCCGATACTTTGCAGTGATCCGCACCTGGATCTTACATTTCCTTCTATTTGGTATGAGATGCAATTGAACAGCCCGAATGTAAATACGTATGGTGCTACATTTCCTGGCAGCCCAAATGTGATCATTGGCTTTAATGATAACATTGCCTGGGGAGTTACCAACTCACAACGCGATGTGAAGGATTTTTATGAAATAAAATTCAAGGACGATACAAAACGGCAATACTGGTTCAACAACCAATGGTTAAATACACAAATACATATTGATACTTTAAAAGTGCGTAATGCCAGTGATATTTATGATACGGTGGCGTATACTCTATTTGGTCCTGTGATGTTTGATAAAAGTTTTGCTGATTCTTTGGCGCCTGGAAAGGCAATCGCGTGTCGCTGGTCGGCACATGATGCCAGCAACGAAGGATTGACCTTTTACAAACTGAATCGTGCGAAGAATTATGATGATTATCTGGAGGCTATAAAACATTTTACCTGTCCCGGTCAAAATTTTGTCTTTGCAGCCAAGAGTGGTGACATTGCGATTTGGCAGCAGGCAAAATTTCCTGCACGCTGGTATGGACAAGGATTGATGATCATGCCTGGCGAGGACAGCAGTTATATGTGGCAGGGTTATATTCCGCAATCTGAAAACCCTCATGCGATTAACCCTGCGCAAGGTTATTTGGTAAGCGCGAATCAACGGCCTGCAGATACGGCCTATCCATATTTTATTCCCGGGAACTATATTAATGCAAGAGCCATTTCGATCAACCATCAATTGCGAAATATGGAACAGATAACAGTTGATGATATGAAACGATTGCAAAATGATTATTTTAATGTGACGGCGGAAGATGCGAGACCATTGTTGTTGAAATATTTGCGAGTGAGTGAGCTGGGTGAAGGAGCAAAGAAATATTTATCCATTATAAGGACCTGGGATTTGCGGGCGTCACCTGATTCAAAAGGGCAAACCGTTTATCAACTATGGTGGGACAGCCTGGCGCATGAAGTTTGGGCAGATGAGTTGTCCGAAGTGCATCCAGTCGTGGTTGTGCCAAATCAGCAAACCTTGCTGGAAGCATTATTGAAAGATTCCGCATTTAATTATGTCGACAATATTAACACGCCCCAAAAGGAAACCCTGTATGATGATGTAACGACAGCTTTTAAGAAGGCATCAGTCGAATTAGCAAAGGAAGAAAAAGCGGGAACGCTGGAATGGACAAAACATAAATCACCAAGAATATACCATTTGCTGAAGAGTAGCTTGATGCCATTTTCAGAATCGATACCCGTCGGTGGTAATGGGGACATCATAAATGCGACAACGGAATCTCATGGACCAAGCTGGAGAATGATCGTGCAGTTGACAGAGAATACTGAGGCCTATGGAGTCTATCCCGGTGGTCAAAGCGGAAATCCAGGAAGTAAATTCTATGATGATTTTGTTAGTACATGGACGAAGGGGCAATATTATTCTTTATGGATCATGAAGAGAACCGAAACGGGAGATCCACGAGTGAAGTGGAGGATGAGTTTTACCCCAGCCCCTAAGGCGAAATTATGAGTTAAGCATTGAACATTGAATATTCATTTCTAAATATGAAACTTCTCGTTGCGATCATACTAACTGCGCTACTTTCTTTTGCCGGTGGCTTGTATTTTCCGTGGTGGAGCATTGCCATTGCCGCCTTTGTTTCTGTTTTATTAATCCCTCTTACTAGCGGCAGAGCTTTTCTTGCCGGCTTTTTCGGTGTGTTTTTGCTATGGTTCCTGCTTGCGTTGTGGATCGATGTGAAGAATCAGCATATTCTTTCGCGAAAAATCGCTCAGATATTTCCTCTTGGAGGTTCTTCAATTGCTATAGTCCTCGTCACAGCTTTTATTGGTGCTTTGGTAGGAGGACTTGCCGCCACCTCAGCAAGCTTTTTGCGGAATAGAAAATGGTAAGAATCTATTTTCCCTCGTCGGTGGTGAAAGGCAATCCTGATTTGAGCTCGAAATATTGTTCGGTTCAATTGAATTAGACTTTTAGCCTCAATGGAAATCCTGATGCCCGCTTTTTTCCATTGAAAGATGAGTGCGTTATTTACTTTTTTTCTTGCAAGACGGTATGAATTGTTCCTGCCGCCGACCGGGTTTCCAAAAGTTTTCGAGGCAGCTTGGTTCCCTTCGCCAATTTTGGCCGTGCAAGCGTGGAGCGAGGGAAGACCCGCATCCCTGCCTGCCGGCAGGCAGGAAAATCAGCTGTGCTTTCTTTGTTACTTTCTTTGCACAAGCAATGAAAATAAGCGAGCCAACAGGTTTCTCTTTTTCCTAACATTTCCCAGCCTAAATTCGTCTTACCAATGCTATGAAACGAATTATTCTTATCCTTTCTTCTTTTATTACCAGCTATATTTCTTTTGCCGGCAAAATCTCCGGAAGTATTACTGATGAGAAAGCCCAACCGCTTCCATATGCTTCTATTCTCGTAAAAGGCACAACACGTGGCACCACGGCAAACACCCAGGGAAAATTTTTATTGAATCTTGAACCGGGTACGTACACGATTGTTTGCCAGCACGTAGGTTATTCAAGAGAAGAGAAGATAGTTACTCTTGGCGAAGAAACCATAGTCCTGGATTTCCAATTACATCTTCAGCAATTAACCCTTGCTGAAGTCGTTGTAAAAAAAGGTGAAGATCCGGCTTATGAAATTATCAGACAGGCCATAAAAAAAAGAAGTTACTATCAAAAGCAGTTGGCAAATTTTCAATGCGAGGTATACACAAAAGGACAATTAAAGCTGCGGGATTTTCCTAAAAAATTCATGGGCCAGACGGTTGATTTTGAAGACAACGATACAAGCAAACAGAAAACAGTTTTTTTATCTGAGACAATTGCAACTTATTCTGTTCAAAAGCCTGATAAGAGAAAGGTAGAAGTCATTTCAACGAAAGTGAGTGGACAGAGTAATGGTTATGGTTTGAGTGCGCCCGAAATTTATTCCTTCTATGAAAACAACATAAAGATCGGGACGAACCTGAATCCCCGGGGCTTCATTTCACCGATATCGGGCAATGCTTTGAACTACTACCGCTACCATTTTGAAGGAAGTTTTTTTGAAGATGGAAAAGAGATCGCGCATATCAAAGTAGTGCCCAAAAGAAAGTATGAGCCTTTATTTTCCGGGTATATAAATATTGTCATCGACGAATGGCGCATCCATTCTGTTCAACTGCAGTTGACAAAACAGTCGCAAATGCAATTAGTAGACACTCTCGAACTTGATCAATTGTATGTTCCTTATAATAATGAAGTATGGGTGATCAAGAGCCAGGTCATTTATCCAGCCATCAAAATTTTCGGTTTTGATGCATATGGAAGTTTTGTCAACGTATATTCAAAATTTAGTGTCGACCCAAAATTCGAAAAGAATTTTTTCAACAGCACGGTTATGAAATACGACGATAGTTCCAATAAGAAAAAGGAAAATTATTGGGAAACGGCGAGACCTATTCCGTTACAACCGGAAGAAATAGCCGACTACAAAAAGAAAGACAGTCTGGAGCAGGCAAGAAAAGATCCGAAGTATCTCGACTCGCTGGATCGGAGGCGTAACAAGCCTACGGTCATGAAATTTCTTGTATCAGGATATACTTTAAGCCGGCAAAAAACCTATTCAACATATTTTTTTAATTCATTGCTGAATTCAGTCAACTTCAATACTGTTGAAGGGTGGGTTGTCAATCTCAGTGGCAGTTATAGCAAAAGGCTGGATACAACCCTTATTTCCCGTCGAAGCATTTTCATAAGCCCTGAGCTTCGCTATGGCTTTAGCAATCGTCATTTTAATGCATCGCTTACCGGAACTTATAATTTTGGCAGAAAGTATTCGAACGTGTTCAGTATATCCGGCGGTAAAAGGACTTACCAATTCAACAATGCCGGCCCCATACTACCACTTTACAACACTCTTGCTTCATTGTTACGGGAAAGGAATTATATGAAGATATATGAAGGATGGTTTGGGCGCATGAGTTATTCAAGATCTTTGGACGAAGGCCTTAACGTTTTTGCAAATTTTCAATACCAGGACAGAATCCCGCTTGACAACACGACCGATTATACATGGAATAACAGAAAGGATGTTGAATACACACCAAATTATCCCACAGAATTGTCCAGTTCAAATTTTAAACGTCACCAGGCATTTATCGGAACAGTTGGAATTAGCTGGCAACCGGGAAACAAGTATATCGAATTGCCAGAAAGAAAAATCAGCATTGGCTCAAAATATCCACATTTTTCTTTGGCCTATACAAAAGGGTTTAAAAATATTTTTGGCAGCGACGTCAAGTACGATAAATGGCAATTCCATGTCAACGACAACGTCAATTTTAAGCTAATGGGAGTTTTCAATTATGCATTTAGCTTGGGTGGTTTCTTAAATCATGACAGTGTTAATATTCCTGACCTTACTCATTTTAACGGCAACCAAATTTTTGTTGCATCTTCATACTTAAACAGCTTTCAATTAGCGCCTTATTATAAATACAGCAACACTGAGAGTTTTTACACCACTCTTCATGCCGAATACCATCTGAATGGTTTTTTAACGAATAAAATTCCCTTGTTCCGCGCTCTTAACTGGCACCTGGTTGGCGGAACAAACGCTTTCTATGTAAACGAGACCAGTAATTACATCGAAGCATTCGTTGGTCTTGAAAATATATTTAAAGTCATTCGTGTTGATTTTGTTTGGGGATTTGAGCAGGGAAGACGACCAATTACTGGATTTCGAATTGGCTTGAACGGACTGATAACCGGGGGCGGGAATCAGTAATGGGTGATGAGTAATGAGTGATGAGTAATGAGTGATGAGTAATGATTGATAAGTAATGAGTGATGAGGAATGAGTAAGGGGTGAGTTATATGCAGTACGACGACTCGAACAATTGACAATTCACAACTCATAACTCACAATTGACTATCTTTGCGCTGAATTTGGTTCAGCCTGCAACTGTCCAATTTTTAAAAAATTTCCCGGTTAATCGGGATCAAATTCAGAATAATGGCTCTGCACAACCGTGTTTCCCGAAGGGAACTAAAGGAACGCATCCTTGATGACCCCACTCCACGCACAACTGTTTCATTCTATTGCTATTTTAAAATTCCCGAACCGGTGGTCTTCCGAAATTCATTGTACAAGGCTTTGAAGGCTATAGGTGTGATGGGGAGAATCTACCTCGCACAGGAGGGCGTCAATGCACAGGTAAGCGTTCCCACTGAAAATTTTGAAACGTTTAAAAATTATCTCTATTCCATTGAGCCGTTAAATGGCTTGCGATTGAATATTGCTGTCGATGACGATGGTAAATCATTTTATGTGCTCGATATTAAGGTAAGGAAGAATATCGTTGCGGATGGAATAACTGATCCTTCGTTTGATATGGCTAACAAAGGCAAATATGTAAATGCAGATCGGTTCAATGAATTGACTAATGACCCCAATACAATCGTGATCGACATGCGCAATCACTATGAATACGAAGTGGGGCATTTTGAAAATGCGATTGAAATTCCCAGTGATACATTTCGTGAACAGTTGCCGATGGCGGTTGATATGATGAATGATAAGGCAGACAGAAATATCATCATGTATTGCACCGGCGGCATTCGTTGTGAAAAGGCTTCAGCCTACATGCTTCACAAAGGTTTCAAAAATGTTTTTCACCTGGAAGGGGGAATTATTCATTACACTAACCAGGTAAAGGAAAAGGGATTGCCCAATAAATTTCACGGAAAAAATTTTGTGTTCGATCAGCGTTTAGGAGAAAGGATAACCGATGAGATCATTGCTCGTTGTCATCAATGCGGCAAACCAGCAGATACGCATGTGAATTGTGTAAACGATGCTTGCCACTTGCTGTTTATCCAATGCGATGAATGCAATAAAAAGTATGAAGGCTGCTGCAGCAAGGAATGCCAGGATGTGATCCATCTTCCCATTGAAGAGCAAAAAAAATTGAGAACTGGTGTTGATAAGGGCAGAAATGTTTTTAATAAATCGAAGGCGAGAAAACGGGAGCACTTTAAGAGTAATCTGTAAATTTCTATTAGTTGCAAAGACGATCGGTGGAATTCAAAAAGCGCTAAGATCTTTGGGTTCCAGCCTGAAATTCTTCCTCCATTATTCCTTAATTTCGATTAATTACATGCCGTTGAGAAAATTAATCATCATACTTCTTTCGTTTTGTTTTTTGTTAAACATCACAGGCTACCATATTATTTTTTATTTGAGGCAAGAGGAAATAAAATCCGAAATGCGGGCGGCTATTCGTTTGCAGAGTTATAATGCGCAGGAGACTGATTTTGTTTTTTCTGTAAACGATAGACGAGTAATGGATCAATTAGGCTGGGAAGGTGATGATGAATTTAGTTTCAAGGGCGAGATGTATGACGTGATCGAAAAGAAAATAGAGGATGGAAAATTGATTATTCGATCAATTGCGGATAGACGGGAAACCGCTCTGCTGAACGCCCTAAGAGGCCATTGGAATCAAAACGAAAAAAGCAATAAGGTAGCCGATGAACTTTTTCAATTGCTGCAGTCATTGTTTCATTCCTCAAGAACAGAAGAGTTTGTATTGATTAAACCTCTAGTGCATAGGATCCCTTTTATTTCATTTTCATTGCCCTTACAGGTAATAAAAATTCCAACCCCGCCTCCAAGATGCTGAGTCGTCTTAATCTTTCAAACGGGAATATTTATTAAGAATCAACTAAAAGATGCATCGACAAATTGTAGGTTTAGCCTGCATATTCATGGGGGTTGGCGAAAATTGTCTTGCCCAGGATCAGGACACAATTCCTGTAATGAAGGAAGTGGTTGTCTCGGGCATTCGCACTTCATTGGTAAAGGAAACGAGCTTCAATATACAGTCATTGTCGATTGGTAAGATCAGGCAAAGCGGAGCGTTGAATATTTCGGATGCGCTGTCAAAACTGCCAGGCATTAGTCAATTAACTACCGGTCCGGCTATTTCTAAACCTGTTGTTCGCGGATTGTACGGCAATCGTGTCCTTGCGGTATTGTCGGGATTGAAATTTGACAACCAGCAGTGGCAGGATGAGCATGGCCTGGGCTTAAATGATGTTGGGATTGATCGAATTGAAGTGATCAAAGGGCCCGCATCATTGTTGTACGGTTCGGAAGCAATCGGAGGTATCTTAAATATTATTGAAGAGGTATCAAATAGGCCAGGTGAAAAGAACGGTGAGGTGAATGTGGGATTATTTTCTAACACCTATGGTTTATCGGTTGACGGGGGAATAAGATCTGGTTCCGAAAAAAAGAACTGGAGTGTCAGGGCTGGATTAAATTCAAATGCAGATTACTCTGATGGAGATAATAACAGGATCCAGAACAGCCGGTTTACCGGATATTACCTGAAGGGCTCGTATGGTTTTATAAAGAATAAGTGGACAAGTGTCAATCATTTTATGAGTTCACTTGACAATTTCGGGTTTATTACCGGTGATAATTCAAACAGCTTTCTTTACGATGGAAGATGGAGTCGCAGCATGAAGGGACCACATCACACGGTTTTTGTGAACGTTTTGTCTTCTCAGAATAAAATCAACTTGAAAAAGTCAAGCCTTGATGTAAACCTGGGCTTTCAATCAAATCTTCGCCTTGAAGATGAGGGAGACAATCACATCAGCCTTAATATGCTATTAAGTACCTTCCTGTGGCACATAATGTGGAACAAACAACTGAACTCTACGACTGAACTTGTTCTGAGCAACAATTCACAATTTGAGAATAATACGAACTATGGATCCCGCATCATTATTCCCGATGCAAACATGATAGAAAGTGGGTTTTCAGGATTTATCAAAAGCAAAACAGGAGAATTGGTGCTCGAAACGGGGATAGGAATTTCTCTGCGAAATATTCATACGTTTGAAACACCCGGAGTGAATACGCCGGATAAATCGATCGCGCCTTTTAATAAAACACTACCAAGCGTTAACGGTTCCGTTGGGCTTGCATGGAATCCAAACAATAGTTGGAACCTGAAAACAAATATTGGTACCGGTTTTCGTTCAGGCAATTTAGCCGAGTTATCATCTGATGGTTTACACGAAGGCACGTTGCGGTACGAGATCGGTGATCCCAATTTGAAAATTGAACAAAATATCAATAGCGAAGTTTCTATCAATTACTCTTCAAGATATTTTCAAATTTCAGTGGCTGCCTATCTCAACCATTTTTTGAATTATATCTATTTGGCACCTACAGGTACTCAGTATTTAGGTTTTGATGTGTTCAGGTATAAACAATTTGATGTCAATCTTTATGGCAGCGAATCCATGCTCGCAGTCAATTTTCCCTTTTATGAAAGATTAAGATTTGAAACGAATTTTTCTGTTGTCACCGGCAGATTATCGGATGGGACTTATCTTCCGTTTATTCCCCCTGCAAAGTGGACCCAGCAATTGCAGTTCAGATTCGAAAACGGGAAACGATTGAGCAACGTTTCTTTTTTCGTGATATCCGAAGAACACTTTGTACAGGATCATCCGGCTGAATTTGAAACACCCACAGATGCTTACTGGTTGTTAAATGCAGGCATACATGGAAACTGGCAAACAAAAAGCCGCACGCTCGTTTTCAGTGTTACCGGTAACAATTTATTTAACAGAAACTATTATGACCATCTTTCAAGATTTAAAGAATATGGTATTCATAATATCGGAAGAAATATCATTGTTCACTTAAGTATTCCCTTTACTATTCATTAATTAACTATTATCATGAGGATCACATTCAAAATAAGTATTTTATTTTTAGTCCTGGCGTTTGGAATTATTTCTCTTTCGTGCGACAAGGATCAAATGATACCTCCAACGATCGACTTCACCACAGGCACTGGTTATACATCCGCGCATTCGAATATTTCATTAGATACGGATTTCAAAATTGGCGTAACCGCAAAACGGACAGAAGACAAGGATGACCTGAAAACATTTGTAGTGACAGTATCTTACGATGGCGGGGCGGAAAGCACAATCGACAATGTAGCGATCCCGTCGGCGCAAGGCGGCGAGTTTACAAAGGATTATGATCTTACAACCCGCAATGTCGCAGGTACAGAAGAATATTCATTTACTGTGACAAACAGAGATGGATTGATCACCACAAAGACCATCGTGATTACAGTTCCCTAATTTTATTTTGTACTGATCCACTTCACACAAACAGGATTGCCGGCTTTGATTCTTTTCCCCGAGTCGCTGAGCAGTCCTGTTTTCTTGTCTACCTTAAAGACAACAATTTCGTCGCTGTTTTGATTGGCGACAAGTAAAAAATTGCCAGTGGGATCAAAATTGAAATTGCGCGGGGTTTTACCAAGAGTAGATTGATGACCGACCAATGTAATTGCCCCATTTTTCTGATCGATCTTGAAAATAGCGATCGTGTTGGATTCCCCGCGATTAGATGCATACAGAAATTTTCCGTCTGCTGATACATGGATATCGGCACTGCCAATTGATCCCATATAATCAACGGGGAGGGCGGAGGCATTTTGGAACAAAATAAAGCTACCATCGTTATAACTGTAAGCGGAAATTGTTCCGGTCAATTCTTCAATGAGGTATGCATATTTATTATTTGGATGAAACGTAAGATGTCTTGGGCCGGCGCCGGCTTTTGTTCTTACGAACGGAGAACCCGCTTCTATAAGCCTGCCGGTTTTTTCATCAAAGGAATAGGCCATCAATTCATCAGTCCCAAGGTCCGCTGCAAACAGGTATTTATTATCCTTTGAAAAAACGGCGCAATGCATGTGCGGGCTCGTCTGTCTTTCTGTATTAACACTATAACCAGCTTGCTGGATAACAGTGGTTGCAGAATCAAGTGCACCATTTTTTTTGATCGGCAAAATTGATAGAGTGCCACTAGTGTAATTCGCTATTGCTATCCATCTGTTGGTCTTATCCACTGATACGTAGCAGGGATCATCACCACCCGACGATTGCACATTAATAAACGAAAGTTTACCTTGTTGTTTATCAAACGCAAAGGAAGACACTTTTCCGCCCCTTCCCTTGTCTGCATTTTCGTTGACAGCATAAACAAATTTTTCATCCGGGGAAACGGCAAGATAAGAGGGATTAGAAGTTTTGACCATACTGACCGAATCAAAATTGCCGGTGTTGCCGTTAAAACGGTACACGTAAACACCTTCGCTTTTGCCACTCGTGTACGTTCCAATCAGTAAATAGTTCTCTTTTTTCTGGGCGCTGGTAATTAGATTAAACATTACCAGGGGTACAAGTAGTAAATTTTTTCTCATACCCGAATTTAGGGGATTCTGATTTATGACAGTTTATAAGGGTAAAAAAATTGCGACCAGAGTCTTGTCATTTCGAAGCGCATTGCGATGAAGTAAGAAATTCAAAGGCAACAGTGAGATGTCTCACATCGTTCGGCATGACAAGTCTCTTGGGCTCAAAATTTCACAACTTCCCAAAAAACTTTTTTAGGTTTTAGGTCTTTATCAAATAATAATGGGTGATCTTTTCTTCCGCGAACGGGAAAATTATCGAGCCATGAATGGCGGTCAGAAACATTCCAGAAGGTGACCCCTGAAATTACATTCCTGTATTTTCTAAAAAGGTCGAAGCACATTTTATATTCTTCAATCTGCTTATTTTCTTTTTCAGCACTAAAGGCAGTGTCAGCATCTTCAGCCTTTCTTTCCCTTGCATTGTGTTCTTTGGGATAAACTGAGATATCAAGTTCAGTGACCTGTATCTTTAAGCCGAGATCAGCAAATCTTTTAATCGTGCTGTCCAGTTGGTCCTTTGACGGTTCATTGATTGCCCAGTGCCCTTGCAATCCGACACCACCGATGGGTACACCTGCATCTTTCAGACTCTTAACCAGCTTATAAATTTTTTCACGTTTTGTGGCGTTGATCTCATTATAATCGTTATAAAACAAAACAGCGCTGGGGTCGGCAGCGTGTGCATATTCAAATGACTTCGCAATATATTCTTCACCACATATTTGATACCATGGTGACGGGCGGAGGTATTCACCAGGTTTATCAGAAATAGCTTCATTCACTACATCCCATGCATAGACTTTTCCTTTGTAACGGCTGACCACCGCCGTGATGTGCTCTTTGAGTCGCCTCAATAGCACTTCTTTTGTAACGGCATTACCGGAGGAATCTTTAAATAACCACTGGGGTGTTTGATTATGCCAGCACAAAGCATGGCCCCTAAGTTTCAATCCGTTTCGCTGCCCAAATGCAACGATCGAATCTGCGGCTGCCCAGTTATACCGGTTTTCTTCAGGATGTATCGGACCCATCTTCATCGAGTTTTCCGGGGTAAGGCTGTTGAATTGCTGGAGAATATGGTCACCCTCGTCTCCTTTTAGATTGGAGGGCATAACTGCAACGCCGATAAGGAAGTAATTTTTGTAATAATCTTTTAAACCTTTTGATGAATCAATCGATTTTTGTGCTTGTGTAGTTTCATTGCACGCAAAAAGCATTATTAAATAACCAAGAGTTAAAGCATTTTTCATTATTAGGGTTTTAAACGATTATAGGGTATATAGCCGCAATTTTCAAATGCGTTGTGCTCTTTGTGGTTACAAACGAAAATTGTGGAATAGAATTCAGAACGTTGATCCCGACAGCTATCGGGAGAGTGACACAACAAGCGATGAATAGCATTGCAAAAACTGGTACTTTCATTGTCTTCTTATTTAAAATATTTCGATGCAAATTCTATAAAGTATGACCAATTAGGACCTGTGGTATGTCCTCCACTGTGTTGCCTGAAGGCAATATCTCCATCGGTCAACGCGGTTTCAATTGGAGGAAATTCAGTCGTGCCCAGATCTTTTTTGCCGAGCAGTTTATAAACGGGCCCTGCATAGGCTCCGCCCAAAAACATTCCTTTCGCATCCACCCATTGCCCTTCAACTTTCGGCGAACCGGAACTAATAAATACGGGCCGTGGTGCGCATAGGGCGACGAGTTCATGAGCGTCAACGGGAATATCATTTGGAGTTAGTGGCCTCGCATATTTTATAAAATTTCCGGCAAACCAGTGATACTCGCCTGACGATGCAAGGTTCTCTACCTGCTCACCGAAGACACGCCGGAGAATTTTTGTTCCGCCTGCACCTGAAGAACCAACAAATGCGATTGCAAATCGCGGTTCGTATGCCATTGTAACGATAGCTGCTTTGCCGTATCGTGAAAGTCCTTCAATGCCCACGTGCTTTGCATCCACATTTTTATCGGTCTCAAAATAATCCAATGCACGACTGGCGCCCCATGCCCATGCCTTCAGTGTTCCCCAATCATCTGGCTTACGAGGCTGACCTTTATTCACCAAACCAATTATGCCTTGTGTCAACCCTGCACCATTATCGGCCTGGAAGCTTATCGGAATCAAAACTGCATAACCCCATCCTTTTTCCAATAATTGTTGCTGCCAGTTTTTTTCTCCTGCGGGCGGAGGCGGTAATCGAAAGCCGGGAGGAAACACAAATCCGAATTCCATGATCACTGGGACGGACGTTTTTACATTGGCGGGTGTTGTTAAGGTAAGATCTATGTTTACAGAAACAGACGGATAAGATGAATTGTCGACATGACCGATCAATTTTTTTGTAATGGCGGGAACTTGATTGCTTGTGTCATTTGTAATACTTACTACTTCCCAGGTTACTTTAGGAATGTTCGTAGGCATGCGCCCATAAATTTCTTTGTCAAAATCTTCAACAATTTCCGGTCTGCGTTTTTCCCACCATGTTTTTGCATCGTTTACTTTCTTGCCGTTCTTTAATATCAGCGGATCGGGAAGAGTAATAAAAGGTGATGCTTTTGATTCATCAGTATTAGCTGCATTGGGAGAAGACGGATTTCCTGAAGGCCCCGGTCGCGTGGAAGTGATGTTCAATTGTGCCAGCATAATTTTATAGTCCAGCTGGGTGATACGATTGATACTATCGCGACGAATACTATCAGCCGGTGAAAGTTTGAATTGCGAGTAGCAATGAAATGATGCTATTACAGCAAGAAAAAAAGAGTAGTGTATTTTCTTCATGATATTTCTTGAACCATACAGGACATACAAGGCATTGAAATTTTTCTTATATGTCTTACATGCCTTGTATGGTTAACTTTTTTCAATAGCATTCGACAATGAGTAGTCCTCTTTTCATCGGCTACTTATTTTTCCCTGACTGATAATTTTTAATATACTCTGCAACGTCTATCATTGGTGCAATCCAAATGTCTTTCTCATTTTGTTTTAAGAAATGCAAAAACTGGCTATGTGCCTGCAAGGACACATTCAAGGCATTTCCTCCATTCACTCCATGAAAGAGGACGACAAGCAATGAATTTGTTTCTACGGCTTTTTTTACCCATTCAATCATTTGGGCACCCGTTTCACCATTTACGACATAACAATCCACGTTGTACAAATCGATCTCATTTATTTTATGCATTTCATTACGCACTGCTCTTGCAGCCACAAAATCGTCTTTCATAGCATTGATGAACGAGGAATCACCAATCTTCATGTCGCCGCAGGTAAAAGCAAATGTTCTTTTTGTCTTTCCATCAAGAGCCTTTAGAAAAAGATTTGTCATTCTGGTCTCATCAATCATGCGTTGCACTGTGTACCGGCTCAAATCGTACTCAGGTTTCACCCATTCTCTTCCTTTCCCTCCGTTGCATGGGTGAAATAAAGTATGATTACCCAGCTCGTGGCCGTGGGTCGCAATTTTTTTCCAGTCGTTCAAACGTGTTTGGATAGAATTGGAAAACGCAGTGATATAAAATGTCGCCTTCAATCCCAGGGAATCCAAAACGGGGATGGCATTGTCCAATTGCTGATCATAAGCATCGTCATAGGTAATAACTACAGTACATTTTTTATGATGCCATATTGTATCGGTTTGCGCGTTGATGCTTAAAGAAATCAGACCGATGATCGAAATGACGAGAAGCTGTTTCATGATATTTTTTTCCAGATGTTTCATTTGAATAGTGATTTTTTTTACCACGGAAACACAGAGAGCACGAAGGCTCACGGAGTATTTCTCCTTGCAACTCAGTGTTCTCCCTGCCTGCCGGCAGGCAGGCGTTTCTCCGTGGTTCTTGTGTTCGAGCCTTGAGTATTCCTTTACCGATATAAATATTCAAGGTTGAATGCTCAGCGATCTGTTCTGAACGGCGATGCCGGTAATCCTTCTTTATTGTATAGGTTCGGATTATCCGGATTATCGGCCCAGGCATAACGCACATACATCGGATCTGCGATGTCCTCATTCCAAACGACCACTTTATCCCCTTCGATCTTTGCTTTGGCCCATACAAATTTTTTATCCGCGCCGGCAATCGCAAACTGTGATAACTCTTCACCATCATTCGTGATCAAACCACTCCCGGTATTTGTAAAAGAAATGATGACCTTATTACCCTCAATAGTCGATGACTGATAAACGGGGCCCGAGGAGACAATGTCCTTCTCACCATAAGCAATCTTTTCGGCAGCCAATGCGAGACGTTCACCCACTTCTTTTTTTCTGTCAGGATGAATGTCGTTCCATTCTCCGAGGTCAATGGTAACCGCCACCCCGACATTCGGGACGGATAAAGATTTTAATTGCGCTTCTCTCAGTTCGGCCCATTGACTTTCCGAAGGCAGATAATTAACTTCCATGAAATTGGGAAGCTGTACGAATAAAAATGGGATACTCCCTTCTTTCCATTTGTTGCGCCAGTCGGTGATCAAGGCTGGCTGCAGGGTGGTGTATTCCTTTGCGCGACTGGAATTCGCTTCACCCTGGTACCAGAGAAAACCCTTTATGGTGTAATTGATCATCGGGGCGACCATTGCATTGTACAAAGCGGTTGGTTGATCTTGGAACGAAAAATTATTCCCAATGCTGCTTCCCGGTAAAAAAACGTCTCCTACTTTGTATTGCCAGTAACCCTTCAGATCAACTGTATCCTTGCCCGCAAGCAGGCAATAAGGTTTGTCTGGAACAAAACCACCTCTGCCGGAATTATTGATAACGCGAACGACAAAAATATTTTTGCCTGGCTTCAGGACATTTGCAGGTATTTGATATCTCCGCTGGGGATACTGGTAGGTTGTGTTACCGACCATTTTCCCATTTATATAGAGGAAATCAGCGTCTCTAATTCTTCCCAGAAAGACTTTGGCAGGAATATTTGTCATTGCTTCTGGCACATCAATTTCCCTGCGATACCAAACAACGCCATCAAGATCTTTTACCCCCTGGTCTTCCCAATAACCAGGAATATTTATTGTTCTCCACTCTTTTGGTATATAGGCGGGATCATACCATGACCCGATCATTCCTAAATCAGTTTCTTTTTTATGGTTATCAGTTGGCAATTTTATAGTGATGTTATTTACATATGTCGTGTCTTTATTTTTTTGAACGGTAGCATAGATATTTGGAAATTCCTTTAACCCTTCTTCGCTTGTCCATGCTTCAATAGGAGTGCCGCCTACACTTGCATTGATCAAGCCAATAGGAACGTGATATTTCTCATAGATCTTTCTTGCGAAAAAATAGGCGACTGCTGAGAATTCGAGAACATCTTCGGGGTTGGCAGATTTCCAATAGCCGGTGGGTAGATCATCGTGCGGTCCGTTGAGATCGGTCATTGTCGGTATCCAGAAATGTCTTATTGCGGGATAATTGGCGCTGGCAATTTCATCAGCATATCTCACACTGTGCAATTTCAATTGGTGTACCATGTTTGACTGACCCGAACAAAGCCATACATCGCCGATTAAAATGTTAGTAATGACCAGGTCGTTGCTGGCATCAATATTCATGGTGTAAGGACCGCCGGCTTTCATAGGGGGTAATTGCAAAGACCATTTGCCGTCGCTAGCGGTAGTAGTTTTAAAATTCTTCCCGTTGAATTTTATTTTTATTTTTTCGCCTTTTGAGGCCCATCCCCAGATGTTTATTTTCGAATCCCTCTGCAAGATCATGCTGTCCCTGATAAGGCGGGGAAGTTTTACCTGGGCTGTTACCACTTGAGTGATCGCGGAAAAGAAACAGACTGTGGTAATGATCTTGTTTTTCATTCCAATGATTCAAGAAAAATTTACTGGCTACCTGTTTTAACAATCTTCGTGTTAATTGTGATCCCCTGCCTGACGGCAGGCGGGTTTGTGAGCTTTGTGGCCATATTTATGGGGAAGGAAGGTCACGAAGTCCACAAAGATCCACAAAGAGCACTACGTGCTTAAAAAATAACATCGGTTCATCTATCCGGATAGCCATAAAAAAAATTTTATTTCAATTCGAGCACAATGACAGAAAACGGGGGCATTTTTACTGAGAGGTTTGTGCCGGAAATAGTTGCTCCATTAAAAGCAGCCGGTTTTATTTTCATAGGATCATCAAAAGAATTATGGTCCTGCAGTTTTGCTGATTGAAGTATTCTGCCTGTTACGGTTTTTGCTTTCAGGCTGCTTATATCAATGGTTACATCCTGTGGATTGTGGGCATCAATATTTGTGAGCGAAATATGCACGGTGCCATTTTTGTCTCGTGATGCCGACGCTGAAACGGCCTTCAATTTTTTATCGCCCATTGAATAATCGCCGCTTGTAATTTCCAGGGGGATCAGGGCAGCATCCTGGTGAACGTTATACATTTCCATTACATGATAGGTAGGAGTGAGAATCAATTTTTCATCATTGGTAAGAATGACGGCCTGGAGGACATTGATGCATTGAGCAAGATTTGCCATCTTCACGCGATCACAGTGATTGTTGAAAATGTTCAGTGTGAGCCCGGCGATCATGGCATCACGCATCGTGTTTTGCTGATATAAAAATGCTCCGTTTGTTCCGGGCTCTACGTCATACCAGCCACCCCATTCATCAACGACCAATGCGATTTTTTTCTGTGGATCCGATTTGTCCATGATCTCAATGTGTTTCTGAACCATTTCCTCCATCTGTGAGGCTTTTTGCATCGTGGTAAAATATTCTTCTTCAGAAAAATTTGTGGCCGAACTTTTTTTATTCCAATTAATAACAGAATAATGATGAAGCGCTAAAGCATCGAGCATATTGTGAGGAATATCACGCATCAATACTTCCGTCCAGTGATAATCGTCGTCACTGGCACCCGATGCAATGCGATAAAGGCGATCACTGTTGTTCCAGTTGGTCATGAAGGTGGCATACTGCCGGTACACGTTCGCATAATGCTCCGCCGTCATATTTCCGCCGCATCCCCATGCCTCATTCCCGATGCCCCAGAATTTTACATGCCATGGCTTTGTTCTCCCGTTTTTTTCACGCAGGTCGGTCATGGGGCTTGTGCCTTCTTTGTGGTTTACGTACTTAACCCAATCACTCACATCCTGCACTGAGCCGCTGCCAACGTTTACCGACAAATATGGTTCAGCATTCAACGCTTCACACATATTCAGGAATTCTTTTGTGCCAAAGCTGTTATCTTCTTTTACATTTCCCCACCAAACGTTGAGCATAGACGGGCGTTTATCTTTTGGACCGATGCCATCTTTCCAGTGATAAGTGTCGGCAAAACAACCTCCGGGCCAGCGAAGGACAGGGATCTTTAATTTTTTCAACGCATCGATGACATCGAGACGAACGCCGTCTTTGTTTGGAATTTTTTGATTGTTGTCTCCTACATAAAACCCCCCATAGATGCCATGGCCCAGGTGCTCGGCAAAATGTCCGTAGATGTTTTTGCTGATGGTATCTTTTACTTTGTCCGCATGCAATACGATTTTGTTTTGAGCTGGTGCACTCAGATAGAAACAAATAGCGGTGACTAATGAAATCTTTTTCATGAAATATCAATTTTTATAATGGAATTTCGTCAACATAAATAGATATTGATTGCGATGATGTTACAATCGGAAATGCTGCTGCCTCATTTTTTTCTCCAATGAAATCACCTGGATCAGGAAACTATCCTGGTAGTAAGTGGTAG
>Ga0207689_10001607_pt1 | contig 21382 bp, 21 predicted proteins | sample KBSMisM52_FD_184312 | JGI IMG/M metagenome (GOLD analysis project Ga0207689, IMG submission 184312) | Miscanthus rhizosphere microbial communities from Kellogg Biological Station, Michigan, USA - KBS Miscanthus M5-2 (SPAdes) (version 2) | ecosystem: Host-associated > Plants > Roots >... | reverse complement strand
GCGGCTGCCACGGCGCGCCCGTATTGGTCAGTCCCCAACGTGACCAAACCGAAGTTCTGCGGCAGCACATCGAAATAGTGGATGTGGGTCGCTCCGACCGAGGAGAAATCGCCTTCTTCTGCGTAATAGGGACCCTTGCGAAAGTCCATGCTCTGGACCAGTTCGGGGATCATGAAGTTGATGTCGGCGTAGCCCTGACCGTGACCGTGCGTAGGATTGTTCACCGGCATCCCGTCCACCCAGATGGCGAAGTCGGTGCCGTGGTCGAGGTTGTAGCCACGCAGGAAATACTGGTTGGCCTTGCCATCACCGCTGTGCTGCGTGACGACCATGCCGGGGACCAGCTCAATGACCTCGCCGGCTCTTTCCAATGGACGCGATTGAATGCGCCTGTATGTGACCGAGCCTTCGCTCGCGGCATCTGTCGTCCCGACCGCAGTTTCGTAGTGTCCAATCACCTCGGTCTCGGGAGTCTTGATGATTTCCTGGGGCTTGGCTTCCGGGCTCTCGGGGGGCTTCACGATATCCTGGGCCCGGGCTTCAGCGGCGAGAAGGACGATTGCCGTGAGAACAGTGCCGAAGATTACGGTGCCGCGGATGCAAATGGACGTACGGATGTTAGCCGTATTGTTCTTGTTGGATGCCATCGCCCCTCTCCCTGCTGCGGGCAAACTTATTTTTGTCAGGGTCTACCGGGGTGACCCGCTTTTATTCACCACCCTTGGGTGGTCCAATGCTTTTAGGCGGTATGATATAAATTGCTTACGTAAGATACCGGACCGATTTGACCTTGTAAAGGCCGGCCTGTCCAGTCCACAAAACTACGTCTGACGGCTCATTCCGTTCTTGTTTGCGTTATTATCTGGGCACTTACACAAGAGACCTCCATGGAACGATTCACCATCTCACTGAGCGAAGGGTTGGCAAAGGACTTCGACGAACTGATCCACAAGAAGGGCTACCAAAACCGGTCAGAGGCAGTGCGGGACATGCTCCGCGAGCTGCTCAACAGCGATAAGCTCGAGCGGCAAGAGGCTCCCTTCTGTGTGGCTGCTCTGAGTTACGTCTACAACCACCACGCCCGGGATCTCGCCGAACGTCTCACCAATCTGCAGCACCAGCATCACGACATCGTCCTGTCGACGATGCACGTTCATCTGGACCACGAGAATTGCCTTGAAACCCTGATGCTCCGAGGACGTACGGGTGAGGTGAGCGCGTTCGCCAATGCGTTGATGGCCGAACCGCAAGTGCGACACGGAAGACTCAACCTCGTACCCGTGGAGATGGACGACCACGGGCACGAGCACACGTACCGGCATATACACACCAGGCCGCGCAGCTAACCGGTCCCCGATCCTCTGCTGCGGAGTCGTCTGCACAGATGTTGTGAAGCTTGCGCTTCCAAATGCTCTCCAAGCGCACCCGAGGAATTGCGTAGGCCGCGTTGCCCAGATTCCTCGCTTGCTGCAGTATCCTTAGAACCACTGCGTCTATATCCTTGATCCTTGCCCCAAACACAACATGACTGCTAATCCTTTGCTGTTCACTTCGCTGAAGCTTCGCGGACTTACCTTGAAGAACCGTGTCGTCATCTCCCCCATGTGCCAGTACTCCGCCGACGATGGAATGGCGAATGATTGGCACTTCGCACACCTCGCCAAGTTCGCTACGGGTGGCGCCGGAATGGTGTTCATCGAAGCGACGGCGATCGAACGCAACGGACGTATCACGCACGGCGACGTCGGCATCTGGAGCCAGGCGCACGTATTGCCACTTCAGCGCATCACCGCCTTCTTGAAGGCTCACGGCGCGGTGCCGGCAATCCAGCTTGCACATGCGGGCCGCAAGGCGAGCATGCAGCGTCCGTGGTACGGCAACGGCCCGCTGGACAGCACCGACCGCGCGCGCGGCGAAGATGTTTGGCCGATTGTCGCGCCCAGCGCCCTGCCCCTGGACGCCGGGTGGTTGGTGCCACACGAAGTCACGCTGAGCGAGATCGCACAAATCAAGGAATCTTGGCGCGCCGCTACGGTGAGAGCCCGCGAAGCGGGTTTCGATGTCGTCGAGGTGCACGGTGCGCACGGTTATCTGCTGCATGAGTTTCTCTCGCCGCTTAGCAACAAGCGTACGGACGGGTATGGCGGCGAGCGCAGTGGACGCATGCGCTTGCCGCTGGAAGTAGCCGAAATCGTGCGCGAGAATTGGCCCAGTGACTTGCCCGTCTTCTACCGTGTCTCCTCGACCGATGGAATCGATGGCGGTTGGGGTATCGAAGACACCGTTGCCCTCGCCAAGGAATTGAAGGCACGCGGGATCGATGTGATGGATTGCTCCTCCGGCGGACTAGCGGGTTCGGCGACTGCCGCACGCGTCAAGCGCACGCTGGGATTTCAGGTGCCCTTTGCCGAACGCGTGCGCAAGGAGGCGGCCATGCAGACCATGGCTGTCGGACTGATCCTCGAACCGGATCAAGCGGAAGCAGTGCTGCAAGCGGGCCACGCCGATTTGATCGCGATTGGACGGCAGGTGCTGTTCAATCCGAGCTGGCCCCTGCATGCGGAAATCTGGCTCGGTGCAGATAACGATTTCGCGTCTTGGCCGGTGCAATACGGCTGGTGGTTAGACAAGCGGCAGAGATCTCTGGCGCCGGCAGATGCGCAGCTCGCATTGAGAAGCGGCGCTTGAGTTTCGTTACAAGTGACAAGCAGGCTAGGATGAATCGTAGTGCGAGGAAGCGCTAGACTCTCATCACGTGTCACCTGTCGCTGGTCACTATAAAACTGGAGGTCAAAATGGCCATTGCGGGCATGAACCATTTCACCGTATTGAGCGGGAACCTCGACGCGACCAAAGCGTTCTACATCGACATCTTGGGATTGAAGGAAGGCTATCGACCTCCACTTGGATTCCCCGGTGTATGGCTCTACGTGGGTGACCAAGCCGTTTTGCACGTAATCGCTGGCAGGAAGCTGCCGTCCGAACCCGGGGGAGTGCTCGACCACATGGCATTCAGCGCGAGTGATCTATCCACCACCGTCAAAAAGCTCGAGAGCAGCGGTATCAAGTACGATCTGCGCAAGCAGGCCGACAGCGGCACCTGGCAATTGTTTTGTTTCGACCCGAGCGGCGCGAAAGTGGAACTGGATTTCGCGCCGACGGAGAAGCCGTAATTCGTGACTCGTGATTGGTGGCTTGTTGTTCGCGCTTCCTAGCTCGTAAGATGCAATAAGCGTTGCGCATTGCACCGCCGCCGTGCGTAGACCCGAATCACGAGCCACGAATCACGGCCCTTGCACCTACTCCGCATTGAATCCTGGTACAGCACGAAATTCCACCTGCAAGAATTCGATAAAGGCGCGAACTTTTGCTGGGACATGACGATTAGAGGCATAGACCGCGTTGATCTCGAACGGCAGCGGCGTAAAGTCCGGCAGGATCGCCACAATCTCGCCGGTGGCAATCCGATCGTGCGCCAGCCAGTCCGGGGTAGTGGCGATGCCGACACCCGCGAGAAGTGCCTCGCGCAAAGCATGGCCATTGTTGGACTTGAAGTTGCCCGCTACCTTCACGCGAATCTCACCTTCGGGTCCTCTGAACGGCCACTCGTTGCCGGTAGACAGATAGCTGTACAGCAAACAATTGTGGTCTTGAAGATCTTGCGGAGTCTTTGGCGTTCCGTACCTGGCAAGATAGCCTGGGGTAGCTACGGTCAGACGCCGCGACTGCCCGAGTCGCCTAGCCACCAGAGTGGAGTCGGTGAGACGTCCGATGCGAATAGCGACGTCCACTCCCTCGGCGACAAGATCGATAAAGCGATCGATCAGCGAGACTTCGACTACCAGACCTGGGTGCAGTTGTTGAAATTTGAGTACCGCCGGAGTAAGAAACATCTGTCCCAGAGCAATCGACGAGTTGATGTGGAGAGTCCCGGCCAGCGACGCCTGCAGCATTCCTACGGTACCCTCGGCATCGCGCACTTCATCGATAATGCGCTTGCAGCGCTCATAGTAATCCGCGCCCGGTTCGGTCAAGCTCAGCTTGCGAGTGCTTCGGTTAAGCAGTCTGGTGTTGAGACGCTTTTCCAGACCGGTGAGTTGTTTGCTGATGGTGGGTTGGGTCGTGCTCAATTCACGCGCCACCGCAGAGAAGCTGCCCGTCTCCACGATACGCACGAACATCTCCATGGCTGTTAGTCGATCCATATCGAGTCCTTTCCGGCAAGGTCGTATCGATCCGACCCGGGGCAGCGCGATCGCGAGCCGAGGTGGGTCGGTCTACCGATGTGACGACCGATGTTGTGCGGCGCATCATACTGGAAAGTGGTAATCGTTACCGCATGAAGCGTTTCAACGATCCCGAAGGCCACTACGAGCGGCTCGGCGTCGACCCAACCGCCTCTCTGATGGATATCAAGATCGCGTTTCGGCGCAGGGCGATGGAACTGCACCCAGACCGCAACGCCTCTGCTGATACGACGGAGGAATTCCAGCAACTCACCGAGTCCTACAATCTTCTGATCGACTCGGCGGCCCGCATGCGGTACGACACAAATGGTCACAGCGCGGGACTCGGCTCACCACCTTCGGACCGCGAAGACCGACTGCGACTGATCGTATGCTCGATGTGTGAAGAGGTGGCTGCACACCCACGATTCATCATTTTCCACGAAGTCCGAAGCTATTTGCTCGTATCCAAACGCGCTACCGTCCAGGGCATCTTTTGTCCTGAGTGCGCGCAAGCGGCAGGACTGCGCGCAACGTTGATTACTTGGCTGCGTGGATGGTGGGCGTTGCCTTTAGGCCCTGTGTATTCATTGCTGGCGATTGCACGCAATCTACTAGGCGGCGTCAAACCCAACGAGGTCAATGCACGTATGTTGTTGTACCAAGCATGGGCCTTCGCCACCGCCGGGAACACCGTCGCTGCGCGCGCCGTCGCATTGGAAGCACTCGAGTTCGCCAGTAGGATACCGCTGATACCACGCAGTGCCGGTGACGAGGAAGCGCCTGACGGCGGCGTAAACAGCGAACGCGCACTACTGGAAACCGCAATCGAGGAGTTTTTTAATGCGGTCGGGAGCAATATTCCCGTCGTTGACTCGGGAAATCCCTGGCAACTCTACAGGCGAGGCTTCTTCCTCCAAGCTTTGGTCATATTCGGGGCCATCGGGATGATCGCCGCCGCGGGAGTATGGATGGTTGCACCTGCACGCCACCATCCGCAAATAGCCGACCAGCCGATTTCGGCCACCACCCCAGATGCATCGACGACGTCACAGGAGGCGACGCCAGGTTACGTTCGGTCAGAAGTGGCAGACAATGGCGCCGCATGGCCCACCTCGTCGGGCTATGTCCGAGGCTATCCGATCGAACTTGTCGAGGGCAACTCCAGCATCACCATCGTCAATCTGCGGAACGACTCCGATGTCTTCGTAAAAATGTTCTCTCTCGACTCCACTCCTCCGAAGCCGGTCCGTACAGTGTTCGTCCGCGCATCCGATCAGTTCACGGTTCGTACGGTCGCGGCCGGGCGCTATGAGCTACGTTACCGCGACTTGGATTCCGGAGCCCTATATCGGACCGATCCTTTTTCGATCGACACCGAGGGAGCGAAACACAACGCACTCCCGATTACTCTGGACGATCCGAACGAGCTGAGCACCCACACGCACCCGATCTCGGATCAGGATTTCTACGAGCCGGTCTTCACCCCGTGACCCTGCTGGTTGCAACGGCTCGCAGGCTCGGTGTGCTCCTATCGAGTCGCAGGATCATTGCTTGGAGCAACAGGCTTGTCCTGTCCTGGAACGACTGACTCACTTTGCGCGGGCAGGACTGGTGCCTGCGGCTCGCCACGCTCGCGTTGATAGTACTTTAGCCATTGCGAGACATCGCCTTCTTTGACAGCTTCGGCGGCGTCTCGGGGACGCGCGGATTCTTCAGCCGAATGTGCACCAAACCCGATCATGCAAACGCACAGCAACAGCCCGTTCTGCGACCAAACTCGTAGCGCGTTCACTTGAGCATGGTCATGCGACCAGCCCCCTGAGGTGTAAGGTTCTTCTCGTCGGTCATAGCTCGGTGCCGGACATGCAAGCCAGATATGCCTGGTCTCCGAAGGTCAGCTCGGAGAGGAACATCTCCGGATGTTCGCGTTTCAGCGCCTCGACCCGAGCATATGCCGCATCCAACGTGCGTGTGACAAAGTCGATCTCGTTCTGCGTCTCGTCGCCGTGCCAATGAATCTTTACCTCTTGCCGCGACTTGCCCTGCAAATAGTAGTAATAACCCGCAACGTACAGCTTTGCCGTGTACACGCAGCGTTCAGTGGGATCCAACTCGGTGATGCGATCCGCCCAAGCATTAAGAGAGGCCAGGCACAGTACCGCGGCGACGGCAGCTCGTATCATTTGAGCGCTCCAGCATTTGAGAGTCGAACAAAGTTTAGCAGACCCAATCCGATCGAACGATCGCCTTTGCCAAGCCTTGCCGGCTTCGCATCATCCATCGCCTAGCCGTGTCTTCGCACGCCGATACGCTTCGAAGGTATCAGTGGAGAAGCAAACAAGGATGACGTTCTGGAGCCGATCGTCGTTCTCGAGGAAAGTGTGCACCTGGCGTACCGCAATAGCCGCCGCATCGTCGACCGGATAGCCGTATATGCCGCAGCTGATCGCTGGGAAAGCAATTGTTCTGAGGCCGTACTCTACTGCCAGCGTGAGCGAGCGGCGATAACAGGAAGCAAGCGTCTCTGGCTCGCCGCGCTGTCCTCCCTGCCATATGGGCCCCACGGTATGGATCACATGGCGTGCTAATAGTCCAAAGCCCGGAGTAATTTTGGCATCGCCTGGCGCGCAGCCTCCCAGCGCTCGGCACGCTTCCACAAGTTGTGGACCCGCAGCACGATGAATGGCCCCATCCACGCCGCCGCCACCGAGCAAAGAAGAGTTTGCTGCGTTGACGATGGCGTCGACTCGATACGCAACAAGATCGCCCTTTTCGAGGACGAGACGCTCAAAAATGGAACGAGGCGGAGCCATGAGATGGGTGCGTAACGTAACCATCGCTCCGTGATACGCGGGACTCGCCCACCGATCTGCCGCTAGGTGTCCTTACTCGGCTCCGTTCGTAGCTGCCCCAGCTTGAGTCCGCCCCGAAGGCATGGTACGGTCCAAATTCCATGTTGCTGTCCGGGAATTCTCTCGTAGGCATATGGTCCTCTATCTTGGTTTCGTGAGCCGGCGGGGCCCACGCTAGCTCCCTCACCCTCCGCGTATTGGCAATGTTTCTACCTTGAAGGCCGCGAAAATTACTATGCAGCGTTGCAGTAACGACTGAAGGAATTTTATTCGCATCGGATGACAAAGCCAGTCCTGACTCGTTCAAAGCAGCATCAGTAATGTCGTTCGCGTCCTACGAGTTTATCCTCCTATTCCTCCCAGTAACGGTACTGCTTTTCTGGGCCGCCCAGCGAATGAGCGTATCGATCGCTCTGTGGCTGCTATGTTTCGCATCACTGGTCTTTTACATCTATTGGAATCCGCGTGACGTTGTAGTAGCTGGCGCTTCGATTGCGTTTAACTATCAAGCCGCCAAAGTCATCATTCAAGGCGGGACGCGCGGGAAATTGATGTTCTCGGTCGCGGTTACCGGCAACTTGTTCGCCCTTGGCTATTTCAAATATCTTGGATTTGCCGTCGAACTCCTTGCGATGGCTTATGGCGACAACCAGGTTAATATTCCCGCCATCGTATTGCCACTGGGGATTTCGTTCTTCACTTTCACTCAGATTGCTTATCTGGCGGATTGTTACGCCGGAAAAATTCCCACCGGGAAACATAATCCTCGCGACTATCTCCTTTTTGTATCGTTCTTTCCTCACTTGATCGCGGGACCGATTCTCCATCACGCCGATATCATCCCGCAGTTTCACGCGAGATTTCGTGAGTCCCGCAAACTGAAGATGCGCGCTGGCATGGTGATGTTCACGATCGGCCTGGTCAAAAAAGTATTGATTGCCGATCATTTCGCCCGTATTGCCAATCCTGTTTTCTTGGCCGCAGACACAGGAGAGTTGGTACCTTCCGCGGATGCATGGTCCGGTGCGCTGGCGTACACGTTCCAACTATATTTTGACTTCAGCGGGTATTCCGACATGGCTGTTGGCACCGCGCTATTGGTAGGAATGCACATCCCGTTCAACTTTTTCTCCCCATACCGCGCCACGAGCATCATCGAGTTCTGGCGTCGCTGGCACATTACGCTGTCTGCTTTCTTGCGCGATTACTTGTACATACCGCTGGGAGGAAATCGACGAGGCAGGTCCCGTCGCTATGTGAATGTTTTCATCACGATGTTACTCGGTGGAGTGTGGCATGGAGCAGGGGTGAATTTTGTAATTTGGGGTGCATTGCACGGTGGATTCATTGTCATCAATCATGCTTGGCGTGATTTTGTGGTTGCTCGTATAGGCACTGGCTCTGACTCGTTACCGGTAAGGATCATGGCTTACCTGCTGACAATGGGCTGCGTCGTAGTGGGTTGGGTTTTTTTCAGGGCACATACCACCGGTGGTGCGATTGCCATGCTGAAATCAATGGCGATGCTGCCTGGACTTTCCTCTACATTCTTATCTTCAGTGTTCACACCAAACGGAGCGGCCATTGCCTTCGGGACGGCCTTGGTGACGGGATTTCCAAACTCGCGACAGATACATGACTGGATGTTCGAGAGAGGATTCGCTACTCCATGGGTCCCAATGGGTATTGCCTGTGGGATGGCGATGGCGATGTCGCTGATATTCATCTCGGCGGATTCCCCATTTTTGTATTTCCAATTTTAGCCCCGCTCAAATTCCTTATGAATATGCTGCTATCGTTTCTGGGAGGTCTATTATTGATCGTGATGTTTATCGCCTTCCTGCCCGTTCCTGAGCAGGTACGCTATGAGTCGCTAAGCAATGATGCGATCAGAATCAAGGAGATTCACGAACGAATTGTGGCAAACCCAAAGCCGATTGATGTGGCCTTCATCGGAACTTCGCACACCTGGAACGGTGTTTCTGACTCCGAAATAGAATCATTGTTGTCAACAGCAGGAACTTCGGTAGCGGTCGCTAATCTCGCGTCGAGTTGGCCAGGACGTGACATCAATCTCTTCCTCATCAAACAACTATTGCGGCACAAGAATCCGCGCTTGATCATTCTCGAAATCCAGGAGCACGAGTATCGAGGAGGTCACGGGGTACTCCCTTATGTTGCGAATCTTTCAGACATGTTTTGCTGCCGCTTTTTCCTTGACCCGCATTTCCCCCGGAACTTCTTTAGCTATTTGAAGCGGCAGACGCTGAACAGTTTGACGCTGATCTTACGAGGTGGAAGTGAACTGGTGGGAGCAGATCCTGCGGACTTCGGTTGGATGCCGCTGACGAGAACTGGACGTCCCTTTCATCCTGCCTTATCCAGCAACACACCATCGATAACGCGTGTTAAGGAACTGGGATATGTCGCAACTTCCGCTTACGGCCTAGATGTGGTCAGGCGAATCGTACGCCTGGCGCGAGAGCGACGTGTCGACGTGGCCTTCCTATACCTGCCCGAATTTGCCTATGCGAACAAGCCACCCGTAGTCTCAATCAGATACTACACAGAGCTCGGGCCGGTATTGAGAATTCCTGCGACCATATCAAAGGACCCAACGATGTGGTTCGACAAAGCACATCTGAATCTCGACGGGTCCAAGCTCCTTGCATTCAAATTAGCGGCTGACGTTCAGACGTTGCTCAACCTCGGAAAACCGAACGATATTTGGAACTAGCCGATTGCTCGCGAACATCCCTCGATCTACCCGCGCACCCAATCAAGATGCTGTTTTGTCCGCCCGCTGGTGCCGGCGTAGCACCAGATCGATCTGCGATGCTCGGGAATGTCGCTTTATGACGTCGACTCTGGGAAAGGCCAGGCAATCCACAGAACCTGTGGATAAATATGTGAGTATCTCGGCTTCCCTGCCATGACCGCCCCGATAACCGGGCCTTACCTTAGGTCCGCACAAACTTTACGCAACCGTTAATCACCGTAATAAAACAATATGTTATATGCTACTTCCCAAGCTGCCTCAAGTTCCAAGCGTATCTTGAGAAATTACTTGAACTTGTGTGCATAACAATACAATCGAGCGCACCGCAACATCTGCAGTGGAGTGTAAGTTCTACAAATCTAACCACCCGCAGGCACACGGTTTTTCGATATTCCGGTTTGATCTTTCTGGACTCAAAGGTGAATTAGGCTTAAACGGACGTGCAATATTTGTTAACCGTTCTCAACGCATTGTGCGCCACGCGGTAGATATGTAACCTGCTGCTTTGAGAGGTTTGCATCGCTGGGCATGGCACGATCCCATCGCGCCGACGAGACCCTGAGAGCTGCACTCGCACATGTAGTTTTTTAGGCCGACAAGGGGAACGCACGCGCGTGTCGTGCAACACGGTTCGCGCGGATGAAGAAAAACGTATCAGTGCATTGATCTAAGAAACGCCCGGCGAACCCGGGCGTTTTGTTTTGGAAGGCGTCTGAGGGCTTTGAACCCCTCGCTATCGCGGCATTGCCGAGACAATCAGGATACGACGCGTTGGTGTAGCCCCGTGGGAACCCAATAGGGCTCGACAAGCTGAGAACTCGGCTCTGTTGCCAATTTGGTGGCCCACCCGCGCTCGTAGCGAAAGCTGTCCAGCCGCCATTGTTTGAGCAGCTCGATAGCCAGCGAGAAGTCGGGATAATTCAGTTGATACAACTGATTGAGATCGAACTGTCCCCCGGAATCGAGGGACTTGATGAGGCCACTGAAGATGACCGAAGCGGCGTTACTCGGGGCTGATTGAATTTTCCCGATCGCTCGGTGCAGGGCATCCATACAGTCTCCCATTAGGGCTATGAAGTTCGAGCATGCTACGGGCTCGCCGGATGCGACGTCAAACGAAACTGGAACCCTTTGAATTTGCGCGGTCCAGAATATGACACTTGACAGTGGAGCCCAAAGCGTTCCCCAGCGTTCAAATTACGGAGGCTTGCTTAAACCGCCCTGCAATTTCTGGAGCTCAACCTGGTTTACGGTGACAGATGATTTGCCTACCAGACTCTCGACGTAGCTTCGTTCCCCTTCTTGCGCCTTGCGCAGGCGCATGCTCGCAACGAGTTGATCGCGCACTTCGGGCAGCGGCCGCACGCCGCTGGGTTTGCGAACGGATAAACGTACGATATGCCAGCCGTTTGCGGTGCGGATTCGCGTGCTGATCTCACCCTTGTTCATGCGCGTGACCACGACGCGAATTTCCGGGATGAGCTTCGTCTCTGGCACCCAGCCCAAGTCCCACCGGTGGCCCCGCTTTCCTTGTGCTCTGAGCTTTCCTTGGCGATCTTTGCGAAGTCGGCGGGTGTCTTCTGTAGGCGCGCAGAGACATCAGTTACCTTCTTCTGCGCATTGGCGGCAACGGTCTTTATCGGCGTTGTCCGGTGAAGAGACATATATCTGCGCGCGTTCATATTCGGCAGGCACAGTCAAGTTTGCCCTGCTCGCTTCGTAGGCCTCTTTAATTTCATCGTCAGTCGGGTAACTTGCTGGCGGCCGAGCGAGATTGTTTACGTAAGCCTGCAAGAGCGCCTAGTCCCGTGCCCGATCCATCGCAAGCTGCACGTCAGGTTTCTTGTCCCAGCCTTGCCGCTTCGCTTCGCCCACAATGAATTGCCGTACCAACTCTTCGCGAACCAAGCGATCCAGTGCGGCCATGCGCTTGCGCGCCTCCAGCGGGAAGGCCTCCAGCAGACGTTTAAGGTCAGCACCTTTGATCTCCTGAGTCCCCATCTTCCCGACTACGTCCTGCGCATTGACGAGGAGTGGCGTCGCACAGAACAGAAATGCAACCGTCAGGCCGCTAATCCAACGCCGGCTTTTGGCCTTATCTGCCGAGACTAAACTTCCTATACGAAGAGTTCATCAGAGCCCCTCCGTTCGGACGTGCCCAGCATCCAATCCTTTCGACCAACCATGACCGGCCCCCGAATTTTTCGATGCAAGCAACATATGCGTCCACACGAGCCGCCAACGATCGTGCGGCGGGGATTCTGCCTGTAATCACGTTTCAAATCTGACAGTTCGAGAGTTTTTGGCGTCGCGTCGGAGCGACCTGTAGAAGCAACATGCGAAAAGTCCTGCTAAGTCCATGAGCTTGAAGGCACAGTCGTTGTGCGAAAAATTCGCACGTGTGTTTTGGTAGTGCATATCTGTCGGCGCGTTGCGACCTATCGTTGATCAAATCTTTTTTAGTTCAAATACTTACAGTTCATGTAAACATGGCATTACAGTTGCAATGGGAGACGTGGTGGTAGATACTTACGGGTAGACACGATAAGGTAACTTAAGTAATAGCTTTGGCGTGCGAGGGTTGGGAGGCTCCCCACGCAGTTTCTTGTGGAGGATATCGCTATGTCACGTTCGAAACTCGTATTGGCAGCATTCGCTGTGAGTCTAAGCCTCGCATTCGTCGCTTCTTCTCGCGCCGAAATTTTTAGCACGACCGATAGTTTATCGGGAAGCGGTGTAGGCACCAAAGCTTACGTCTTTACCATCACTGATCCTGCAACTTATACCGCCACACTAATCGATCTCGACTTTCCCGACGCCTTTCAGCTGCTTGAGTTGGGCGTTGCAAAGACTGGGAGTGGCCCGCTTCTGGGTTCAACCGCAGCGCCAGGGAGCTTTCAGTTTGTGGCTAGCACCGCGGGTTCGTACAGCCTGTTGCTAGTGGGTCAGCCTGGAGCAACCCAAGCTGGGTTCTTCAGTATCAATGTTGCCCAATCCATTCCCGAACCCGGGATATGGTTCCTCATCGCGAGCGGAATCGGGTTGATCGGATTCCTCAAACTACGCAAGGAAAATGGGCTGCAGCGCAACGCTTCCGTCGCGATGTAGCACTCTCACCTTCGTTTCATTGCGCATGGGTCTTGGGAGCTCGATTCTCCCAGGCCCAGGCGTGCTTGACGATAGTCTCGAGGTCCGAATACGCGGGTAACCAGCGAAGATGGTGGCGGATGAGATGCGAATCCGCTACCAGACGAGCGGGGTCACCGCTGCGGCGAGGGCCGTCCTCCATCTTGAGTTTCCGCCCTGTCACTTTCTCCGCAGCACGGATCACTTCAAGCACCGAGAAGCCATTGCCGTTGCCCAAGTTGAAGGCTGCGCTGGCACCGCCCTGCATGAGCCAGTCCAATGCCAACCGATGCGCCTGACACAGGTCCAACACATGCACGTAGTCCCGAATACAACTTCCATCAGGTGTTTCATAGTCACGGCCAAAAACTGTTATGTGGCTGCGCCGCCCCGAAGCCACCTGCAAGACTAACGGGACAAGGTGTGACTCAGGGTCGTGCCGCTCGCCTATTAAGCCATTCGGGTGCGCTCCGGCCGCGTTGAAGTAACGCAGACACACATACCGGATTCCGTAGGCCCGTTCGAAATCAACCAGCGCACGCTCCACCATCTGCTTCGAGGCGCCGTAAGGATTTATTGGCTGCTGTGGATGCCGCTCATCTATGACCGACGATTGCGGCTCTCCGAAAATGGCTGCAGTCGATGAGAAGATAAATCTCTTCACCCCCGCTTTGGCCATTGCATCGAGCAGATTCAGTGTGTTCGCAAAGTTGTTCAGGTAGTACATGCCGGGAGCTCGCACGGACTCGCCTACCTGAATGAAGGATGCGAAATGCATCACCGCATCGATCTCATGAGTCTGGAACATATTGTCCAGCATGGGCCGGTCGGCCAGATCTCCTTGCTGGAATACACCTCCAAGCACAGCATCCCGGTGCCCTGTCACCAGACTATCCAAAGTCACAGGTATATGCCCGGCGTCGAGCAGATCCTGGACCATATGCGAGCCGATATAGCCGGCACCGCCGACCACCAATACCTTCATATCTTGATGTTCCCGTGGGTTGACTTGGGGTTCTGCCGGAGGCGAGAAATTCAACGACGCCGGGAGGATACCACTGGCCGAGCGACTTCGGACAGTCGCTCCCCTCCGTAGGAGGCCCTGTGGCACGCTTGATGCATAGGCCTGGCCGATCATCTGCCTGGGCGTATCCACATTGCAGACGCTAGGATGCCGATGGTAAAAGAGACCTGAGCCAACCCCGTTTCCTCGAATGGCGCACCCACTTCTAATGTCCACGGGACCCCGATCAGGCATGCGCAAGCTGGACGCGCCGCTTCGTGACGTGCGCCAGCCTATAGACATCGAACTCACGATCTTGATGCCGTGCCTCAACGAAGCAGAGACGGTGGGCACCTGTATCCAAAAGGCAATGGATTTCCTAAGACGCAGCGACGTGGTAGGAGAGGTGCTGATCGCGGACAATGGAAGCACGGACGGATCACGGACTATCGCCGAGAACCTCGGCGCTATCGTCGTCCCGATTGCAGAACGCGGATACGGCAGCGCCCTCAAGGGAGGCATCGCAGCGGCACGCGGGCGCTACATCATCATGGGGGACTGCGACGACAGCTATGACTTTACATCGCTGGATGCATTCCTAGAGCAATTGCGAGGCGGGCACGAATTGGTAATGGGTAACCGCTTCCTTGGCGGAATCGCCCCGGGCGCAATGCCGCCGCTGCACAAATATCTTGGCAATCCTACCCTCAGCTTCATAGGACGGCTGTTCTTCAAGAGTCCCATTGGCGACTTTCACTGCGGACTTCGTGGATTCTCCAAGAAATCGATTCAGCAACTCGATCTCCAGACCAACGGCATGGAGTTCGCAAGCGAGATGGTGGTGAAGTCCACGATTCACAAGCTCAAACTCGCTGAGGTGCCGACTACACTTTCACCGGATGGCCGCAGCCGCCCACCCCATCTGCGAAGCTGGCACGACGGATGGCGACACCTGCGGTTCCTGCTGATCTACAGCCCACGGTGGCTATTTCTAGTCCCAGGACTAGCTCTCTCGCTTGTCGGCTCGATCGTACTGGGCCTGCTTGTACCGGGCCCTGTCAGCATCGGAGCAGTGACGTTCGATATTCACACCATGCTCTACGCCGGGGTAGCCGTAATCTTGGGGCTGCAGCTCTCCGCATTTGCTATCTTCTCAAAGGTATTTGCGGTGAGCGCCCGTCTCATTCCCGAGGATAGCCGCACCGCGATGATTCTGCGCGAGGCGACGTTGGAGCGAGGATTGGTGCTAGGCGGTCTCCTGGCGATCGCCGGCGCAGCCGGTTCGCTCTATGGATTTTTCGCGTGGCGGGCGACTGATTTCGGCCCTCTTGTGGCCACGGCCATGATGCGCATAACAATTCCGTCCCTGACCGCTTTGGCTGTCGGCGTACAAATCGTCTTCGCTAGCTTCTTCCTGAGCACGCTTCGGTTGATTCGGAAATGAGCATCGTCGGAACGGTTCATGCCAACCTAGTGTTCGGCCGGCGTGTTCGGATTCTGGCCGATCAGCTCGCCAGTTTGTTACCGAAGAATGCAACAGTCCTCGACGTGGGGTGCGGCGATGGAACGTTGGATTCGCTAATTCTCCGCTCGCGTCCTGACCTGGTCATCAACGGCATCGACGTTCTTGTCCGCCCACACACGCTCATCCCCGTTGTGCCGTTCGATGGGAACACCATTCCTTATTCAAACCAGGCGTTCGACGTCGTAATGTTCGTTGATGTTCTTCACCACACCGACGATCCGACGGTGTTGCTACGGGAAGCAAAGCGCGTTGCGCGTCAAGCAATCGTCCTGAAGGACCACACCAAGGATGGGGTGCTGGCGGGTCCCACACTACGCTTCATGGACTGGGTAGGGAATCGTCATCATGGCGTCGTTCTCCCCTACAACTACTGGACGCATGACCAATGGGAGCGCGCCTTGATCGATCTGGGTTTAGGCATCTCAGCGTGGAACGCAAATGTTGGGCTGTATCCCTGGCCGGCATCTCACGTGTTCGACCGTGCACTACACTTCGTCGCCAAGCTTACGCCCGGTGCTCAGTTTCTGAGAGCGGCCTGATTTCCCGATCAGTCCGGAAGCAGTGCTATCAAAGCAATCGACAGTGCCTGCGAATGTCACAGCTGGCCTCTCATTCGGTCAGTACGGGCGTTTCTTTCTGGTTGGTACGGTAGTCGGCCTGCTTGCCATTGCTCTTCGCGAATTGATTGCGGCCGCGCTACCCGCCGATACACCGTTGTTTTACTCCATCTCGGTCGTTGTCGTGTATGTGTTCGGAATCCTCGCGAGCTACGTACTGCAGCATCGCTTCACATTTGAAGTGAGTCTAACAAAGAGCGATCGTCGCAGGTTCATGACTTTCATCTGTGTCTCATTGATCGGTGCCGTGGCAACTTGGCTTTTGGCGTTGGTCTTTCGCTACGAACTCGGAGTCGACCAAGTATTCGGGCAGCTGTCAGGATCCATGGCATTCGCCGCCGCAGCTGTGAGCTCCTCGATACTGACGTACACGCTTAACGCGCTGCTGGTCTTTCGAGTGTCCTGACGCTCTCCGTAGGAGTGCGCGTTCCGCGCTCCCATCGAGTACGAGCTTAGGGCGGCTTAATTGCGCCAGAATCAGACTCGGTGGTTACGGGTTGCAAACCGGAGTCACCCTCGACGGTCGTAGGCTCGAGCGGATAGGTCGTCGTCACGGTGCGCGCAAATTTCTCCCGCTCCCATGCCATGTCCGCTTCATTGTTCTGCGGCACCACAGAGGCGGGGGCAGCAGGCTGCTCACTCCCTGCAGGAGACTGCGCCGTGCGCTCGGAAGCAGGCGCACTCTCTGCAGGAGACTGCGCCATCTGCTCGTATGTTCGTTGCTGCTCCGGACGTTCGCCTGCCCCCCGCAGGTCCACGATCCTAAGCCAAGTGACGGAAGGTGAATCCCGATCTATCCAGACGGCAAAATTGAATGCAGACAGTGCGGTTTCGAGCACTTCCAGCAACGACGCATGCGGCAAGCTGACTGATACCCGCCTAGACGTAACATCCGGGGGGTACTCACTTCGCAGGCCGGTGGCTTTCTGAAGCGCAGCGAGCAGATCCATCACGCTGGCGGTCGGGCATTCCACAGATAGTCTGCTGACGGTACCGCGCACTGTGCACGCCGCAGCTCCGCCGGCTTGTCGATGAGCCGCCGCCACTTCAGCGGCAATCGTCGACGAAGCAAATGGCCCAACGATCCAAAATAACAAGTATGTGCATCCGCTCACCAACATGCGACATCGACGCCTCATACTCGCGGACTCCATCATTCTCTATCGGGTCGTTACGCTGACTACGTTTGTATATGCCGAGGTACTCGTCGCATTGTAAGCGCGAACGCGATAGTAATACTTTGTCGACGGAGCCAATCCCATATCCACATAGGTCGTGACATTCACGGCAGTCGTCCCAACCCGGGTCCAGCCTGTCGATCCATCCAGCGAGCGCTCGATCTGGAACCCAGCCTCATTCGAGGAATTGTCAGACCAGGAAAGCGTTACGGTACGCGAAGGGCCAGCTCCCTGGACTACCCATTCGCTGGGAGCACCAACGGATGCTGGATTGGCTTGCACTGTTCCACCGTTCATCAGCCATACTGCGACAGCGCCCGTGCTTTTGCTTCGCCACAGAATGTCACGCTTACCGTCGCCGTTGAAATCATCGACTCCCTGCACAACCCAGTCGCTCTCCACGTTCCATCCGCCAACCGTCGACGGTGTTGCACCCGCATTCATCAACCAAATCGTGACTATGTTGGTATTCGTGTTTCGCCACAAAATATCGCTCTTCCCATCGCCATTGAAATCGCCGACCCCTTGAATCGTCCAATCGCTACCAAGGACCCAGCTGCCTGCAGTGGACTGGATGGTGCCACCATTCATGAACCACAGCGAAACAGCCCCGGTCGTTGTGTTTCGCCACAGAATATCGCTCTTGCCGTCACCGTTGAAATCACCTATGCCTTGTACGACCCAGCTACCGTCGACGCCCAAGGCGGCTGAATAGCTCTGTACTACGCCGCCGTTCATCAACCATATCGCCACGGCACCGGTTTTCGTGTTTCGCCACAGAATATCGCTTTTGCGATCGCCATTGAAATCTCCGATCCCCTGAAACACCCAGTCGCTAGACACATTCCATCCACCGACAGAGGATTGAAGCGCACCACCGTTCATCAGCCAGATCGTAGCGACGCCAGTACTGCTGTTTCGCCACAAGATGTCGCTCTTTCCATCACCGTTGAAATCACCGACGCCTTGCACTACCCAACTCTTGTCTACCGACAGTACTGCGGGATAGCTCCGTACTGCTCCGCCGTTCATCAACCACACTGCGACTGCACCTGTACTCGTGTTTCGCCACAAGATATCGCCTTTGCGATCGCCGTCGAAGTCAGCGGCAATCGCCAAGCCCGACATAAGGAATACCAGAGCTGCAGTCGCCAGTCCGGAGGTACCGATTCGAGAATGCCGTTGAGGATATCCAAGAACTCCAGATTGCCGCGAGAACCACCTATTTGAAACGCGTGATATGTAGTTCAGCATCAGACGGTCTTGACCTCGCACAGTCGCATGCATCGGAGCATTGTTGGTTGCCTCCTAGATGAATGCGGTACTGCTCGCACGAGCAGTATCAGTGGTTAGGGGCAACACTCCCGTTCTTCTGAACGGAGCTTGCCGATCCTCGGAGATGCGTAGACTTTGGCACTCGGGGCCGCATGGCGCTGGATTGGCAGCGCACCGCAATTCGCTAGTAGATGGCTTGTAGCGACCTTGCATCATTTAGTTTTTCTGCCCACTCGGTTCTTATGGTCCGTCGATGCACGATCAACAGACCTCTGCGTCTCCTAGTTGCGGTCGCTGCTACGCAAGAACCTTGCCGTCGCCCTGAAACCCGCATGGATACTGGGTTTTAAGATATTCCCACAAGCCAACCGCAGGGCGTAACCGTCTCCGCTACGAGACGTGCCTACCGACGTCTCTGGACGAAACCTAGAGCACATCTGGAGTTAGCCTGTCGTTTCCTAGGGACGCCAACGCTTGGAGAAAACATGGGGACACTGTCCACACCGGATGCAGGCCCCGATTGCAGCGCATGCCTTTTGCATAGCCTTGGATTGGCTATTACGCGAAGACTGAGTATCTGCGCCCAACCACAGGCCACTTACCCTGGGCTTGCTTTTGGGATGGTAGTTGGATGCGAGTATGTCCCAAGCTCCATTGGCATCCGGGGACTTGTCCCCGGATGCCGACGCGCGAGAGGGGGTCGTTTACAATGCAACCAGCAGGACGCTCCAGGGTATTAGATTAACTTGGACGACATCACCAACTCGACGAACGGAAGTTCGTCCCCATCGGTAGGTAATACGCCGTAAGGACCACATTCACGCCACTCCAGTGGCGTGGCGTTTGGAGGCATATGGGGGCTAAACTGTTGAGGTGTTCTATGAAGGGACTGCCGCTCACATGCGTAGTTCGACACCGCGGTCGCCTGTGGTTCCTGCCCCAAAACGGTACTAGATCGGTAGCATTGCCATACTCTCATCATTGTGGGTAAGCCTGGCTGGTTGCCTAGAAGATCCCAGACTCGACCATGGACGAATCCGTCTCATCGCATTCCGCAAGACCCGCCAATCGCCTCAATATCTCGAGCTTGACTCCGAGCTTCGAGTACTTGCGCCCGCTGGATGGATTGCGGGCATGCGCGATTCTCCTCGTGTTTATCGCTCATGCAGGGTTCGGCAACTACGTTCCGGGGGCCTTCGGTGTGACGCTGTTCTTCTTCATAAGCGGTTTGCTTATCACCAGGCTCCTCCTCGCCGAACTCATTCAAACCGGCGACATAGGGTTGAAGAACTTCTATGTCAGAAGACTCCTGCGGCTTTATCCCGCGATGTTGGCGATGATCGTCATATCCAGCGTCTTGTTCTACTACTTGGGAATGCCACTCAGCTCAGGTGAGGTTTTCTCGGCACTTTTCTACTACGTGAACTACCAGGGAATCTACCAGCTATTCTGGCAACCAGATGGTGTGAGTCCCATGCGCTCTCACCCGCTAGGAATTCTTTGGTCGCTGTCCGTCGAGGAGCACTATTATTTGATGTTCCCGCTTCTGTTGTCATTGCTAGCGCGCAATCCTGAGCGCCTGCTCCGCGTGCTCCTCGTCATTACTTTTGTTGTTCTTCTCTGGCGGATCTATCTGGTCGGCACGGGCAGCCCAGGCGGCCGTATCGCCTCGGCGACGGACACCCGTCTCGATTCCATCCTGTACGGGGCAGCCCTAGCGGTTGCCCTATCCCTGAATTCCGGGCGGCGATTTGCAGAGTTCTGCTGTCAGCTCCCAGTTTTCCTCTTGGGCGTTGGACTCTTGTTGTTCAGTTTTGTCGTGCGCGACGCTTGGTTTCGAGAGACTTTGCGCTATTCGATTCAAGGTATCGCATTGATTCCAATCGTGACCACACTATGCTTCTCCGATCGAGTGCCGCGGCTGCGATCATTGCTGGAAAGCGAGATCATGGTAACGATAGGGCTCTGGTCCTACTCCATCTACCTGTTCCATTCCGTCGCAATCAAGCTTGCCGAAGCGATCACGCATTCTCCAGTCGAAACTCCCGCTTGGCTGGCAATCATGGTCCCCGCCACTCTGTTGCTGTCTATCGCCTCATACTATGGAATCGAACGTCCCATGCGTGCACTCAGGCGACATTTCGGCTCGAGGCGTTAGTCGGAACAATACTACTTGGGTCGCCATAGGCGGGCGGCAAGCAGTTCGGACATCACTTTAAGCACAAACAACGAATTGGTAACCAGATAGCGACGCCATAGCCTGCGGGGCTCGGATAGGAGGCGGTGCAGCCATTCCAAGCCCCAATCCTGCATCCATATGGGAGCCCGTCCGACGATCCCGGCGTGGAAATCGAAAGCGGCGCCAACGCCTATCATTACCGCCTGTATCCGACCGCGGTGCGCAGACATCCACAGTTCCTGCTTTGGACAACCCAGCCCGACGAAGACAACTTGCGCACCCGACTTCGCAATCTCTGCCACAAACCTCGCATCCTCCTCCGGGCTCAATTCACGGAATGGCGGTGACAGGATCCCAACAATTTGCAGTTCAGGATAGGCCGACCGTAGACGATCCTGAAGGCGCCGGAGAGTCGCCTCTGTACTGCCATACAGGAAGATTCGCTGGCCTGACTGCGCGGCGCGCGAGCAATAGCGCCACATGAGATCCGGACCCGCAATTCGCTCTTGTGTTGGGAACCCATTGAATCGGAGCGTAAGCGCCACGGGCTTTCCATCCGGAGTCGCCATATCGGCGTCATTGATCGCAGTCTGCAGCAGCGGGGTACTGGAGGCTGTCA
>Ga0207689_10001606_pt1 | contig 21385 bp, 16 predicted proteins | sample KBSMisM52_FD_184312 | JGI IMG/M metagenome (GOLD analysis project Ga0207689, IMG submission 184312) | Miscanthus rhizosphere microbial communities from Kellogg Biological Station, Michigan, USA - KBS Miscanthus M5-2 (SPAdes) (version 2) | ecosystem: Host-associated > Plants > Roots >... | reverse complement strand
GCCGGGTGCCGGGCTTGAGCACTCCGTCACTCAATAGCTGCTGGAAACGTAGCACCAGCCAATAGGTGATGTCGTCCTTGCTGCGCAGCCCGTGGGTGGGGTCTGAGGGGGCTGGGGTACGGGTACGGATTCCTTTTTTGGCTCGCCCCATCCAATTCTCCTAAACAAAGGTTGTACCACTAAAAATTAGTACAAACAGGCCACAGGTGAATGCCAGTGATCATAGCACTTTAAGGCGCTGATGTTATTAGGACTTATCGAATAGTTTCGAGACAAAGCGCCGGTCTTGATGTATAACTTTCTGGGCGCAAAGGTACTACCATTCCCCCATGCGGAATTGGGGTATCCCGGCGTATCGTGAGAGGAATGGGATCTAGCATCAGCCAAACAGGCAGGATTGAAGACCGGCGCTGGTATTACGTCACCTTGGTTGCCGGGGCGATCGCCATCAGCTACTTCGACCGCCAGACCATCTCGGTAGCGATATCCACGATTCAGCGCACGATTCCCATCTCGCAGCAGCAATTCTCTTATTTGTCCACTGCGTTTCTCCTGGCTTATGCGGCGATGTACGCCGGCGGTGGACGCCTGCTCGACCTTATTGGTACACGGCGCGGGTTTTTGCTGATCATGCTGTGGTGGTCAGCCGCGTGTGCACTCCATGGCCTAGCGTCTGGCTTTGGCTGGCTTTTGGCGATGCGGTTCTTGCTCGGCATGGGAGAAGGTGGAGCATTCCCTGCCGCAACGCGAGTGGTCTCTGAATGGGTTCCAGCAAGAGAGCGTTCGACGGCAATGGGTTTTATCAATGCGGGCACAGCTATCGGCTCCCTTCTTGCTCCGCCATTGATTGGCTTCGTCATCCTTCACAGCGGATGGCGAGCAGTCTTTTTCACCGCGGGTGCAATCGGTTTTTTATGGACCGTCTGGTGGGCGATTTCATATCGAAGCACGACGGTTTTGCCATCGGCCATCCCCTCGAAGGAACAAACTGCAAGCACTCTCTCATTCATCGAGATCATCGGCCTTCGCCAAGTGCAGATGCTGGTCTTCGCCAAATTCATGAGCGATGCCGCATGGTTCTTTCTCCTGTTTTGGTTGCCCAAATATCTGTATGACGCACGCGGATTCGACGTAAAGCAAGTAAGCTACTTTGCCTGGATTCCATACGCAGCGTCCGGTGTAGGAAGCTTTCTTGGAGGATGGATTTCTAGCCAACTGCTACGCAGCGGACGATCGCTGGACGCTTCCCGCAAGTGGGTTCTGGGAATCAATGCATTGATGATGACAGCGGTCATGCTAGTCACACATGTTCCCGTGGGATACGCCATCGCTCTATTCAGTATCGCCTTCTTCGCACAGCAGTCGTGGTCAGGAATTATCATGACCATCCCGGCTGATGTGTTCCCACTGTCCGCGGTCGGCACGGTCGCCGGGCTGGTGGGCTTTGGTGGGTCGATGGGTGGTGCGATTTTCGGGCTCATCGTCGGATGGCTCCTCGGGCACGGTGTGTCCTATGGAGTATTGTTCATCGCGGTCGGACTGTTTCACCTCACCGGCTTTATTGTTTTCAGTACGGCTGGTGGCAGAATCAAACCTTTGCAATCAAATCAACTGATAGAAATGGGAAGTCGGGCATGAAAATCACTGATGTACGGACCCGTGTCGTACAGTGGGAAGGAAAAACCGTTCCCCTTCCGCCACACTTTTGCACCAACCCCATGGACCTTGTCGCCTTCCGTCAGGCTTCGATGGGCAACTTCGCTTTTCACGGATGGGTGTTGGTGGAGATTTTCACCGACTCCGGCTTGGTTGGCCTCGGCAATGCCGCGCTTTCGCCGATTGTCACTAAGACTTTGATCGACACCTATCTCAAACCGTTGCTGATTGGCGCCGATCCGTGGGATGTCGAATTTGTTTGGCAGCAGATGTACCGGCGCACGCTGGCGTTCGGACGAAAAGGTGTTGCGCTCACGGCGATTTCCGCCGTCGATATCGCTCTCTGGGACTTGCTCGGCAAGGACGCTAAGCAGCCCGTGTTTCGCCTGCTTGGTGGCCGTACAAAAGACAAGATTCCGGTCTATGCCAGCCGTCTGTATGCCATGCCGATTCCCGAACTCCGCGCAGAAGCACAGAAGTATAAGGATGAAGGCTACAAGCTGATGAAGCTGCGTTTCGGCTGGGGGCCGATAGACGGTGCTGCCGGCATGCAGAAAAACGTCGAGCTCATCCGCAACGTACGTGAAGTGATTGGCTACGACATCGATCTTATGTGCGACGCATACATGGGATGGACTTTGGATTACGCCAAGCGGATGCTGCCACTGCTCGAGCCATTCCAATTGCGCTGGCTGGAAGAAGCCGTGATCCCCGATGACACGCGGGGATACAAAGAGTTGAAGAGCTATGGCCGAATTCCCATTGCTGGCGGAGAGCACGAGTTCACTATCTTCGGCTTCCGCGAGTTGCTCGAGAGCAATTCGCTTGATTACGTCCAGTTCGATACCAACCGCGTAGGCGGGATCAGTCAGGCGCGCAAAATCTCTGCACTGGCTGAGAGCTTTCAAATTCCGGTCGTGCCTCACGCCGGACAGATGCACAACTATCATGTTGTAATGGCTAGCTTGAACTCGCCTATCGCAGAGTTCTTTCCCAAGGTAGAGGTGGAAGTGGGTAACGAACTTTTCTGGTACATTTTCGACGGCGAACCGGTACCGAAAGATGGCTATATTAATCTGGATGACCGCCTGCCTGGGCTTGGCCTTACTGTCAACGAAGAATCACTCAAACGTTTCAAGGTCATCGGATGATGTTTCATCTTGTTCAAGTCAGTAATGGTTCCGAACGGCGTGTTGCTTTGGTGAAAGAACCACACCTTCATTGTCTGGAAGGTGTGAGCTCGGTGTACCAACTGGCGTCGACTTGCCTGAAATCAGGGCAATCGTTCTCGAAAACAGTGCACGAATGGGCTACTGGGCCTTCGCTTTCTTATAACGAAATATACCGTGGGCGCAGTTCCTGGCGGTTATTGTCCCCTATCGATGTACCCGCAGCACCCGAGCGACTATTGGTCTCTGGAACTGGATTGACACATCTGGGTAGCGCAAAAGATCGGCAGAGCATGCATCTGCAAACGGCCCACGATCCCAATAAACCTATGACCGACAGCATGCGCATGTTTGAGTGGGGATTAGCAGGCGGACGTCCGGCTGAGGGTCAGATCGGCATTGCCCCCGAGTGGTTTTATAAAGGCAATGGCGGGATGTTGAGAGCGCCGTTTGAGCCGCTGCCCGTTCCTTCACACGCTGAAGATGGTGGCGAAGAGGCAGAACTTGCGGGCGTGTACATCATTGCCGAGGATGGAATTCCGTTGCGGCTTGGCATCTGCATCGGAAATGAATTCTCAGATCACAAGTTCGAACGCAGAAATTATCTGAACCTCGCAGGTTCAAAACTGCGCGCATGCAGCATCGGGCCTGAGTTGGTCGTCGGCGCTGATTTTGCCGCTGTCAGCGGCGAGGTGCGGATTGAGCGCGGCGGCAAAACCCTTTGGTCGAAGGCCATTGAGAGCGGCGAAGAAAATATGGCCCACAGTCTGGCCAATATCGAACATCATCATTTCAAGTTCGAAGGCCACCGCATCCCTGGCCATGTGCACGTCCATTTTTATGGCGCCCACTCTCTTAGTTTTGGCGAAGGCGTGGAACTGCACGATGGCGACTGGATACAAGTAAAATTTGAAGGATACGGACGGCCGTTGCGCAATCCGATTGCAATTCACAATCAAGGAACAGACAAACTGGTTCGCGTACAAGCTATCGCTTGATGCCGGACAGAAAAGGACTGGAAGTGAAGCAAACCGTAGCAATTCTGGGTCTCGGTACCATGGGCATGGGCATGGCGAAGAATCTGCTGAAGTCAGGTTTTACCGTCCACGCCTACAACCGCACTCGCGCCAAGGCTGAACCATTGGCTGCTGAAGGTGCGCATATTCACGGGACTCCCGCCGACGCCGCCCGCGCCGCCGACATTATTATTGCAATGTTGTCCGATGACAACGCCTCCCGCGCCGCGTGGACCGGGCCACAAGGCGCCCTTGCCATTGCGAAGGCGGGTGCGGTGCTAATTGATTCCAGCACGATCACTCCTCGATGGGTGGAAGAATTGGCAGAATTGGCGAAGGTTCGTGGCCTTGAGTTTCTGGACGCACCTGTAACCGGAAGCAAACCACAAGCGGAAGGCAAACAGCTCAACTTTCTGGTTGGTGGAGATGCTAAAACTTTAGAGCGCGCACGCCCTGCTCTTGAGGCCATGGGTCAGAGCGTGATCCATCTAGGGCCGGTTGGCAGCGGTGCACGACTGAAACTCATCAACAACTTTCTCTGCGGAGTACAAGTTGCATCGCTGGCTGAAGCTGTTGTTTGGATCGAGCGCAGCGGATTGAATCGCGAACAGGCGCTGGACTTCCTAAAAAAAGCAGCCCCCGGAAGTCCGCTGCTAGCAGGTGTTTCGGCCCGTATGGTGGAAGCGACTTATGGGGTGAACTTTTTTCTGTCCCTCATGAAGAAGGATATGAATTACGCGCAAGCCGATGCTAAGACTTTGGGCATCGAACTACGCACGGCCGCGAGTGCGGAATCACGCTTCGAAGAAGCCGTCCAAGCTGGCTTCGCCGAAAAAGATATGTCCGCCGTGGTTGAACCCTTGCGGCATCGAAGTTAACCCAGTTTCTCTGTGTGCTCTACCGACTCTCTCTGCGCCCTCTGCTGAAACCTGGCAAGTGTTTTCGTCAAACCGTTGGAAAGGCAGTACCATTGAGACGTGGTTGTCAATGCTTTTTCTATATTTCTTTCGGGAGAAAACGGACCAAACAATCAGGATTATGGGGGCAAAACATCAAATTTGCTCAGAAATGATGGGGTCCTGCGAGACAGGATTGCCCGCGAACGAGTGGATCCAGATAAATGGTATGACCATTATCAAATCACTTAGGGATAGTTTTAGGCTTGGCCGTGGCGCGCTTCAACAGCGCTTCCGATTGCAGGCGGCGGCAATATTTTTCAAAATCTGTCCCCGGGCCCTGCCATCGCAGATCTTCGATGCTGTCAAAAACCGGCGCGTCTTCTCTTAGAGTAGCCAGCTTACGAAACAACAGCGCTTCATCCCAGGAACCAAGCAATGCTTCCGCAAGCTTCTGTGCACGCTTGATGGAAGTCCAGTTCTGCCAATCTTTCGGGATATCCTCCAGATGCGGATATTGTGAAAAGACCGAGGCGGCGGCTTTTTCTCCCCACCCCGATATGCCCGGATATCCATCCGCACTATCGCCAACCACGGCCAAATAGTCAGGGATGGATTGTGGAGAAACACCAAACTTCTCTACAACGGCAGATTCATCTCGCAGAATGTTCCTCCTGCGATCAAGTTGAACGATTCGTTTATCGCGAACGCATTGAGCAAGATCTTTGTCCGGAGTGCAGATGAGTACTTGGTCGACTTGTTGCTCCAGCGCCGATTTCACGGCAGCGGATGCCAAAGCATCATCAGCCTCAAACTCCATCATGGGCCAAACCACAACGCCCATGGCTTGCAGCGCTTCTTCAAGAATAGGAAATTGCGAAAGTAGTTCAGGGGCTACGCCCTCGCTGGTTTTATAGCCAGGATAAAGGTCGTTTCGGAAAGACTCGACCACGTGATCGGTGGCTACTGCAATGTGGGTTGCACCATCTTCGATCATTGCCAGGACAGAATTGAGAACGCCACGGACAGCACCGACTTCTTGGCCATTGACATCGTGGGCCGACGGCACTGCAAAAAAATGCCGGAACAACTCATAGGTGCCATCCACCAGATAGATTTTCATAAGGTGCGATGGTCCTAGTTTATCTGGTCTCTGGTCAACTAAGGAGTATTGCTGAGCTGAGCAGACCTGGCCGAGGTATTTTGCATTTGATTCAATTGCGGGCGATAGCCATTGCGGGTTCGCACCTGATATTTTCGCAGGCGATCGCCTAGCAGGCGTACTTTGATGGTACGCCATCCGCGATTGGGATTGGGTTGCGGATAGTAGTTCAGCGAATATAAGTGTCCGAGGTCATCGCGGATCGCAGCAAACGCCACCTTTTCATCCTTCCAGGTCTTGGCAAAGTAAGCTTTTCCGCCAGTGGCTGCCGTCATTCGCTCAAAAACCGCCGAGGAGACAGGCTCTATTTTGGCTTGCTGCGTACTGATCATGTAGACCGACACGCCGACAGACTGTGCCAACTCAGCGACATCCTCCGGTGGAACCACGCTGAGACTGTCCGGACCGTTGGAAAACACGACCACAACCTTTTTCCCCGTATAGGTTGCTGCATCCTTAAGGGTCAATAGAAGGGTGTTATACAGCGCGGCATCGTCACCGGCGACCGTGGTTCGCACAGCCCGCAAAATCTGCGAGCGGTCGGCAGTCAGAGGAGCGGCGCGATAAAGATCGCGACTATAGGAGTAAAAAGCAATTTTGTCAGCAGTCTCCAGAGAACGGACAAAATCAGCGATCGCATCCTGCGCGAACACAAAGCCGCGGTACATGTAGTTACTGGTATCGAACAGAATAAATACATTCGCGCCTGCGACCAGCGAACCCAATGCTTCGTTTGAACTTGCGGGCGTAAGACCGCCGGCTTGCATCGAAGTGGTCCCCTGTTCGGCGACTTTTATTCCGGGGTGCGGCTGTCCGGTTGTTAGAGGGACCGACTCGTGGCCTTCGGTGAATATCGCCAACTTTTCCGGAATTCCATCTTCGGTGACTTCAAAGTCTTCGGGACGAAGTCCGGTGATGTAATTCCCCTTGCCGTCGGTTACGGCGACGTTTAACTGCACCATGTTCACCTGGATGTGAATATTGGGGTGGTCTTCTTGCGCGGCAACGTGGATTCCGCTAAAAGCGCACAGACCTAAAAAGAAAGCCGGTAAAAAATATTTTCCTGTCTTTGGCTGCATTATGAATTTCTCCGATTACAGAACACAATTTAATGTCCAGGTGTCGCACTACTCACCTGTTCCGCTGCCATCTTTCCCTGCCGAAAATCGTCGCCTGCCTCGTGCATGGCCCGAAGAATTGCAGGCCAATCTTCAAATTCCGAAGCAAAGATTTTCTCGATCATGCGGTGGGTCAACTGGGGCACTAGACGATGCAATGTCGCGGGGGACTGGCCGGTTTCATCCGCAACCCGTGCCCAGTACAAATTGCTGGAATCCCATGACTCCGCCAGCAATCGGCTGTACAAGCCGGAATAGGGAGGAAAGGGTTCAATATTTAGCAACTCGCGGGTGTAACTTTGCGATAAAACAGGATGCGGGATGCCGAAATGCCCAGACAAGCGGTCTCGATTTACATCATCGGGATGCTGCCGACCTAAGTCTCCAAGTTCTATACTCGCAGGCCCCCAAGCGTGTGATTCATGGGGAAATCTGATGCGAAATTCGCTTGCCAGATAGAACGTGTCTGCGGGGGTGACCTGACGAAGGACTTCTTCCGCACGCCCGTTCTCAAGTCGCGCCTCGATGGCGTAGGTGACACGGGGACTCATGCGGTCTTCCAAAATAGACATGACCTCGTCGCGAAGGTCCTGGTTGTTAGCGGAAGCCATTAGGAGTTCTTCGCCACTCCGCTGGTACAGGGCAACAGCATGAATTTGGTTGCGATTTACCTCCCACCAACGCGGCAATACTGCACCGGTTAGAAGGCCAGGGACCAGCTCTTTGAAGATGAGCGCCTGAACATTTTCCGGCGCGATGAAGTCCTGCTCTGCTTCAGCTAGCACATAGGGAAGATCTGCCAGCGATCCCACCAGATGAGCGCCGCCGCCTGCGGGAGAGCCAGCGCCAAATACGCTTGCTGCTTGCCAAACATGTTCGATTCCAACGATGGTCTCGCCGGAAAAATCATGTTGCCGGACAAAAAGTGGATTATGAAAGAGCAACTGTGCCCCGGGTGGCTCATAGTACGCGTAGTTCAAGCCCACCAACGTATCGCGCAGAAATGAAGCAAGCTGACCGCGCGCATCCTCGACCTCTGTACGCGATGCCAACTTGAGGACTTTCGCCACATTGGTCCGCATCTGCAAATCCGTGTGACGGTTGTTGTAAACGCCAGCCGCCCATTCAGTCCGTTCACTGCGAGAGAAAATAGGACGGGGCATTTCGAATTCACGCAGTTGTCCTGCCAGCGCGACCACTGCACTGTCCGGCTGCTTTCCTTTGGCGACGTCATCTAACGCCATGCCTAGCGCCAGCAGTGTATCGAGCGACACCAACCGCTGGCCATCCATGATCGCGTGAATTCTGTGGGCCAACTCCTGATGTGCTGCCTTGGCTTCTGGAACAGTCTGTTCCGGCCCTGCGAGCAACTCGATGATTTCATCCTGTGACGCGTAGGTCTTTCCGAAAGCCGCGCGCATGACTTCGCTCAAAGAAGTACGGCCGGCGTCAAAGACCTGGCCGGGGGAACGAACGGCGGCAAATGGTTTGAGGGTGCGCTGCCAGGAGTCGTTTAATTCAGCGGGGGCGATCTGTCCCTGGCGCGCAAGAATTTGCCAAATTCCCACCGTGGCCTGAAAAGTTCCCAAGGCATTGCCGCGGAATGAAATGTTCGGCAGTGCATCGATGTGTCCTGCTACGTCCATGAATAAGTTGATGGAATTGCCGTCCAACTCCGGGAACTCGCCGAAAATTCGGTATTGGTCGCTGAAGTCAACGTATTTGCGAGCAAGCATTCGTACAATTTCAGGGCTCAATTTCCGCTGGGGAGAACGGCGGCCATCGAGTTCACAGAGCGCAAGGTAGATCTGCAATGGTCCGACCGTGCTATTGATGCGGCTCAGTCCAAACAGCGTTTGCACCATTTGTTCTGGTGTAGTGATGCGGTTGGCTCGTTGACTCCATCCACGCCCAACCGGAGAACTAGACTTTTGGGAAAGAATGCTTTTCCAGGCGTCCAAATTTCCCGGGACCTGGGGCTGGCCATTGGCATCGAACTGAAGTTGCGTTACCAGAACCAGAAGTCCGGGCGCCGGGCGGAAAACCCCCTTGGTCGCTTCTGAGCCGTCCGCAGTGCGCAGAGCATCGTAGAAAAGCTTTAGGCGATGACTGTCGGTGAAATATAACTGCTGGCTTCGTTTGACCCGAGAAAGAGCGTCAAAATAAGCTGCCATCCAGCCTTTGTCTTTCGCCAACAGATGAGCCACAAACTCACCCGGTGATTCGGGGCCAGCGCCGACCAACTCCTTCCATGCTTGTTCGGAACCGGCTCCGCCTGGAACCATCACGTGGCCTGAGCGAATGCTGATATGACTTCCATAGAAATCCAACACCGCAGAATGCGGAGACAATCTCTCGAGCCCGGCAGTTTGCTGCAAGGCTGATCTGGTTTCCGGATCGAGGTGCGCGAAAGCCCAGTAGAGCCGCGCCAGGAACGGGTCGTCCAGAAGAACATCAAGTAGATGTTTATCGCCACTATTCTTTTTATTGGCCGCTTTGACCCAAGCGCCCTCGTCAAAAAGCACAGGTACTGGCGATGCGGAATATGGATAGGAAAATGGCTTGCCTCCCCTGATGGCTTCTTCAAGGTCGGGCAGGGGAAAACCAGAGTCAATGGTTAGGAACGCTCGTTTGGGATCTGCCGTTTCCAGATATGCATCGTTTCCACCGCAGTTCCCTCTTACGCGATATCCCAAAACCTGAAGCAGGTTCTTGGCATCATCGCAATTGGAAACGTGAATCGCACCGTCAGCCCCTGCAAGCGCCGTCAACTCACGCGCTTGCCGTATGTATCCCGCGAGTAGGACCAGGTATTCAGTCGGCTGGCTGTTTGCAACGTATCCCAACTGGAACACGTTGTGACTGAGCAGCGGAATCACTTGCTCAGGTGGGACTTTCCGGCTGATCGCCGCCATACGCAAAAAAGAAGGCAGCGGTCCGGGGATCATGATCTGTGAAGTCGAAGGAACCTTTCCGTCGGTGGGGACCGGTGTAGGGGTCGAGTTCAGGAAATCACTTAGGGAAAAAACGCAAACGATGACCAGTAAAAGAATACGTAAGCGGAGAGGAGAGTTCACGGCTGGCGGCCTCATGTGAACTTCGAGTATCGCCAATCCTCGGCTGCGGCCAAATTGGGATCAAGAAGGCCCTGTTCGGCTTGGGGACTGGGTTCTCGCAGTTCCACCAAATTTTGTTCCCGCAAAAATACTCTATCCCCGGACACAAGCCAAGCCCTTTTTTTATCAGTTTTTTACTGTAGAGGAATGAGCAACCCTAAATGCGATAAAAAAACCACTTGGATTTAGAATGTTGGTGAAAAGATTATGATTTTTCCGTCGTCAGCAACGCCGCTCGGAAATGGCATTCTCGTCTTAAGGTTGAATCATGTTTTTGGGTGAATGCATTCAGATGAATAGAACTTTATGATATTGAATTCAGTTAAACACCGCGTTTTCTATAATATACCGAGGAAACATGCTTTACGTGGTGATCTTACGGCGCTCCTGCAAGGCCTGCTTGAGTGACAGTCCGGCATGCTGAATATGCTGACGCAGAAGTTTGCATGCAGCGTTGACATCGCCCTGACGGCAGAGGTCGAGTAGCTTGCGATGTTCCTCGTTAGCGCGGGTTTCTCCGTGGGTCAGGTAAAGCTGCAGGCGGGTATAGCGTTCCCCGCTGTTATTTACGTTGCGGATAATGGAAAGAAAACGGGGGCGATCGGCACGTGAGTAAAGAATCGAGTGAAATTGCCAATTCAGCCTACCCCAGGTTGCGACATGCCCCTCGCTGCGCAGTTCGGTTTCAAATTTGCGCAAGATGGATTCCGCCTGAGAAAAATCTGCCTGCGTCAATTTTGGGATAGACAGTTTTAGCAGCTCCGGCTCGAGCAGGGCACGAATTGTAAAGAGTTCTTCCACATCCTCAGGAGCCAGAACCGGAACAATGGCGCCACGGTTGGGAACGATCGCGATTAGCCCCTCGGCTTCCAATTGCCGCAAAGCTTCGCGCACGGGAATCCGGCTAACTTGGTACCGGCTAGCAATGGCGTCCTGGCGGAGTTGCGATCCTTCCGCAATCTCACCACGAATAATCTGGTCGCGGAGCTTGTCGGCAACGGCGGAGGTCAGCGATTGACGAGGAATTTCGGAGCCAGTTGAAGCGTTCAGTTGCATCAAGAGAGTTGGTTCGCGCTACCTGCGCTGGTTCGTGGATCATGCTATCGAAAATCAACACTCTTGTAAAAGAAACTATATATCTATGAAGACTCGACAAGCCTCGAGTTGCGCCGCCGTAAAAACAAATACAAGGGAATTCCCAAGGCCACAATAAACAGTCCCGGCCATGTGGTGGTGGGACGGTAGGTAAATAAGACAAACAGGATGGTGGCTGCCACCAGAATGTATACCAATGGAACCAATGGGTAACCCGGCACGCGGTAGGGTCGAGCGGCATTCGGTTGTTTCATCCTAAGTCGAAAAACAGAAGCCACGGTCAGTACGTAGAAGATAAGGGCAGCCGAAATAACGTACTCCAATAAACTCCCATAGAGATTGCCGTAGGTGTGCGCGACCGAATCGTAGGTACGCGGCACCACTAGCATGATCGCCCAGATCCCCTGAATCCACAGTGCAGATGCCGGCACTTTTGCATGGTTTAACCGTCCGCCAAAACGGAAGAAAAGTCCTTGCTGGGCCATCGCGTAGTATGCTCGCGCACCAGTCAGGATCAACGCATTGATTGTTCCAAAGGTTGAAACCATAATCGCCACTGCCATCAAAACTGCACCGATTCTGGGGAAAATGGCCTGCACCGTCGCAGTACCCACGCGGTCGGCGTGAGCGTGTTGAATTTCGTCAAACGGCAGGACGAATGTATAAGCAAGGTTCGCCAGAAGGTAGAGCGTAATCACGGCAATCGTGCCAATCACCATGGCACGAGTCACATTCCGCTCGGGCTGCTTCACTTCCCCGGCGGCAAATGCGATGTTGTGCCAGGAATCGGCGGAAAACAGAGATCCAGTCTGACTCAAGCACAGTGCGATAAAGAGTCCAAATGCTGTAGTGGAGTCAAGCCCCGGAGACAAGGAAACCGGATTGCGCGGCACCCAGAAGTTATGAAAGTTCGTGCTCAATGCGGCTGCATTTTTTCCGATAAATATTCCCGCCACAATCAACGCGAAAAGCGCGCTTGTCTTGGCCACGGTAAAACTGTTTTGAATCAGTCGGCCATATGCCAGTCCGCGAGTATTGGCAAATGTGAGTAACAAAATAATGACGACCGCAACCAGTTGGGCAGTTGAAAGCGAGATTGCGTAGTGTTCCGATATTCGTATGGGAGCAACAAGATATACGTCCTCGGCGATGGTTGGCCATACCACTCCGGAAAACCTGGCGAAGGCTACCGCCACTGCCGCAATGGTGCCGGTCTGAATCACGGTAAATAATGTCCATCCATACAAAAATCCCCAAAGCGGGCCGTAAGCTTCGCGCAGGTAAACGTACATGCCGCCAGCGTGAGGCATCATCGCGGCCAGTTCGCCATAAGAAAGAGCACCGGCAATGGTGAGAGCGCCGGCGATCATCCAGGCAACGAATAGCCATCCAGGACTGCCAATCTGTCTGGACATTTCCGCGGAGACAATAAAGATGCCTGAGCCGATCATGACCCCCACCACGAGCATGGTGGAGTCAAACAGGCCTAGGCCACGGGAAAATTCTGATTTCTCAAGTTGGGCTTTGGTATCCGCAGTGGTTTCCATAGTTGGAAGAAACTGAATCCGAAAAGAACTGCGACTTTACACCTTTTCTCTCGTCTTGACGATAGGATATTGTATCCATAGTATGAGTACTCGGTGTGGTTCTGCAAACAAAATACAAACTGTGGATACCAAGGACGATAATGGCCAACACTATCTATCGTCGCTTCTGCTAAGGGTTTAGCGTAATGAGGTCATTTCAGAGGATCAAAGTCATCGACTCACACACCGGAGGTGAGCCTACCCGTCTGGTGATTGAGGGCGGCCCGGATTTGGGAAGTGGAACTCTCAAGGAGCGGTTGCAGAAGTTTCAGCGGGAACACGACGACTTTCGTTCCGCAGTGGTAAACGAGCCCCGAGGGTCCGATGTAATAGTCGGAGCTCTGTTATGTAAGCCAGTAGACCCTACTTGCGCGGCGGGTGTGATCTTCTTTAATAATGTCGGCTATTTGGGAATGTGCGGTCACGGCACCATTGGTTTAGTGGTGACGCTCGCCCATATGGGGCGCATCGGTTGCGGCAAACATCGAATCGAAACTCCTGTGGGAACCGTCTCTGCTCTGCTTGACTCTGAAGGAAAAGTAACCGTCCACAATGTCCACAGCTATCGACTTGCTGCGAAGGTTCCGGTTCATGTGCCGGGATTTGGTGAGGTGACCGGAGATGTAGCTTGGGCAGGCAATTGGTTTTTCCTCATCGAAAAACATGGCATGGTTTTGGATTTGAAAAACGTCGAAGCGCTGACTGACTTTACCTGGGCAGTGCGTCAGGCACTGACGGCTGCGAACATCACCGGGGAAAACGGACAGGAAATCGATCACATCGAGTTGTTCAGCCCGTCGCAAATTCCGGGAATCCATAGTAAAAACTTCGTTTTGTGTCCGGGAAAAGCCTATGACCGCTCCCCATGCGGAACCGGAACCAGCGCTAAATTGGCTTGCTTGTACGCCGACGGCAAGTTGCGTGAAGGAGAACTCTGGAGACAGGAAAGCATCGTCGGTAGTATTTTCGAAGGAAGTGTAGAAGTACGGCAAGGACAAGTTTTCCCCAGCATCAAAGGTTCGGCTTTCGTGAACTCTGAAGCTCAATTGATTTTGGATGAATGTGATCCCTTCCGGATGGGAATTCGCGCATGAGTCCAGCTGTGCATGACGTGCTGATTGTCGGAGCGGGCATTGTTGGGGCGGCGTGCGCATATCAATGCGCGAGAGAAGGCATGCGGGTCGCGGTGCTCGACAAAGGCATGATCGGCGGCGGCGCAACTGCTGCGGGTATGGGACATATTGTCGTCATGGACGATTCCGAACCGCAATTTGCGTTGACGCGATATTCCCGGCAACTGTGGCAAGAGATGCGGCCTGAGTTGCCGAATGATGTGGAATACGAGCAGTGCGGCACGATCTGGGTGGCTGCCGACGAAGAAGAGATGATGGAAGTAAAGCGAAAAGAGTCTTTCTATCAAAAACGCGGTGTCGCGACCGAGGTCATCGATTCTTCAACGCTGGAAAATTACGAGCCACATTTGCGCAAGGGCCTGGCAGGCGGACTGGTCGTCCCCGAAGATGACGTCTTATATGCACCTTGTGCAGCCAAGTTTTTCTTAGAACAGGCGAAAGCATCGGGTGCGCAAATTGATCTAGGCTCAGCCGTACTGAAATTGGGCAACGGGCATGTTACTACTGCCAGCACAGAGTTCTCGGCAGCAATTGTGGTGAATGCTGCGGGAACCTGGGCCGCAGAACTCACCCCCGGATTGAACATCAAAAAGCGCAAGGGCCATCTTCTTATTACCGATCGCTATCCCGGCTTCATAAAACATCAACTGGTCGAGCTCGGATATTTAAAAAGTGCCCATTCAACGACTGCGGATTCCGTCGCATTCAACTTGCAGCCACGTAGGACCGGGCAAATTCTAATTGGCTCCTCGCGCCAATATGGCGCGGAACACAAAGAGGTGGACAACGAAATTCTTGCCTCGATGCTACAGCGCGCTCAGGAATATATGCCGGAGTTATCGGGTTTATCCACGATTCGCGCATGGACCGGGTTTCGCGCCGCAACTCCCGACAAACTTCCATTGATCGGTCCATGGCCAGAAGATGAGCGTTTGTTTCTAGCGACGGGCCATGAAGGATTAGGGATTACAACTTCACTGGGAACGGCGCGGCTGTTAGTTGATCAGATTGTAGGACGGACATCAGCAATACCTGTTGAACCGTATTTACCGGCAAGAACTTTTTCGGAGCACGCCCATGCATGAAGAGATCAGCGTGGTTGTGAACCATCGGAGCATCATGGTTCCTTCTGGCACGACGGCGGCGGTCGCGATTGCAATTGCAGGTCAAGCCTGTCGTATGTCTGTCACGGGAGAACCTCGATCCCCACTATGCGGCATGGGGATTTGTTACGAATGTAGAGCCGTAATTAACGGAAAACCGCATTGCAAGAGCTGCCAGACGTTTTGCCAGGCTGGAATGGATATTCTCACGCAGGAGTAATTGGTGCATAAGCAATTTGATGTGCTGATTATCGGTGGAGGGCCAGCCGGCATGGCTGCGGCCGCCGGCGCTGCGGAATGCGGCGTGCGCGTCGGCTTGGTGGATGATAATCCACGTGTCGGTGGGCAGATCTGGCGTTCGGGCGGTATCGATACTTCTTCTCCGGCGTCGGAATGGGCAAGCAAACTGAAAAGCTTACGCGTAGAAGTAATCCCCGAAACTCGAGTTTTTCACTCCCCTGAACCACAGAAATTGTTCGCGGAAGGGCCGAGTGAGATTTACGAACTCTTATACAAGAAGTTGATATTAGCGACCGGAGCGCGTGAGCGATTCCTTTGCTTCCCCGGCTGGACGATTCCCAACGTCATGGGCGCGGGCGGATTGCAGGCAATGGTTAAGTCAGGACTACCGATAGCCGGCGAGCGCGTCGTTATCGCAGGCACCGGTCCTCTACTACTTGCAGTAGCAGCCTATTTGCGTAAACACGGTGCGCTGATCTCTCTGCTGTGCGAACAGGTTTCCTTAGGTTCGATGATTGGATTCGCGTGTCGGCTGGCGCGACAACCGAAAAAGTTAGCGCAGGCACTTTCTCTGCGTAAGGATTTAGCCGGAATCCCTCTTGCCTTCAACTCTTGGGTAGTGGAAGCCCACGGAGAGAAAACTCTTGAGGCACTGACCGTTTCTCGAGACGGCCAGATTCAAACGATTCCATGCGATTACCTCGCATGCGGGTTTCATCTTGTGCCGAACGTCGAACTGGCGGAGCTTTTAGGCTGCGGAATCAACAATAGCTATGTTGAGGTAGATAATCTCCAACAGACCACCGTGTCGAATGTTTTCTGCGCGGGTGAACCAACCGGCGTTGGGGGTCTGGATGCTTCTCTACTGGAAGGAAAAATCGCAGGCTATTCCGCGGCAGGCCGGATTGAGTTAGCCAAGCCCTTGCTCAAACAACGCGATCGACAAAGGCAGTTCGCACTTGCACTTGACCGTACTTTTTCGTTGCGTCCCGAGTTGAAAGAATTGGCAAAAGCAGACACGATTGTCTGCCGTTGCGAAGACGTAACCTACGGCCGTCTGAAACGGGCGAACTCGTGGCGAGAGGCCAAGCTGTATACCCGTTGTGGCATGGGGCCATGCCAAGGCAGAATTTGCGGCCCCGCAACCGAGTTTTTGTTTAACTGGAAAAGCGAATCAACTCGTCCACCGATTTCACCCGTACGATTTGAAAGTTTTTTGGCGATCTCCGAGAACTTGGCACCCGAACTCAGCGAAATATCAGGAGGCAATCCATGATTTGGAACGGTGTAATGCCCGCGATTACAACCTGCTTTGACAGGAACTATGCGGTGGATCACAGATTTATGACCGAGCACTGCCGCTGGCTCCTGGACAACGGTTGCACAGGGCTGGTTCCTCTTGGCTCACTGGGAGAAGGAGCAACACTATCCTTTGAAGAGAAGCTGGAAATCCTGAAAACCTGCGTGCAAGCCGCGCAGGGCAAAGCTTCTGTTATGGGAGCAATCTCTTCGCTCAAGACTTCTGAAGCGGTAGATCTGGCCAAAGGCGCTGTCGACGCAGGCTGCGACGCTTTGATGGTGTTGCCTCCTTATGTATATCAAGGTGATTGGCGGGAGATGAAAGCGCACGTTGCGGCGGTGCTCAAAGCTACACCACTTTCCTGCATGCTCTACAACAACCCCGTCGCGTATGGGACTGATTTTCTTCCCGAACAGATTCAGGAACTCGCGCAGGAATATGAAAATCTTGAAGCCGTGAAGGAGTCGAGCACGGATGCACGCAGAGTCAGCGCGATTCTGGCGTTGCTTGGAAATCGATTGGAAATCTTTGTGGGTGTAGACGACATGATCGTCGAGGGCGTCGCCGTCGGTGCAACCGGCTGGATCGCAGGCTTGGCCAACGCGCTGCCACTGGAGTCAGTGGAACTTTTCAATTGCGCGCGGAGCGGCAACCGCGAAAAGATGTTCAAACTATACCACTGGTTTTTGCCCTTGTTGCGCATGGATACTACCCCGAACTTTGTTCAGCTGATCAAGCTCGTTCAAGCAGAAGTCGGGATGGGAAATGCCCGGGTTCGCGCCCCGCGTCTTGAGTTAGCCGGCCAAGAGCTGGAGCAAGTGCAAAGGACGATCAAGGAGTCACTTCGCACTCGCCCTCATTTAAGCACGCCAGTCGCGCCGGCTGTTCGATAGCTACTTCGATTGCGCAGTGATCCATGTCCCGACGTGTGAATCTAACACATCGAGTGGCAGCGGGCCGTTTCCAAGAACTTCATCATGAAATGCCTTTAGATCGAATTTCTTTCCTAGTTTTTCGCTGGCTTCTTTCCGCAATCTAACAATGTCCAACTGGCCTAGCTTGTATGCCAGCGCCTGTCCCGGCCAGGCGATGTAGCGGTCAACCTCGGTCTGCACGTTCGGCTCATCCATCGCCGTGTAGCGATGGAAGTAATCAACCATCTGATCGCGTGACCAGTGCTTTTCGTGCACACCTGTATCAATCACCAGCCGGATGTCCCGCCACATTTCATTTTCCAAGCGTCCGTAGTCGCTGTAAGGATCTTCATAAAAACCAATTTCCTTGCCGAGACGCTCTGCATACAAGGCCCAGCCTTCAATAAAAGCCGTATAGTCGCCGTTGCGACGAAATGCAGGAAGATCGGTCAATTCCTGCGCTATAGAAATTTGCAAGTGATGTCCCGGAACTCCTTCGTGGTAGGCAATGGCTTCGACATTCAGCAAAAGCCGGCTGTCGGGCGCGTATTCATTGACATTAATATGCCCCGGCCGCGATCCGTCGGATGCTCCTGGCGTATAGTCGGCCGGCACCGCATTTCTGGCACGGAATGGATCCATGGAGATAATTTCGAGCTTGTTCTTGGGCAATCTACCAAACAGATTCGGCAGCTTCGCTTCCATCTGCCGGGAATATTTGGTGTACAAATCCACTACCTGTTGGCCTGAGGTGGCGTAATACTGCCGATCCTTTTTGATGTGTTCATTCAGGCTCGCCAGATCGTTGAACCCGAGCTTCTTGGCGAGAGTCAGCATTTCCGCTTCCGTCTTCTTTAGCTGCTCGAGGCCGATCTGATGAATCTGCTCCGGACTCAGATCGGTGGTCGTGATGTGGCGAATGTTGTAACGATAACGTGCCTCTCCATCGGGAAGCGCCCAAACTCCCGGGTCCTTGCGACCCTGGGGAGCATATTCCTCGCGGACAAACTTCTCGAAGCGTTGGTAAGCCGGAACAATCTCTTTGTTGATCGTATCGATTGCGGCGGAACGCAGCCGCTGTTGGTCTGTCGCGGAAATGGATGCCGGGAAGTTTTTGATTGGCTTTGCGAACGGACTGTCTTCGCCGTTTTTCGCAGCGACCTCCTGGACCTGTACCGTCACTTTGTCCAATAGATACTGGGGAGGCATCAGGTGGTCTTTCATGCCCTGACGCATGTTGCTTGTCACCTGGCCGAGCATGCCAGCGATCTGATGCAACCGGGACAGATAATTTTCATAATCCTTGACGGTGGCAAACGGCATCAACGAGATCAGGTCAATTGTTTCGAGGTGCGGTCCTCCCATCTGATTGACAGGCATCTCCCAGGATTTGAATTGTGCCCCTTCAATGTCTTGTTTGACCTCACGAATCATCAATTCCAGACTTGTGACATCTTGCGGAGATAAGCCATCTGCTTTGATGGCCTGAAACTTCGCTAGATATTTCTTTTCTTCTTCCAAAGTCGTGCGGTGAAATTCGGGCGAACGGTCGCTGAGGCGATCGTTGTAGCGATTATCACCGACGCTGGTGGCCAACTCAGGATTGATGCGCAGTTGGTATTGCCACATCTCTTCGAACAAGGAATGCAACTGCTGCGTGCGCGCCGCAACATCGTCATGAACAGCCTGAGCTGTTAGAGATGGATTCCCGACTAACAATACAAAGCCCACGAACGCGGCACATGCGCACAAAAACCGGCAGGCAAATTTCACAGTTCCCTCCATACAAACTGAAGCTTTACGGCTGTGGTTTGAGCTCGATCCATGTCGTTTTTTGGTCGAGCGGCACAAAGTAAGTTCCCCGCTCGGACTGAAGTGATTGGGTGGGATGATAGGTTCCAACGCCATTCACTTTCGCCGGCTGCTCGATTCGCAGATGGGCTGCGGGAGTAAACTGCGTGGCCGCTACAAACCCCAACCGCACAGCGCCGGTTTTCGGGTCCAGCTCCACGGACTCGAACTTTCCGCCGTCTAAGGTGATCCACAGCCCTTGCGTCGCTAAATAAACTCGGGCCCGATAAGAATCGAGCGGCGTGATTTTGACTGTCGTCTTCGTGGTGTTCACATTACCGCCGAATGCCTGCCAGCCCAATTCCGGATCGCTGACCACATAGGTCGCGGTGTTCCAGGCGTGGCCAAAGAAATTTGGTCCATAATCCCCAGTAATCGGATCGTGGGTCAGCATGTCGGGAAAACCGTGGAACGCAGCTGAGGCAAAACCTTCATGATCAATGTCAGTCAGCGCGCCCATGGTGCCACCATAGCCGACACGCAATAAATAAAGATCCTCAGGGTGTTCACGATATTCGGCCAGCAAAGGAATGGCATTGAGCGACGATCCATAATGATGCAGCTGGCGTTCCAGTCGACGGTCTTTTGCCGCAAAAATGAAATCCCAATAGCGACGCGCACTGCCGTTGTATCCCCAATGAGGGATCGTGGGATCGTAGCCAAGAATCGCATTCAAGGTCACATCAGCTTTGTCCTGATAGCCGAAGTATTTTGTCCATGCATAAACCTCTTCCTGGCCGGTTGAGTCCCACGGCATCTCGCTGCCAAACGGATATGCTTCACTTTTCCAGCGATCGGCTCGTACCCGCATCTTGGCTCCGAGATCATCGGCCTCTGCCTTCATCCCCTCGCTGTTAAGATCGTTGAGCAGTTGAACGAAGATCGTGCCCTCCATCTGGCCGAAGATGGCATATTCGCCCGCATACTTGGTCATCGCAACTGAAGTCTGGTAGGCATTTTTCAAATACCAATCCCAGGGATGATTTGTCACCAATCCCTGATTATTACGTGCCAGACGATACATCACCCAATACGCCGCGACAACATGCGGATAGTCATACGAACGATCCACACGTTCGGCATGCTGCTTGTTCCAACTGGTCCAGGTGCTCCAATCAAAATCGCTGCGGTAATAACCCGTGGGAATTTGATCGGGTTGATAGTAGAACAGGCTCTTTCGCACTCCGTATTGCTTCGGTCCATCTTTATATTGCAGATTGCCCCAGACGGTTTCGTCGATGAACTGCTGCAGCTTCTCGATCTCTTCTTTATCCGGCCGAACCAGTTGCTTCATCATGGCGGAAATCCAGCCACCACCACCGCCCTCGTCGCCGAGGCCGGCGATCCAGGCACGACTATCCTGCATCACGATTTGGTTGGTTTCGCGGTCGTAGGTCATAACTGATGGAGCGCGGTGAAACGGATCATGGTTATCCGTGAACCATTGTTTGGTAGTCAGGAAATGGCCCATGTCATCGACGACCTGGGTTGCAGGTTTGGTGACGAAATAGTGGATGGTTTGAACCAGACCGTCTTGGTAGGTCACAGTGAGCCGCGATCGTCCCCAGGTGTTCCCTTTCACTGAATAAGACTGCACGCCACTGGCGGGCGCAGCGATTTTTCCTACCGTCAATGCGCCCTCAGGTTCAACCTTCAGCGACTTCACGATTTTGGGGTATTTCAGAAACAGACGTCCGTCGATATCCGTAGGAAGCACATATCCGGGAACTCCGACCGCCACTGGACGCTGGTTTGAAGTAAGCGTTTTCTCGATGTGCCGAATGGAATCGGCCAGGAGAAACTCAATCCCATAGGCCTTCGACTCGCCGGGAGCCAGCGTTAGCTCGGTTGACTGATTCCACGCTTGCGCACTCTTCCATTCATTTTCCGCATAGGCCCGGCTGTGCACCATCCACTCATAAAACCCTTCGAAGGTAATTCCCCGCGGAGTCGCGTCGGTAAAAACAGGTTTGGCGCCCCATTGATTGGGCTTATCAAGAATCGGGTTGTAGGCCTCGAACGGAGTCTTG
>Ga0207689_10001603_pt1 | contig 21400 bp, 16 predicted proteins | sample KBSMisM52_FD_184312 | JGI IMG/M metagenome (GOLD analysis project Ga0207689, IMG submission 184312) | Miscanthus rhizosphere microbial communities from Kellogg Biological Station, Michigan, USA - KBS Miscanthus M5-2 (SPAdes) (version 2) | ecosystem: Host-associated > Plants > Roots >... | reverse complement strand
GAAATCCGTGCCGATATGTTGGTCGTGCGGCATTGTCGCATCTCGCTGCCCGGCTGGTCTATCAGTGGCGTCCCACGGGCCCTCGCGCGCCGAATACTGTACGTCCGGCCTCCCCATCGACAAACGGACCTGGAGGTCAGCCGGCCTTCAGCCGACTCCGAACCGCAGCCACAAGATCGGGCACCACGCGTCCCAGTCGATCCAGCAGCTCCTCGAAGCTCACGGGCGGTCTGGTGAGATCCGCAGCCTGCTCGCGGAGCATTTCGACGAGGTCCACGGTCGGTCGCCACTGCCATCGCGAGCCGGCGTCGAGCAAGCGCTGAAAGTCGCGGTGCAGCAAGTGCCCCGACTCGAATCCGGCAACTTCGACGTAGCCGAGGTGCGCGAGCTGCTGCCAGAGCCCGACCCACAGGCTTTGCGATTCGACGCTAATTCGGGCGAGGTCGCCGACCTCCTCGACGATCTGCGTCTGATATCGGAAATCGGTGATGAGGACGACATCGCGCGCGCTGACGAAGAGCAGCGCGCTGGAGCCCGAGAATCCAGTCAGGTACCGGATGTTGGCCGGGCTCGTGACGAGCAAGCCGTCGAGGTGTGCGGCCGTGAGGCCGCCGGCGAGCGCCGCGAGACGGCGCGGTCGGGAATCAGACACCGGCGGCGAGTCGTCTCGTCAGTCCGCGCAGCGCCAGCTCGTATCCGTATGCTCCGAGTCCCGATACCATTCCCACGGCGGCCGGCGCGAGCATCGAATGACGACGCTCGGGCTCACGGGCATAGATATTCGTCAAATGCACTTCGACGAATGGCACCGCGATCGCCGTCAGCGCATCGCGCAACGCGATGCTCGTGTGGGTGTACGCCCCGGCGTTGATGATCACGCCGTCGATCTTGCCGCGCCACCCGTGCAGCGCGTCGATCATTTCGCCTTCGCCATTGTGCTGCGCGAACTCCACCTGTGCTCCCAGCTCGGACGCCACCGAGGCAAGCGAACGCTCGATGTCGTCCAGCGTCTCGCGGCCGTACAGTGTCGGCTCGCGAGTGCCGAGGAGATTCAGGTTCGGGCCATTGAGGACGGCGATCCTCACGTCTTTTTCAGTCCGTTGAGCCACGCGTTGAACTGCGCGATATCATCGCTTGGTCGCTGCGTGCCCTCGCTCGAGCTCTCCGGCATCTCGGCGTTCGCGGCCTCACCGGCAAAGAACTGGTCGAGCGAAAAGGCTCCGGCGGCGCCGCTTCCCTTTGCGGGCGTCGCCGAACGAAAAACATGGTCGAGCGAAAGCTCGTCGGTCGCGGGGTGGGCCGGCGTGCCGCGCAGAGCGCCGGCGTCGGTTTCCTCTTCTTCGCTGAACGCCTGGGCAAGCGACATCGCCGCCGAATGATCCGCATCCGGCGTCGCGACGTCGGAGAAAAGAATGTCCAGCGAGCCCTCGGACTCCGCCGACGAAGGAACGTCGATCAGTTCGAGATCTTCCGCAGACTCCATCGCCCCTTGCTCAGCGACGGGACCTTCCAAGAGTTCTCTGAAGAAATCGCGAATCGTCGGGCCGGTGGCGATCGGACTCGGGGTTTCAATACCCGCGTGAAATTCAATCGTGTCCGCCAGCGAAGGGGCGACACTCAGGTCCACCAGCTCGCCTGCCACAGGCTCGGTCGCGCCAAGCAACTGGCGCTCAACCTCGCTCGCCCGCCGGCGCAGCTCCTCGTCGTCCGGAGAACGCTCGAGTAGTTGCGCGTAGATCTCCATCGCCGACTCGAAGTGACCCTGCTGTGTGTACAGGTCCGCCATCGTTTCGGTGACGAACGTGTCGGGCGCATCCGCGGCCGACGCTTCTTCGGTCGATGCTTCCTCGGTCGCCACTTCGTCCGTCGACACGTCCGACGCGCTGACGGCGGCCACCTCGTCGATGGAGAAAGTCTCCAGACCCTCGAGCTGATCGATCGCGCGCGTAAGATCTTCGCCGCTCGCCGGGGCCGCATCGGCCTCGAAACCCTCGACCTGCCGTTCGCTCGCCGGCTCTGGCGAATCGTCAGGCAGCCCGAGAATCATGTCAGTCGCGAGCTCGACGCCGGGCTCCGACGGCAGGAAGTCGTCGGTCACGTCACTTTCGCCCGCCGGCTCGGCGACATCCGCGTCGCCATTGATCTCCGCATTGATCTCCGAATTGATCTCCGCGGCGGCGATAACGGGTTCAGGCTCGGCCGCACTCTCGCTCGATGCTCCGATACCTCCGATCGAGAAATCCTCGAGGTCGAGCAATTCCGGAATCGGCGGTGGCTCGGCAGCCGCCTCGTCGACAGCGCTCAGCGAAGGCGGCTCAGGCTCAACGGTGGAGAGCTCGGCAACCGGAAGCTCAGCATCCACGCTCTGCTCGAGAACGAACTCGTCGGCGGCCTGCTGATCCTCGGAGGCTTCAATGCTCGACGGCGCGAAATGGTCTTCACGATCTGACGTGTCGGCTGAAGACTCGCGTTCCGGCGGAGCGGTCTCAGCGAACGAGAGCGACGATTCATCGGCTCGGGAAGACGGCTCGGCCATGACGCGCGCGCCGAGCCCGATGTCGGCGCCGCCAATGGACTCGAGCACCTGCATGATCTCGTCGTTGCGAGGATCCGCTTCCAGCACGCGCTGGTACCAGCTGCGGGCGCCATCCACGTCGCCGGCCTGGCGGGCGATGTCACCGAGATGCTTGAGGGCGATCAGGTTTTCCGGATCCAGCGTCAGGGCAGTTTCGAAGACGGCCTTGGCCTCCTCGTCGCGCCCCATGTCGAACAACGTCTGGCCGTAGACGATGTGACCGCTCATGTGGCCAGGCTGCTGCGGTAAATATTCTTGACAGATGAAAACGGCCTGCTCGAAATCCCCTGCCTTTCGGTACTCGTTGGCAAGCGGCGCGAAATAGCGCCGGGGGTTTTCGTCAAATTTTTTACGGAGCTCGTCGATTCGGGCGGAACTCGACATTTAGGCCCTCAATTGGCCCGCGCGGGGAGGCGCGAACGCTGGCGCGAAAGAATGCGGATAATACATATCGCGGACGTAGCGAGTCAATCAGAAGTCACACCCTCACTTGATTTTAGCCCTCTCGGCGCTCTAACTTGACAAGCTCGTTCCGATCGTAATTCCATCCCTTTTTGCGCTACGGAGTTCCGTCCCGTGCTGCAACAGATGCGGGGCCTGGCGAAATACATTTGGGTCTTCGTTGCCCTGGTATTCGTCGGCGGCTTCCTCCTCTACGAGACCTCCGGCCTCATGGGCCGGACGCCAGTCACCGCGACAACGGCCGTCGCCGTCGTCAACGGTCATGAGCTGTCCTACCGCGACTATTTGGCGCGCGTCCAGTCCGAGATCCAGAACGCCCAGCAGCGCGAAGGCCGGACACTCTCCCAGGACGACACGCGGCGGATCGAAAACGCCGTCTTTGACCAGATGGTGTCGGAGGTTCTTCTTCAGGACGAGTACCGTCGACGCGGCATCAGCGTGAGCGACGACGAAGTCCGCGAGTTCGCGCGCTACGCGCCGCCGCCCTGGATCACGGGTGCTCCCGAGCTCCAGACGGACGGCCGTTTCGATCCAGAGAAGTACCAGCGGTTGCTCGCCAGCCCGCAGGCACGGCAAAGCGGGTTGCTGCTCCAGCTCGAGGCCTACTACCGCGGCGAGATTCCGCGCGAAAAGCTGCTCGACCAAATCGCGTCTGGAGCCTATGCGTCGGACGAAGAGCTCTGGCGAGCCTGGCGTGACCAGCACGACAGCGCGCAGGCCAGCTTCGTCGCGTTCTCGCCCGCGGTCGACACGAACATGGTCAAGGCGATCACTGACGCCGAATTGCGGAGCTACTTCGACCAGCACTCGGGCGACTTCGAGGCCCCTGGCCGCGCCGTCTTGTCGGTCGTCACGATTCCGCGCATGATCGGACCGGCGGATAGCGCCGCCGCGAAGACGAAGGCGCAGCAACTCCGTGAGGAGATCGTAAAGGGCGCGAAGTTCGAGGACGTCGCGAAGCGCGAGTCAGCGGACACGGTGTCCGGCGCCAAGGGTGGAGATCTCGGACCGGCCCCCAAGACGCGGTACGTCGCCGAGTTCAGCAAGGCTGCCGACGCACTGAAAGTCGGCGAGGTCTCTCAGCCCGTTCTGACGCAGTTCGGCTACCACATCATTCGGCTCGACAGCCGAAAGGGCGACACGCTCTCTCTGCACCACATCCTGCTTCGCGTCACGCAGAGCGACTCGGCCGCAACGCGCATCGATCGCGAGGCCGATGCTCTTTCCCGCCTTGCCGCGCAGAGTGAGCAAGGTTCGAAGCTCGATAGCGCGGCCAAGCAGCTCAAACTCCCGGTTTATCACATCCAGGCCCTCGAGGATTCGCCGGCCGTTCTGGGCGGACAGGTCGTGCCGAGCGTGAGCGCGTGGGCGTTCGGCGGCGCGAAGAGTGGAGAGACCAGCGAATTATTCGACGACGAGAGCGGCTACTATATCGCGCGACTGGACACACTCCAGGAAGGTGGCGCGCCGAAGTTCGAGAATGTGAAAGACGCGGTTCGGCAGCGCGTGGCCGCGATCAAGGCGATCGACCAGGTCCTGCCGAAGGCGCAAAAGCTCTCGACCGATGCGGCCGGAAGCAGTCTCGAAGCAGCCGCGCAGAGCAACGGCGTGAAGGTCCAGCAGTCGTCGATGTTTGCTCGGGGGTCGCTGGTTCCGGGTCTGGGTCAATTCAACGAGGCGATCGGCGCGGCGTTCAAGCTACCGGTGGGCGCCGTCAGCCAGCCGGTGAAGACCGAGGGCGCCGCCGTGGTCCTTCGCGTCGACAAGCGTGTCGCCTCGGACAGCTCGGCGTGGGCCGCGCAAAAGCAGGCGCAGCGTACTGCACGATTGCAGCAGCTGCGCGATCAGCGGATCCAGATTTACATGTCGGATCTGCGGAAGTCGGCGAAGGTCGATGACCGCCGTAAGCAGATCAACGCCTCAGTGAGGCGGCAGGAAGCGTAAGCGACGCAGCGGGTCGGCGCGTCACGAGAAACCCGGTTGAGTGAGACTCAACCGGGTTTCTTTTTGGTCCTACATCAACCGCTTGGGCTCGGGGCGAACGGCTTCCTCTTCCCGGCGCGCCGTCGTATCACCGGCGCCAAGGCGGTCAGACGGGCTCGAATCGCTCAGCGAGTCCCGCAGCGGCTCGCGAATCGAACGGTCCGCTTCGTTGATGTTCTTCTTGAACTCACGGATTCCCTTACCGATCGATGCGCCGATCTCCGGAACACGCCGGGCGCCGAACAGCACCAGCACGATCACGAGGATGACCATCAACTCCATGAACCCGATATTACCGAAATTCATACCTTCTCCTGGCTCCTAGAAGAGCGACCGCGCGATAAGATAGGCGACGAGCACGCCGACGAGACTGAGTATTGAAACATCGATCGCCACCGGCCCGAGCGCAAACCGGATCAACACTAAATCAATCGGAAGTGGCCCGATCGAGGCAGTGACCCCGGCCGTTAAGAATTCCTTCGCCGCGCCGGGCGGAAACAGAAGGCGGGCTGCCTGCTGCATGGCGCCGCCGGCGATGAAACCGAGGGCCAAAACTATCGCATGAAACCCCGGTCGGTGCTTGGATGATCCACGAAGTGCCATTAGGACCGCCGGTCCATGACGTAAGCGATCGCGTCCGTCAACGCCGCGCGGACGGGACCTTCAGGGAGAACGTGGAGAGCCCGCTCCGCGTCGGTGGCGAACGCGCCGCCCCGACGACGTGCGTACTCGATGCCGCCGTTTTGCTTGACGATCTCGATCACGTCGGTGATGAGCTCGTCGCCGGGCGCTTCCGCGGCGAATAACTCGTCGATGCGCGACCGGTCCGTGGCCGACACACGGCCGAGCGCGGCAATGAGCGGCAGCGTGACCTTGTGCTCACGAAGATCGAGGCCGCTCGGCTTACCGGTGACCGATTCGTCCTCGGTGTAATCCAGAATGTCGTCGGCGATCTGAAAGGCCATGCCCAATCGCTCGCCGTAGTCGGCGAGGGGTTCGCGGAACTCCGGCGCCCCGCACAGCGCGCCACTCTCGCAAGCGCCGCCGATGAGTGACGCCGTCTTCGACCGAATGAGGGCGCAGTATTCGTCTTCCGAAAACGCGAGGGCGTCAACAGCGCCGAGCTGCCGCATCTCACCGATCGTCAGCTCGTTCGCCACGTTGGTGACGATCTTGAGGATCTCGAGATCGCCCATCGCGACCAGCGCCGTCAGCGCGCGCGAGTACAGGAAGTCGCCCATGATCACCGAGACCTGGTGACTGAAGAGCGAATTCACCGTCGGCAGGCCGCGGCGTAAGACCGAGTGATCGACCGAGTCGTCGTGCACCAGCGTCGCGAGATGCATTAGTTCGACGACAGCGGCGAGCGTTGTCGCGCGCGGCTCGGACCGCCCCGTCGCGGCGCTCGACAAGAGCGCGAGCGTCGGTCGGAACATCTTCCCGCGCATCCGCAGCAGATGCGCGCTCACCTCACGGATGATCGGAAGGTCGTCGGTGACGACGCGATGCATCTCGTCCACGACCTCGTTCAGCCGGTCGCGTACGGGAGACTGAATGGCCAGCAACGCGTCGTTCGCGGGTTTTCTCGGGCGCGTGATCGTGCCCGTCATCGCCACGTGCGCTCGACTTCGTTCATGCGTTGAGAGATATCACGGAATTGAATGTCGACAACGAACACGCGCTGATAATAGGCGAGTGCATCCTGGCTGTTGCCCAGCGCCTCGGCGGCACGCCCGAGCAAATACAATACGCCGACAAGCTGTTCGTCGCTGGCCCGCTCGGCCAACGCTCGTGTCAGGATCGACGACGCGAGCTTGAACTGGCCCTTGTCCATGAAGCACTGCCCCAGCGCTTCGTACGCGGGCAAGCGGTTCGTAGAGCTGCCGAGCGCCCTTTGGAATTCGCCGATCGCCTCGTCGATCAGGCCCATCTCCTTGAACGCGATCGCCAAGTCGTAATGGCTCTGATAGTCCTCGGGATCGACGTTCTCCGCAATGCCTTGCTTGAACTTGCGGAGCATGTCGGCGAAGTCGGCTTCTTCGTCGCCCGTCGGCTCTTGCTCGGGAACGATCATCCGCGTGTCGCGCGGCATTTCGTCGTCGCGCAGCAAGTCGCCGAGATTCACGAAACTGCCCGTCGTCGGAGTCGCGCGGCGCACCGGCCGACTCGGTCGTGGCGCGGGCATCGCACCGGACAGGCGGTGATTGGCGAGCGGCGTCGCCGACGCCGGAGGCGTGTTCGCGACGCCGACGGTCTGCAGCCCTGCCCGCGCGCGTGCCTCGGCGGGCGACAGATCGAGCACACGCTCGTAGATCGTGCGCGCTTTGTCGATCTGCTCCGTGCGCAGCAACACGTCGGCGAGCGCGAGATACGCCTCGATCAGGCGAGGACGGTCGTTGGTGCGGAAGGCATACTCGACGCGCTTTTGCTGGTGTTTGATGACCTCAGGCTCGAGCCGGGAGATTTCTTCCGCCACCGCCGAGGCCAGCTCCAGATCGCCCGAGCGCTCGGCGCCCGACATCGCCGCTTCGAGCTCGCTGATGCCGGCATCGCGATTCCCCGCGTCGAGCATCGATTCGGCGAGCGATCGTCGGAGGTTCCAATCCGTCGGATTCTGATCCACCTCCAACTGGAGCGCGTCGACGATGTGCTGCGCCTCGACCGTCGACCGGCGTGCGATCGACGGCGTCGGGATCAAGATCGGCTCGTCGTCGGGCGTCACGATTTCGCCCGCCCGCGGCAGGGCGAGGTCGAACGAATCCGCCGAGAAGGGCTCGGGTGCCACAGCCGCCGAGGCGACCGGCGTTGGACGCGGCAGCAGGGCCTCGCCGAGATCCTCGGCCGAACTTTCGATCGTCATGCTTTCGATCGTCATGCTTTCGATCGTCGCGCTCTCGATCGGCGCGCTTTCAACTGATGGGACTTCGACTGCTGCCAGATCCGGGAATGACGACTGCGGCGAATCCGGCGTCGGCGACATATTCCCGACGGGGCTGAAGTCCTTCGGAGGCGTCGAAAGCTCGTTGAGATCGATGTCGATCGTCACTTCGCTCGACAAGCCGAGCGGATCGTCGCTCGAGACGATGTTCGTCGACTCGAAGCCGAGCAGCATCGTCGGCGGCTCGATCGGCTCGATCACCGTAGGGGTCAGCGCCACGATGTTGGGTGATGAAACGCGCGGCTCACCGCTGACCGAATCGAGCAGGCCCTCCGCCGGCACGACCGGCTCGAGCTGCCCCCCCCTCGATCCGACGAGAGATGACGCGAGCGACATCGCGTCGCCCGAGAGCGGCTCCTCGGCCAGCGCCGCGCCGATCAGCGGCTCGATCGACGTCGGCTCGACGATCGTGGGCTCGACGAGGGTTGGCTCGTCGACGATCGATTCGACGAGATTCCCCTCGAGCCCATCCGGCTCGATCAACAGCGACTCCAAGGCGGCCGTCTCGCTGATCGACTCGACCGTGGCGACCGGCGGAGGCGGCGGAGGCGGCGGAGGCGGCGGTGCCGGCGTGGCCTTCGCTGGCGCAGCCGGCGGGGGTGGGGCCGCCCGCTCGACACGCACGGGAGTCGGAGCCGTCGGCTCGTCGAGGTCGATGAAGATGAGGTCCGAGGACGCGCGCTGCTTCCGACCCGCACTTGCGCGAGGCGTCGCGTTGGGATCGAGCGAGTGCAGCCGGGCAGCGACGCCTTTCGCGTCGGAATCGCGGCCGTCTCCATCGTACCGCTCGTGCAAGAGCTGCAATTGCTCGATCGCCTCGTCCTTTCGACCAGCCTTGATCAGCTGGTCGGCGAGCATCTGCCGAATTTCGTACTGCTCGGGCGAGAGGTCGGCGAACTCCTCCAGCGCGCGGAAGGCCTCGTCGTGGTTGCCTGCCTTCCGCATTCGGTCGGAATACTCGAGGAAATTCGCGCGCGCTTCCGCGTTGAAGCCTTTCTGCGCGCTGATCCGACCCAGCTTGTAGTAGATCGAAGTGCGTCCGGGCGACTGTCGGAGCACCTTGTTGCAGAGGGCGATCGCGTTGTTGAAAAAGCCGGTTTCGGCGTAGCGGTCGACGGCCTTTTCGTAGTAGTCGACAGCGTCGGCGACATTGCCCTGGCGGAGCATCAGGTCGCCGACGCGATTGAACAGGGCGACGTCGATCTCGCTGGAATGCTGATCGTACAGGTCGAGAAGCTTGACGTAGATCGGCAACGCTTTGTCGAACTGCTTCTTCAGCTCGAATTCAGCGGCCTGCTTTTTCAGCTTCGCGACTTGGGACATCAGCGCCTGGGGGTCCGAGCGGTGAACATTTTGGGCGGCTCGAACCGCGGAAGGTGGAGGGTCAAGATACCCCTAAGTCACTCGTGTGACAAGGTTTGCCCCCCACGAACGTCGCCGCGCAGCGGTTGTCGCCGTACCAGTATGGGACTTCTCGAACATCCCGAACGTCAAACAATGCCAGGTCGGCCGAAAAGCCATCGGCAATCTGCCCGACACGGTCCGCCAACCCCACCGCCGCAGCCCCGTTTACAGTTGCGGCCAGCACTGCTTCAGCGACGCTCAGGTGGAGCTGACTGACCCCCAGCGTAAGGACCAACGGCAGGTTCGGTGTCGGCGAAGTACCGGGGTTGAAATCGGTCGCCAGCGCAACCGGGACGCCCGCCTCGATCAGTCGGCGCGCCGGGGCCTGCTTCGTCTTCCCGAGGAAGAGCATCGTTCCGGGAAGCAGGGTGGCCACCGTTGGTGCTTTGACCAGCGCGGCGATCCCCGCGTCAGAAACCGCGGCCAGGTGATCCGCCGACACGGCGCCGAGGGACGCCGCCAACTCCGCGCCGCCCGACGACGTGAGCTCGTCGGCGTGAAGCTTGAGCAGCAGGCCCGCATCGCGCGCCGCGGTGAGAATGGCGCGCGATTCGTCCACGGTGTAAACGCCGGTCTCGCAAAAGACGTCGGCGAATCGGGCGAGCCGCGCCGCGGCGACCGCCGGAATCATCTCGTGGATCAGAAGGTCCACGTATTCGCGTCGCCGCGCTTCGGATTCACGATGCTCGAGCGGAATCTCGTGCGCCCCAAGGAATGTCGGCACGATGCGGAGCGGGAGCGCTCGCTGCAGGCGCGCGATCACGCGAAGGGTCTTGAGCTCGTCGTCGAGAGTGAGCCCGTAGCCAGATTTTACCTCGACGGTGGTGGTCCCGAAGGACGCCAGGCGCTCGAGCCGGGGTTTGGCGAGCGCGAACAGATCGTCCTCGCTGCGTTGTCGAAGGTCGCGCACTGACGAGTGGATCCCGCCACCGCGCCGCGCGATCTCCATGTAGTCCGCGCCGGCGGCCCGCAATTCCTGCTCGTCGTAGCGCGGCCGTCCGAAGATGCCATGCGTATGTGAATCGACGAGGCCCGGGGTCAGCACTCCGCGCCGGCAGTCGATCTCGCGCGCGGATGTGAAGCGCGCCCGCACGTCGGCGAGCGGCCCGACAGCGGCGACGCGATCGCCCTCGATTGCGACTGCGGCATCGCGGAGGATGCAGGCGTCGCCGAACTCCTTCCCGCGGCGGGCGCGAGCCGGACCCGCGCACGTCACGACCTGGGACGCGTTGGCGAAGATCAGTGACTCGCTCACTTCTCGCGTCTCGTCCAAGACATGGGGTCAGACCCCATTTAGAGAAGTAGAAATAGGGTCTGACCCCATTTTGTGGCGGGATATTGCGGTCCGCATCCTATTCATGCCATGACATCTCGAATCCGCGATAGTCGCAGGGGCGCCTGGGCCTCGCCCCGGCAGGCGTAGTAGCACGCATTGCAGTCGATCGGCTTGTATTGCCTGAAATCGCGCCAATGGAAATCGGTGGGAAAGTCGGGACAGCGCTTGACCCGCCCGCTCGGATCGATGTGAATGGTGCGAATTCCGGAGCGGCAGGGCTCGCGCATTTCCCCACGAAGGTAACGGGGAATCTGCTCCAGGTAGTAATCCGAATTCGTGATGATGCCGCGTCGCCGACGCTTCACCGCGAGCAGCTCGTGAACGACGTGCTCGGCCTCGGCCAGATGGTCGCGGCCGATGAGATGTTCGCGGTTCCCGTTCTTCGCGTCGGTGTACACGCTGAAGTTGACGCCGACGCCGAGCGACTCGGCGGTGCGCGCGATCTCCAGCACCTGATCGAAATTGTCGTTCTTGATCACGGTGTTGAACCGGATGTTGTCGATACCGCGCGCCTGCATCGCCGGAATGTTGGCGAGGATCTTCGCCGCCAACCCGGGAATACCGCGAGCGCGGTCGTGACGCTCGTCGAGGTAGTCGAGCGAGATGTTGAACTGATTCACCCCGGCGGCCCACAATGACGCGGCGCGCTCGGGCGACAACATCGCGCCGTGCGTGATGAGCGTGATGTACTTGAGCGAGATCGCGCGATGCACTTCGGCGACGATCGCCTCGAGGTCGCGCCGGAGCGTCGGCTCGCCGCCGGTGAACGTGACGAGCATCGGGTTGAAGTAGCGAGCCGCGTCGGCGTAGCTCGCCAGCTCGTCGTCGCGCGCCGACGCGGCGGTCTTCCAGTAGTCGCAAAAGCCGCAGTGCGCGTTGCAGCGCAACGTGACCTCGAAGTGCACGAGCACGGGCCGGCGACGCGCCGTGAGCCACGCGTACTTGCCGAGGAAGAGCGCGACGTGGTACGGCTTGAATCGGGAGGAAAGCACGTGGTGGTCCGGATCTCCTCCGCCGCGCAGCTCAGGACGAGCGCATCGGCAAACGAATCCCCTGCTCTTCCGCCGTCCGAATGGCGATGTCGTAGCCGGCGTCGGCGTGGCGAGCAACTCCAATACCAGGATCGTTGGTCAGGACGCGCTCGAGGCGGACCCGCATCTCCGGCGTGCCGTCGGCGACGATCACCTGGCCGGCATGGAGTGAGTTGCCGATCCCGACGCCGCCGCCGTGGTGGAACGAAACCCACGACGCGCCGCTCGCGGTATTGAGCAGCGCGTTGAGGATCGGCCAGTCGGCGATCGCGTCGCTTCCGTCGCGCATCGCCTCCGTCTCCCGGAAGGGAGACGCGACGCTTCCCGTATCGAGATGGTCGCGGCCGATGACGATCGGCGCCGAGATCTCGCCGCTGGCCACGAGGTCGTTGAGCGCGACGCCGAACCGCGCGCGCTCGCCCTGCCCCAGCCAGCAGATCCGCGCCGGCAGGCCCTGGAAGTGGATCCGCTCACGCGCCATCTCGATCCAGCGGCGCAAATGCGCATCGTGCGGGAAGAGCTCGAGCACCAGCTCATCGGTGCGCGCCAGATCCTTCGGATCACCCGACAGCGCGACCCAACGGAACGGTCCCTTGCCCGCGCAGAAGAGCGGGCGCACGTACTCGGGCACGAAGCCGGGGATGTCGAAGGCGTTATCGACGCCGTTGTCCTTCGCGACCGTCCGAATGTTGTTGCCGTAGTCGAAAGTGATCGCGCCCTGCTTTTGCATCGCGAGCATCGCCTCGACGTGACGGACGATCGACGCGTTGGCGCGTCGCACGTACTCGCGGGGGTCGGAGCGGCGCAGTCGCGCCGCGTCGTCGAGCGACAGTCCCGCCGGTACGTAGCCATTGAGCGTGTCGTGCGCGCTCGTTTGGTCGGTCAACACGTCGGGCGTCACCCCGCGCGCTACCAGCTCGGGAAGAATCTCTGCCGCGTTGCCCACGAGACCGACCGACAGCCGGCGCTTGGCGTCCGTCGCCTCACGAATCCACGCCAGCGCTTCGTCGAGACTATGTGTCTTGCGGTCGCAGTAACCTGTTTCGAGACGCTTATCGATGCGCGCCTCGTCGACGTCGATGCCGAGGATCGCGGCATCGTTCATCGTCGCGGCGAGCGGCTGCGCGCCGCCCATGCCGCCGAGTCCGGCCGTGAGGACGAAGCGACCGGCGAGCGTGCCGTTGAAGTGCGTGTGCGCCACGGCGCCGAACGTCTCGAACGTACCCTGCAGGATGCCCTGCGATCCGATGTAGATCCACGAGCCGGCGGTCATCTGGCCGTACATGATCAAGCCGGCGCGCTCGAGCTCGCGGAAGTAATCCCAGTTCGCCCAGCGTCCGACGAGGTTGCTGTTGGCGATGAGAACGCGCGGCGCCGACGCGTGCGTTCGGAACACGCCAACCGGCTTGCCGCTCTGCACGAGCAGCGTCTCGTCGCTTTCCAGCGCGCGCAGCGCGTCGACGATCGCGTCGAACGCTTCCCAGCTGCGCGCCGCGCGACCCGTCCCGCCGTACACGATCAGGTCTTCGGGACGTTCCGCTACCTCGGGATCGAGGTTGTTCATGAGCATGCGGAGCGCCGCCTCCTGCTGCCAACCCTTGCACGAGATCTTCGTCCCGCGCGGGGCGCGGATCACTCGCTGCCCGCGCTCCCGGCGCTCAGAGTCGGTACGCGTAGCGTCGGTGAACGTCGTATGCATCATCAACTCATCGCGGAAGAAGAGATCTCGCCGGCCTGAATCGCCGCGGCGAGCCGCTCGATGTCGTGGGACAACACGCGATCGCCCTCGAGCGGCGGTACCAGGCGGCGCACGTCGCCGTGCGCGCGCGCGACGCCGCGCCCCGGTTTGAGCGGCGCGCGGTAGTCGAGCCCCTGCGCGGCGCACATCAGCTCGATCGCCAGCACGTAGCGCACATTGCGCACGACGCGTCGCAGCTTCCACGCCGCGGTCATCGCCATCGGGACCACGTCCTCCTTGTTGCCGTCCGTGGGGATCGTGTCCACGCTCGCCGGGTGCGAGAGCACCTTGCACTCGCTGGCGAGCGATGCAGCCGTCACCTGCGCCATCATGAAACCGGAATTCACGCCGGCGTCGCGCGTGAGAAAGGGCGGCAGTCCCTGATTGAGATCCGGGTGCACGAGCCGATCGGTGCGCCGTTCGGAGATCGTGGCGAGGTTCGTGAGCGCGATGGCAAGGAAGTCGAGCGCCATCGCGACCGATTGCCCGTGAAAGTTCCCGCCGCTCAGCAATTCACCCGACTCGGAGAAGACGAGCGGGTTGTCGGTCGCGGCGTTGAGCTCGCGGCCGATCACCGCCGCGGCGAAGTCGATCGCGTCGAGCACCGGGCCGTGCACCTGCGGCATGCAGCGCAGCGCGTAGGCATCCTGCACTCGAGGGTCGTTGTGACGATGCGATTCGCGAATCTCGCTGTCGGTGAGCAATTCGCGGAGAAACGCGGCAGACGCGGCCTGACCGAGCTGCCCGCGCGCATCCTGGATGCGCGCATCGAAAGCGACGGGCGTCCCGAGCAACGCTTCGAGCGACATCGCGCCGGCGACGTGCGCCGTTCGCCAGAGCGTGTGCGCGTCGACGAGCGCCAGCGCGCCGATCGACGTATGGGCCTGCGTCCCGTTGATGAGTGTGAGTCCTTCCTTGCTCGCCAACGTGATCGGCTGAAGGCCGGCGCCGTTGAGCATCTCCGCGGCTGGCCCGCACCGGCCGTTGGACTGCAATGTCCCTTCGCCGATCACGGAGAGGGCGAGATGCGCCAGCGGCGCGAGATCACCACTCGCGCCTACGCTTCCTTGCTCGGGAATCTGCGGATAGAGACCGGCGTTCAGCATCTCGCACAGCAGGACCGCGAGATCGATGCGAGCGCCGGAGAAGCCTTTCGCGATCACGTTGGCGCGCAGGAGCATCATCGCGCGCACCTCGCGTTCCGGAAGCAGATCACCGACGCCGGCGGCGTGGCTGCGCACGAGGTTGACCTGCAATTCGGCGAGTCTGTCCGGCGGAATGGCGACGTCGGACAGCTTGCCGAACCCGGTCGTCACGCCGTAAGCGACGGCGCGGGACTCGACCAGCCGGTCGACGACCTTTCGCGCCGCTCCCGCCCGCGTCTTCGCCCACGGCGCCACCGAGACACGCGCCCGCGCGGCGGCGACGGCAGTCACCTGTTCCAATGTCAACGAATTCCCGTCGATCACGACTTCCATCGCCATGATCGAATGTCAAAGGGCCACTGCGACAATTCAAGGGAGCGCGGCGGCCCTGGCATCGCTATGGCAACGGTATTCTCGACAGCTCGGCGTTGCCGATGGCGCTCTGGTACGACCAGTCGAACACGACGTAGTCCGTCGCGACATACGCGACGCGCGCCGCGGCGAAGTGGACCCCGTCCGTTTTCTGCACGCGAAAGACATACGCGAAGCCCGGCACCGCTTGAATCGTCGACGACGAATAGCCCGTCGACGGCGCGCGATCGATCGAGCTCAAACCGGCCACCGGCGTGTTGCCGTACAACACCATCGTCGCCCCGGCGCGTGCCGGCTGGAACCAGAGCGTGCCGTCCGAGTGGCGGACGATCGTGAAGTCGAGGTCCGTCCGTGACGAAACACCGACCACGCCGAGCTTACGGCTCGCGTCGTCGAAAAAGAGGAAGCCGGAGCTGTCGGGCCGCGCGACGGTCGAGTAGACAAACGCGTTGCGCGCGTCGAAGCGCGGCGTATCGAGCCGCGCCTCGGTCCACACGCTCTCGTGTCCATCGTGCGTCACCGTGCTTGCCGCGAAGCAGCGGGAGGCGCCGTTGGTCAGATTTCCAACGAAGAACCCGTCCGACGCCGTCGTTCCCTCGAGCACCCAGGTTGCCGTGCACACACCGCGGCTGTCGTCGTACGTCGTCGAGTAGACGCGATAGTGGTCGAACGCTCCATGAAGCGCGTCGACGGCGCTCCCCGACCAGGCGAGCTGGATCGCGCCGTTCAACGACACGGAAGTGAAGCCGGTCGGCGCGGGCACGTTCGCGTTCAGGTCGATTGTGACAGTGTTCGACCGAGCGAGCTCATTCCCGTCGAGATCGACCGACGCCACGTAGTACTGCACGTCGGGCACGCCGGCGTCGTGGAAGGTGTTGGACGTCGTCGTCCCGCGGAGCTGCCAGTCCCCGCCCCCGACCCGCCCGTAGATGTTGAACGCGTTCGCGTTGTTGTTGCGCGGCACATCCCAACTGAGCAGCACGGCCAGCGGAGCATTCGCGTTGCCGCTCGGCGTGAGTTGGTACGTGAGGTTGGCGGGAGCGTCCGGATCGGTCAAGAGTCCGGCGATGTCCTCACACGCGGCCATCGGAACCAGCGCCGCCAGCAGCCAACGAGACAACCGCATAAGTGCTCCGGGTGGGGTGCGCCAACCAGAAATAGCAGACCCCGCACCGCATCCGGCGCAAAGCTAACTGATTGCCTGTTTGAGCTTTGCCGGAAGGAGCGTCTCGTCGGTGTCCCCCGGACTGGACAGCAATCTGCGATAAAAACAGCACACCGCGATTTGGGGTCAGACCCTTTACATGAAACGCAAAAAGGGTCGAACCCTTCTCACGATCCGATCAGGGGAAGCCGGATCGCACCGTCGACCGGTTGTAATCGAACTTGATGTCCGGCTCCGCCTTCAACGAAATCGTGAACGTGAAGGCGAAGTTGCCGTTCGGGGACTGAGTGTACCCGAACAGAGCACGCCAGTCGTGCAGGTCGCGTTGCAATTGCACGATCTGACTGGCGAACTGGTGGGTCTCGACGTCGTAGTTCGTCGTCCAATGCGCCGCCCACTTCGGGGTGAGATTGAACGCGATGTCGGCGTTGATCGACGTCGTCGGAGGAATGTTGTAGACCGGCCCTCCCGCCGTGGCCGACGTGACGGGCAGGTCGTTCGTCGGGAGGGCGCGCTGTTGCTGGATGCAGGCCTCGAGTAACAGAGCGTTCTGGCCGGCAACCTGTTGGCAGCGCGCCACCGGATCGAAATCGATCACGTTGCTGCCGGGCTTTGGCGGACGGGGGCTCGAGCGCGTGAAGCTGAACGACGCACGCCAGCCCTCCGTCGGCGGAACGATGAAGCGGTCGCCGGTTCGCATCGATCCGGCGATCGGTTGCGCCGCGATCAGAGCGAGCTGGCTCGAGTCGGGGCGCTGTCGAACTTGATCCGTGCCTGCCGCCGGCATCGCCTGCGCTTCAGGCACAGCGCGACCGAACAACCGCATCAGCGCCGCGAACGGATTCTGCTCGCGGCTGATGCGGAACGACGCCGAGATGTTGGTGAGGTACGGCTTGAACTCGGCGGTGTCGCTGAGCGTGCTGCCGAGGAAGAGCGAATACGTGCTCGAGAAGTCGAATCCCGGAAGCAGGTCGGAGCGCAACGAGTAGCCCCAGTTTTCCGAGGTAAAGCCGGCGGTGGACTTATGGCCCTTCGCGCGTTCGAAGTCGTAGGTGATGGGCGTGAAGTTGAGGCTGAGCAGATCGATCTTCTTCGCGTTGTCGGGATTCGAGTCGTTCTTTTGACGAAGCTTGGCCTGGAACAGCTGATTCAGGCCGAACGAGATGTTGCTTTGCTTCAGGCCCGTGAACGAGTTTGCGCGCGTCCGTCCGAGCGCGAGGAGATATTCGTCGCTCACCTCGGCGGCCGGCGCCCACGAGTACGAGATCGACGGCGTGATCGAATGGCGGATCGCGCTCCATGGACCAAGCCGCGGAATCTCGCGTAGAGCGTCGGCGTCGCACCGACGCCGAGCGAGATGCGTTTGGACTGACTGACGTACCGGCCATTCGTCCGCTCCGACGCAACCCAGAACGGTCCCGGCTCCACGTTCTGCAGGCTGATACTCGGCGAGAGATTGAACTTGTTGTGTCCGAGCGACGGCACCGTGAAGTCCGGCGTCCAATCGATCGCCGTCTGGTAGGTCGCGGCGAAGATGCGCGTCGCCGTCACCTGGCCCGTCTCGACGTCGACGATATTGAACTGCTGCGGGAAGTTCTGTCGCTGCTGGGTGACGTGGAACGTGTTGCGGAAGTCGCGGCCGAAGATCTGGAGCGGCAAGCCGATGTCCATCGACACGTTCGACGAGTTGCGCGTCGTCGACTGCGTGCTGTCGCGCTGTCCGGTGACGGGATCGACGCTGAAGACGAACGCGCCGGGCCCGGGCTGGTCCATGTGCAGCACGTCGTGCCGCGAGTACGAAAAGGTCGGCGTCCAGCTGAAGTGAGGGCCGAGCGAGATGGCCGTCGACGTCAGGCTGATCGTCGGCAAGCTCTGGTCGATCTGCTTCCGGCCGGGATACTGCGTGCGCGTCGCGCCAAGATTGAGCGAGGCCGGGCCGAGCTTGGTCTGATAGGAGACCTGGGACGCGATCGTCGCCAGCGCCGCGATCGGGTTGAACGTGTTCTGGCGCTGGAGCGTGGTATTCGTGACGAAGTTGATGTTGGTGTTGAGCCGGCTGTCCTTCGAGAACTCCTGTTGGTGGCCCCAGCTCACGGCGGTGTTCGTGCTGCCGTCGCGCTGCGTCGTATACGACGCGCCGACGCGTCCGGCCATGAAGCGGTTCACCCACTTGTAGTTGAAATCGCCGTTGAACCGCAGCCAGCCCGGATCGTTCACTGACGCGCCGGCGGCGCTGCGCCAATCGAGCCAGGTGGAAAAATCGTAGTAGTCGCTCAGCGCCCAGTAATAGCCGAAGTGCTCGACGTGGCGCCGGTAGGTTGGACTGTTGCGAACGATGTCGCCGAAGCCGAACATCGGTGGGAGAAGTCCGCTGTGGCGGCCGCTCCGCGTGTCGGTGAAGATGAACGGCAGCCAGAGGACGGGAATGTCCTTGATGTACAGAATCGCCGGCCGCGCGACGAGTGTGTTATTGCCGGTCCGCTTCGCCTCCTTGAATTCGAACCGATAATCCGGTATCGAGTCGTCGCAACTGGTCGCCGAACCGCCACGGGCGAACACGGTCGGTGACGCCGTTTTTCCCGTGTCGAGGATGACCCGCGCCAGCGCGACGTCCATGTACCACATCTGTCCGTTATTGACCGGGAGCTTCGCGCGCGTGATTCGGGCGGAGCGGTCCGCCAAATCGTAATCCACACGACCGACGCCCTTGATGTCGGCCTGCCCGCTACTCGGCGGCGGCGACAGCGTGTACTTGCCGCCGGTGACGACTTTCCGATCCGTTTCGGTGTAATAGATGCCGCTGTCACTTACTACGATCTGTGAATCACGATCGACGATGGCCCGCCGCTTGTTCGCCGCGAGGAGATCGAGCGCGTGCGTCTGCGCGTTGAAGAACGCGGTGTCTCCCTGATAGCGCGTGATGGTATACCCGGGCCGCGCCAGTAGGCGGGCCGTGATCGAGTCCGGCGTAGGCCAATGGACCTTGTTCGTCGTGTCCTTCGACGTGTCGCGCTTGACCGGCTGGAGCTGGCCCATTCCGGGTCTCCCCGGGAAGCCGGGGATGATCTGCGCTCCCAAAGGGAGCGCGAGCGCCGTGACCAAGGTCACGGCGCCGATCAATCGCCTCACGCCGCGGCTCCCGACTGCTCCGCCGCGAGGGCCGCGCGTCGCCGTTTGCGCCGGCGATCGATGACGAAGGCGGCCAGGACGCTCAACTCGTAGAGTCCGTACAGCGGCACCGCGAGTGCGATCGTCGTCCACACCAGGTCGCCGGGGGTCAGGAACGCGCCGGCGATGACGATCAGCACGATCGCGTGCCGTCGGTATTTCGCGAGGAACTGCGGCGTCACGAGTCCGAGCGCCGCGAGCGCGAACACCACGATCGGCAGCTCGAAGCTGAGACCGAAGGTGAGCACCATCGCGAACACGAATCCGAAGTACTCCTCGGCGGTGATGAGCGGAACCATGGACTCGGTCCCGAAGCCCATCAACCACGGAAGCGCCAGCGGGATGACGATCTTGAACGCGAGCGCCGCGCCCGCGATGAACAGGGCCGTTCCACTGAACAACACGCCGATCGCAACGCGCTTTTCGTGCTTGTGGAGCGCGGGCGCGAGGAACAGCCAGACCTGATAGAGAACGATCGGCGCCGCGAGCACGAGGCCGCAGGTCATCGCCGTGTTCAGCGAGATGCTGAACTTGTCGCTTGGATGCGTGAAGAAGAGATGGTGCTCGGGGAGCAGCGGGAGGATTGGGCCCGCGAGGATCTTCACGAGATCGAAGCGCAGCGTGACCCAGAAACCGACGCCGACGCAAATGACCACCGCGGCCAACGAATAGATGATTCGCCAGCGCAGCTCCTCGAGATGATCGAGGAACGGCATTTCTCCGTTCTGGGACTTCGGAATCCGCATCGGCTACAGCAGCCTCACTCCCTTGGCCTCAGTCGGTCGCTCGCAAGTTCCGCCTCGGGCGAGCTCGGATATTCCTTGATCACCCGATTGAACACGATCCGGGCCTCGGGTCGCTTGTTCGCGTCCCACAGAATCATCCCGTGCTTGTAGAGGCCCGTCGCTGCTTGCGGACTCTTCGGATACCGCGTCGAAACGAGCTGGTATACTGAGTCCGCGGCGGGGATGTTCCCAATGCCTTTATAAGCGTCACCGACGTAGACCTGCGCGAGCGGCACCTGGGAATAGTCGGGATGCGTTCGAATCAGCTCGTCGAATCCGTTGAGAGCGGTGCGATAGCTCCCGTTGCGCAGCTCCGTGACCGACGTGGTAAAAAGTGTTGCCGGTCCGGGGCCCGCGGGCGCGGCCTTGCTCGTGTCGCCTGCCGGAGCGGGCGTCGGCGAGCCGGTTGAAATTCCCTGCTCGCGAAGCGCCTCGAGCTGCGCGCGAGCCTCCGCCATTCCCCGCGTGGTTTGGCCGAGCAATGCCTGGATCTGCACGATCTGCTGGCCGACCGCGTCGAACTGACCAGCCGAAGTCGCCTGGAACGCGGCGAAGCGACCGTTGAGCGACCGAAGCGAGTCGGTAATCCGCTCGACGCTCGTTGCCAGCGACGCGATCTGCGCGCGGCGCGCGTCGTCCGAGCGCATCCGCGCCGTATCGCCGGTGGCGATCTGCGCCCGCGTGGCGCGAAGCTCATCCTGCAGCAAGCGGATATCACCCTTGGAGGCGAGACAGCCGCCAAGAAGAATCAATGTCAGCGAAGCCGCCCGGCGCGCGCGTGTCATGGCTTGCGGAGCGTCTGCGGACCGCTGGTGATGTCGAATTCCGCGCGCCGATTCTGTTGGTACGCGTTTTCGTCGGCGCCTTGAGCCATCGGTCGCTCCTCACCGTAACTGATCGTTTGCACACGCGCCTCGGCGATGCCGTGCTGCACGAGATACGCTTTCACCGAGGAGGCGCGGCGCTGGCCGAGCGCGAGGTTGTACTCGTCGGAGCCCCGCTCATCGGTGTGACCGGCGACGCGGATCATGACCGTCGGATTCGCCGTGAGAATCGGGACCTTCGCATCGAGGATCGCGCGGTCTTCCGGCCGCAGGTCTGATTGATCGTAATCGAAGTGCACCATAGCCGTCAGGGTCGTTCGGAGGGCGGCACCAGCGGCCGCGGCGTCACGCGCGGCAGCGGCCGCGGCAGCGGCACTGTCGGCGGCTCGACGGCGAGCGGCATCCTCGGCGGCGCGACGCGCGGCATCTTCCTGCGCGCGGCGCGCGCTGTCCGCGTTGGGGCCAGCAGCGGGC
>Ga0207689_10001600_pt1 | contig 21433 bp, 19 predicted proteins | sample KBSMisM52_FD_184312 | JGI IMG/M metagenome (GOLD analysis project Ga0207689, IMG submission 184312) | Miscanthus rhizosphere microbial communities from Kellogg Biological Station, Michigan, USA - KBS Miscanthus M5-2 (SPAdes) (version 2) | ecosystem: Host-associated > Plants > Roots >... | reverse complement strand
AGTGCGGCGGAAAAGATTCGAACTTTCACAGCCTTTCGGCCGCTACCACCTCAAAGTAGTGCGTCTACCAGTTTCGCCACCGCCGCAGGGGCTGCAAATTTAGTGGATAACGATCACAGATTTCGCGGATTTTAAGGATTTCCCTGATATAATTCTTAATAAAATCTGTGACGACCCGCGAGATCCAGTGATAACAAAATCCTTGATTTTTACCTTTTACCGACACGTGATAATGACTTACCTTTGCCGCTCCAAAAATTTCATGGATGATAGGTGTAAAAAATGTCACTCTTTCATTTGGCAAAAGAGTTTTGTTCGATGAAGTAAACCTCAATTTCACTAAAGGAAATTGTTATGGCGTGATCGGTGCAAATGGTGCCGGCAAATCTACTTTTCTCAAAATTCTCAGCGGAGAGATTGAGCCCAATAAAGGGACGATCGAAATAACTCCGGGAGAAAGAATGGCAGTATTAAAACAAAATCAATTTGAATTTGACGAATTTACTGTGTTGAATACCGTCTTGAAAGGCCATGATAAATTATGGAACGTAATGCACGAACGTGAAAAAATTTATGCAAAAGAAAATTTCACGGAAGAGGATGGCATGACGGCCGCACACCTGGAGGCAGAATTCGGTGAAATGGGAGGTTATGAAGCAGAGAGCGATGCCGGTAGCCTTCTCAATAGCCTGGGCGTTCATGATTCGTTTCACCAGGCCCTCATGAAGGATATTCCTTCGAATCTAAAGCTACGGGTATTGTTGGCCCAGGCGCTGTTTGGCAATCCTGATATTTTATTACTTGATGAGCCCACGAACGGTTTGGATATTGAAACCATCGGTTGGCTGGAAAACTTTTTGGCAGATTATGAAAATATTGTCCTGGTCGTAAGTCACGACCGTCACTTCCTGGATGGCGTATGCACACACGTAGCTGACGTGGATAGGCAAAAGATAAAAATATTTACGGGCAACTATACATTCTGGTATGAATCTTCGCAGCTGATGGCGAGACAACTAGGTGATAAAAATAAAAAGGTCGAGGAAAAGAGGCAGGCATTGCTTGACTTTATTGCACGGTTCAGCGCCAATGCTTCCAAATCCAGGCAGGCAACGGCCAGAAAAAAAGCACTTGAAAAATTAACGATCGAAGAGATCGAGCCAAGCAACAGAAAATATCCAGGGATCATTTTTACCCCGCAGCGAGAAGTGGGAAATCAAATTTTGAATGTTGAGAAATTAAGCAAATCAGTTGATGGCCGTGTACTCTTCGACAATCTTTCATTTACGGTAAACAAAGGAGATAGGATCGCCTTTTACAGCAGGGATCCGCTCGCTATCACTAGTTTCTTTGAAATAATTAATGGCGAAGCGAAAGCGGATGGGGGAAATTTTGAGTGGGGAACAACTGTTACCACAGCGTACCTGCCAATGGAGAACAGTAAATTTTTTAATGAAAATCTTACATTGATGGACTGGCTTCGCCAGTGGGTACCCGCCTATATTACTGATGTGGATGAACCCTTTCTCCGCGGTTTTCTGGGAAAAATGCTTTTCAGCGGTGATGATGTAATGAAAAAAACAAAAGTCCTGAGTGGTGGTGAAAAAGTCCGGTGCATGATCAGCCGTATGATGTTGCAAAATCCAAATTGCATCATTCTCGACCAACCTACTAATCATCTCGACCTTGAAAGTATTCAAAGCTTTAATGAAAGTGCTGTAAATTTCAAAGGCATTGTACTTCTCTCCTCGCACGACCATACATTTATGGAAACGGTTGCCAACCGGGTGATCGAACTAACACCCAATGGTACTATTGACCGGCTGATGGAATTTGATGAATATCTTGAAGACAAACGTGTTCATCAATTACGAGAAGAAATGTATGGACAAATGATAGAGGCGAAATAGAATCTCCCTGACTTGACTAATAATAAAACGCCTCAACTGAATGAGGCGTTTTTTAATGAATCTATTTGGCGACCATTTTAGCCAGATCGGGTGGTGCAACCGGAGCAGGCACTCTGTTGCTGATCGGAGGCAGTGATTGCAGATAAACAAAAACAGCTTTCAGGTCATCATCGGTCATCTTCGCTACAAACGGCCACGGCATTGGAGGCAAAATATCCCGACCATTTCCTAAATGCTTACCGCTTCGTATAGTATTAATAAACTGCGCTTCACTCCATGCACCGATACCTGTTGCAGAGTCAGGCGTGAGATTAGCGGTATAAGAAATACCCCAGGGACCTACAAAGGCAGTCAGATCCGGCGTAATGCGGATCCAGGGAGTTGACAAATCGGTTTTATTCAACGGTGGCAGTGGATCGGCAGCCGGATGGCCTGAGAGTAGCCTGGTTGAATCTGGCATCGGGCCCATCTTGGTCATTACCTTGGGTGAATGACAATCGTTACAGGAACCAGTCGTAACAATATAATCACCGCGCTTAATCATATCTTCCTTGGTCATCGCCTTCGTTTCACCAGGTGTACTGGTTGTTTCTTTCTTGTCGTCAGATGCCGAGTTACATCCGATAAGATAAAAAATAAATCCTGCAGTAAGAATTGTCGGGAAAGCATACAATCGTCTTCTCATAATGGTTGTTTATTTGGTTGAATAAATTCTCGCTTCATTAACCATAACCGAATAAAAAGCAAACAGGTTGAAGCCGAGATGAAACTAAAAATTAAAATTGAATTTCAAAAATTTAATTATTTACTGGTGAAGTAGATCAAGAGGCAAATTAAAATAGTAAATAAAATTATTACCGCCACTTTATATCGTTCCCAGAGAAAAACTTTTTTTCGATCCTTCAGAAAATTTTTAATGCGGTGCAATGATGTTTCATCATCAGCCAGGGTGGTCAATCTTGCCGGCAGTTTCCCTATAAATTTCATACTCAAAGGTTGCATAGCTGATAGGGTAGAAGTGATGATCTGCTTATTTATTTCCGGCTCGTTAAATTGACGCAGTTTTTCAATCGTGTCTGTTGAAAGTAATTCATCAATATAATTAGAAAGTCCTTCTTTGTTCATCCGGTGCACATCAAGTCTCGAAACATATTGTTCCAGTTCAAGAACGAGTTTTAAAATAGAGACAGGAGTAATGGGTGCAGCGGTCCTTCGTTTTCCAATACTTTGATTATACCAGCGCTGTTGAAGATAATTTTCCTTTCTTACCGGGTTAGTCAATACTTCGTATGCTTCTTTGATTTCATTGAACAGTACTTCTGCATACTTATCATGTGGATTTTTATCGGGGTGGTAGACCAGGGCTAATCGCCGAAAGGCTTGTTTGATCTCCGCTAACGTTGCATGGGGCTCTATTTGCAGAATTTGATAATAATCCTTCAGCATGGCAGGGTGCGAAGATAGCAGCTACCGAAAAATAGCAGCTAACTAAAAAGGATACTTTACTTTTTCACTAAAAAAATGATCACCTGGCTAACCGTAAATCCAAGAGTAAAAAAGAAAACTGTAAGGACCAGCAATTGGGATACTATTGTGCTATCAGGAACATCCTTCGGCACGGCGTAAAACTTGCGGTAAAGATTAAGGATAGCTTTCATAGATATAAAAATACTACGTGGTTAGATAAAATGCAAAATTTTTGAATTCATATCATAAAATTTGTTAACCACTTGTTTCTTAAGCTAATCTTCACATAAGAAATTGCAAAAAACACTCAAGCAAATTAAGCTGGCAGGATATTCGTTCATCTAATACTATGAACAAATCTTTACAAACAGCTAATAAAAACCTCATGAAAAATAACTTAAAAATATTTGGAATTGCATTCCTGGCAATGCTATTCTCCGCTATCCGCGTACCAGCTTCCGCCCAGGAGCCAATGCCGAGCGTGACCTATCAAACCTTTTATGATGACTTAAGTCCGTACGGAGATTGGATCGATTATCCTGAGTATGGCTATGTTTGGCATCCGCGTGTTGCTGACTTCCGTCCTTACAGCACAGAAGGTCACTGGGTATGGACCGATGAATACCAGTGGATGTGGGTATCTGATTACAATTGGGGATGGGCTCCGTTCCACTATGGCCGCTGGCTTTATGATGATTTTTACGGCTGGGTTTGGATGCCTGGATATGAGTGGTCTCCAGCCTGGGTAGAATGGCGTACTGGTGGTGATTATTACGGTTGGGCGCCCCTTGGACCTGGAATAAATGTTAGTCTGAACTTCTCTTTTGGACGTTATTCTCCACCTTATGACTATTGGTCATTTGTGCCAAGAAATTATATGTTATCGCCCCGGGTTTATGACTACTGTGTGCCTCGGAGCAGAAATACAGTTATCATCAATAATACCACGATCATTAATAATTATCGCAGAACAAATAATGTATTTGTAACTGGCCCGCAAAAACAGGAAGTGGAGAGATATACAGGAAGAGTGAACGCATTTGTTCTGCGTGAATCAAGAAACGCCGGAAGAACAGAAGTAAGAAGAAACACAGTATCTGTATTCAGGCCACAGGTGCAACAAGCTAATAATGACAGGGGCCAGGCTCCACGCAATTTTGAAAGATATGACAGGCAAAATGGAAATGTATTTCAACAGAGAAACCAGGAAATAGTGAGTAATGAAAGAAGAAACGATGTTGAAAGAAGGGCAGATCAAAACAATGGCAGAATAGAACAGCGCAATAATGACAATAATAATGATTTTATGCGCAAGCAGGCTGAAATGCGACGTGCGCAGGACATTCGTCAGCAACAGCAGCAGCGTCAAAATCAATTTGATCGTCGTGACCAGGAAATAAACAGGCAAAATGAAGCCCGCAGACAGCAAGAACAGAGGAATGTCGAACAACAACAAGAGCAGAACCGCAATGCTTTTGAACGCCGTCAGAATGAAATGAGGCAACAACAGGAAACGCAGCGGCAACAACAGGAGCAAAGGAATTTTGACCGGAGGCAAAACGAAATGAAACAGTATGAGAATCAAAGAATGCAGCAGATGAGGCAACAGCAACAACAGCAGCAACAAGAACAGAAAAGGCAATGGAATACACAACGGCAGAATAATGGATCCGAAAGGAGAGAATTTAATCAGCCGAATCAGCAACAAAGAGAAAATTCTTTTCAACAGAGAGGATCACAAACCAATGGACAGGGAAATGGCAATGGAAGAGGACACGGACGTCACGATTAAAATTTGCTATCATCATCATATAAACAAAGGCTTCGAAATCGAGGCCTTTGTTATTAAATAGAGCTTGAACCCACAAATCATTTCAGATATTTTCCAAAAAATTCAATGGTCCGTTGCCACGCCAGCTTGGCTGCGACCTCATTGTATCGTGTGGGAGCGGTGTCGTTGTGAAATGCATGATTTACGCCATCATACATGTACAACTCATAGGTAATGCCGGCCTTTTTTAAAGCTTCCTCATAAGCAGGTATGCCTGCATCAATACGTTCGTCCAAACCAGCATAATGTAACTGTACCGCGGCCTTTATTTTCGAAACATCGGCAGCGGCGGGCTGTCGCCCATAAAAAGCCACAGCAGCTTTTAGCGAAGGAACGTTAACGGCCAGGTCATTGGCTGTGCCCCCGCCCCAGCAAAAACCAACACATCCCCATTTACCATTGCAATCCTTCCGAGTCGGCAAATAATCGAAAACCTTTATAAAATTCTGGAGCGTGTCCGCCGCATCCAGTTGTTGAAATTTTGCTCTAGCATCATCCTCATTTGGAGGCGTTCCGCCTAGTGGGGAAAGGGCATTTGGAGCAATGGCAAGATATCCGGCCTTGGCTGCCCGACGTGCTACGTCTTCAATATGAGGATTAAGTCCACGGTTTTCATGGATCACGACAACTGCGGCATACTTCTTTTCCTCCTTTGGCCTGGCGACATAGGCCTGCATCTCTGTTTTACCAGGATATGTTATATGCTCTGTAAAAAGATCTTCCTGGTCTGTAAGAACAGCCTTTGAATAATTTACTTCGAGTAAAGGCAGCAGAGCCATGGCAGCCGTCGAACTGCCAGTCAGCAGTGTTAAGCGCTGCAAGAATTCTTTTCGGCTTAAAGGCTTATGAGTGTATTCATCATAAAGGTTGATAATGCGCTGGTCCATAAAAAGAATTTATTCCTTTTTGAAGTTACAAAGATTATATCACCGAAAAGGATCGAGTGATGAATCAATTTACTTGTACCTTAGTTACTAAAAATTTACTATGTATAAGAAAATTTTGCTTCCGATATTGACCATCACTTTTATTGCCTGCAATAATTCCACAGACAAATCAAGCACCTCTGGCGACACTACCAATAAAATGAGTAGTGATACTATGAGTAACATGGCGACAACCACGACGGTTCCTGAATTGCCCGCAATCCCTGAAGGAGCCAAAGTTTATTTTAAGAATCTAAAAAATGGAGCTGCTGTTACGTCACCGGTCAAAGTGGAGATGGGTATCGATAACATGAAAGTTGATACCGCAGGACCTGTGGTGGCGGCGTCCGGCCACTATCACATTTTTATTGATGCCGAAGATTCGTTGTCAAGTGGTACAATGGTCCCTAAAGACTCCACTCATCTTCATTATGGAAAGGGACAAACAGAAGCTGAAGTTAAACTAGCACCAGGTGCTCATAAACTCACTTTGCAATTTGCTGACGGCTTGCATCGCTCATATGGCAGTAAGTTAGCAACCACCGTTTCGGTGAATGTGAAAAAATAATTGGTATAAGATTTATTGCTAAACCATCCCGGGCAATTTATTGCGGCAGTGTTAATGTCCTTCAATAGCTGCTTCTGGAAAGGGAGTCTTGCGTCCTGGAAACCGTGGCTTTTGTCCAAACATTAATATAGGTCTTTGCAACAGATTTGGAAATCGAGATAAAATGATAGGTAATATGTAACTTTATAGAAGTTGCTGCTGATCCCCCATTCGCTCACTAAAATCTACCTGTATGCTGGACGAAATTGCTCCTGTGCTGAAGCCGTCACGAAAATCAAAAGTTTTTTCACCGGAACCAGGCATTTGTGAAAAGTTATTACTGGTCGAAAGCAAAGTGTCCTTCTCTCCTTTTGTCAATTATTTGAAAGAGAAACGTCAGTCTGTTTCCGAAACAAGAGAAAAAGTTTACAGTTATCTCATCAAACGATTCGAGAGTGAACCCTCACTATTGTATCCCGAAAATTTAGACGTCATCCAGGAACACTCCGACCTGATGGAACTTCTCACTACATCATTGTTCCCGATGGTGGGTAGTGATCACCGCCACATTTTTGCGCTGGCGGCTCCCTATCAATTCAGCGTTTTTTATTATTCGGATTATTTCAGCGAAATATTTTTTGACGAAGAAGAAAATCATCTTCTCCTGCCGGATGGAGTTCCCGTTGATGAGTTGAAAGCTATCCAGTGTGCCTCGATCTATGATCATGTTCTTCAGAAATTTTACGGAATGAAGCTGAATGAAAATCGTGAACTGATCTACCCGTTCACCGATCATAATACAGGCATGATACGGTATTACAAGATCAGGTATGATAGCCGGTTTGTTGACTTAAAACTTAAAGGCACCTTACCTCTCTTAAAAGATTGCGCCGTATGTATGAATACTTTCCGCATTCTTGACATGGAAAAGCAGATGAATACAATGCCACTGAATTTATTCGAGGCAGAAGGCTTCGCTGTATGGGTCGCGGAAGATGTCACGGTAACAGAATCATTAGAGCTTGTCAAAAAGATCCTTCTTCGCGAGGATGATTTCGATACAAATGCCATTTCTGATCTTAAAAAAGCGGTCAGAGCTCTGGTTGGTCTGCATGACATCCAGATAGGCCTGATGCCTTTTGTGAAGGTGAATAACCAGTTTGTACTTGACGAAGAAAATGTGCAGCATAGTCTTGTAGCCAGGCAATGGCTGAGTGATAAGCCCGAAAACCTTGAGCAGTTTAAAATGTACACTGGATTTATGGAGGGCTATCCTACGCCAATGCCCGTCAGTATTGTCAGTGAAGAAGTTTTTCCAATGGTGCCCTTCCTTCAAAAACCTTTTGAAGAGGGAATGAGGAGTTACATTACCATACCCATGCAAAACAGTGACGGTTTGATAGGTCTTCTTGAACTTTCTTCCAATGTTCCGAATACGCTAACGCTACAAACAATGGCCAGGTTGGAGCCTGCAATACCATTGTTGTCCCTGGCTTTGCTAAAATGCCGCGATAATTTTCAATACAGGATCGAAAAAGTGATCAAAGAAAAATTTACAGCTCTTCAGCAATCGGTTGAATGGAAATTCGAAGAAGTAGCCTGGGACCATCTGCGTCGTAGTGGGACCAATGAAGATGAAAAAAATGTCGTGTTTGATAATGTATTCCCGTTGTACGGAGCGATCGACATCAGGAATTCATCCGTTGAAAGAAGTCATGCTCTTCAGAAAGATCTTAAAGAACATTTATTGTTAATTGATGAGACGCTGCGTCAATTAAATTCGGTTGTTCAATTGCCGTTGCTCGAAGGACTGGAGTTCAAGAATGGGATCCTTCGAAAAGCCATTGAGGAAAACATGGCGGCCGAGGATGAGATCCGGATCAATGAGTTTCTTACCCAGGAAGCAGAACCCATTTTTGCACATCTGCAAAAAAATGAAAAACAGTCTTGTGAGCTTGTAGACGAGTACTTTAATATCGTGCATGACAATACTAGCAGGATCTATCGCTTCAGGCGTGAATATGAGGAAAGCGTTGCAAAGGTGAACGAAGCTGTATCTGCATTTCTTGAAAAAGAAGAAGAAAGGATCCAAAGATCGTATGCGCATTATTTCGAGAAATACCGGACCGATGGCATCGAATATAACATTTATATCGGCCAGTCCATCTCCCCTAACAATCCCTTCAACCTGCTTTATCTGAAGAATATTCGCTTATGGCAGTTAACATCAATGGCAGAAGCTGCCCGTATCACGCACTTGTTATTGCCTTCGCTGAGAGTTCCTTTGCAAACCACGCAACTCATTCTCATTCATAGCCAGCCTATCTCGATCAGTTTTCGAAAAGATGAAAGAAAGTTTGACGTAGAAGGTTCTTACAACATTCGGTACGAGGTCATTAAAAAACGTTTGGATAAAGTTCGGATCAAAGGCACTGAAGAAAGGTTGACCCAACCCGGGAAGATAGCCATCGTTTATTCCAACCAGAAAGAAATCCCCGAATACCTTGAATACATAGAATTCCTCAAGAATAAAAACACGCTGAAGCCGAATATTGAATTCCTCGAATTAGAAGAATTACAAGGGGTGACAGGGATGAAGGCCCTCAGGGTCGACATCAATATTGGCTAATTCATCCTTTAAATACAGCGATTCATGCAAGATTTTCGTTTTGAAAATCTTTTTTTATTTAAGCTTGTAAAAAATATATAATGACTGTCATCACCGATGAATACATGCAGCAAATGCTTGCAAAGACAAGGGAATATCATATCGTTCTTTTAAAACCCGGGCCACGCGCACAGGATCATCCCGACATTAAAAAATTGATCTGGGAACATGGACGGCGGAATTTCTCACTCAGGGCCGACGGGTCATTGTCAATCGTTTGCCCCATTACAGCCGACACAGGCGTGAGCGGAGTAGGCATCTTTAACGCAACCGCTGAAGAAACAAAAAATATCATGGATGGAGATCCTGCAGTTCAAGCCGGAATTTTCGTTTATGAGATCCATCCCTGCCGAAGTTTTCCCGGGGATAGTTTGCCTTAACCACCTGCTGATAAATTTCATTAGTTAATACCATTATGACAAACAAATATTCACGACGACGTTTTATAAAAGATATTTCATTTGGCGCGGCCGCCTTAACACCGGCTCTTTCTTACCTAACAGCATGCTCCCGGCGCAAGCCAACAGATAAATTGGGCGTTGCACTGGTGGGTCTTGGCAGTTATAGCACTACGCAATTAGGACCGGCCTTACAGGAAACGAAAAAATGTTATCTCGCTGGCGTCGTAACAGGCACGCCGGCTAAAGAAAAGATCTGGGCTGATAAGTACAACATACCGGAGAAAAACATTTACAACTATGAGAATTTTGACGAGATAGCATCTAATCCTGACATTGATATTGTTTACGTGGTGCTTCCCGTTTCCATGCATAAAGAATTCACAATTCGTGCAGCCCACGCAGGCAAACATGTGATCAGTGAAAAACCTATGGCAATCAGTTCAAGAGATTGCGAAGAGATGATCACTGCTTGCAGGAAAGCCGGAAAAAAGCTATCGGTCGGTTACCGCCTGCGTTTTGATCCTTATAATAAGGAGATGATGCGGTTGGGTCAGCAAAAAATCTACGGAAACCCTTTACAAATTGATTGCGCTAATGGTTTTGTATATAAGGACGATCCCAATGCATGGCGATTGAAAAAGGCATTGGCAGGTGGTGGTGGATTGATGGATATGGGAATCTATTGTATACAAGCAGCAAGATATGTCTCCGGTGAAGAACCGGCATTTGTGACAGCCAGGGAAGAAAAAACAAGGCCTGAACTTTTTAAAGAAGTAGATGAGACTGTTTATTTTGACCTTGAGTTTCCGTCGGGTTGTATTTCAAAAGGCACGGCCAGTTTTAATATGGATCTGAGTTCCTTGCAAGTAAAGGCTGAAAAAGGTGAGTTCGGTCTATCGCACGCTTACTGGTATAGTGGTGAAGAAGGTAATACGCCGTCAGGAGCGATGAACTTTCCCCGAATAAACCAGCAGGTCCTTCAAATGGATGATTTCGCCGATTGTGTTATGCAAAACAAAAATACGATTGTCCCTGGCGAAATGGGTTTGCAGGACATAAGAATTGTGGAAGCGATATACCGCAGTATAGCTTCTGGAAAAAAAGAAAGAATATAGCTTAAGCAACGTGTCTTGATCTCTTTGTCGAACGGATGTATTGAAATCCTTTATCCGTGAGATAAATAACGGCCGGAGAGAGTTGTATGATCTCGACCATGTTCTCAGAACATAACTCATCAAGGTATTTAATGCTCTCGTCCCATGGAAAGTTTTGCCTGACAATAACTTCATTTGGAAAAACAATGGTTGAGGTGGGATGAGCATCATTTTTGACGATATCATAGATCGTCTGTAGTGTGATGTATTTATTTTCCATTGCCCAAGAATTTAGAGTTGCCCAAGAATAAAAGTGCTTTTTTGCAGCATAAATCATTCCAAATTTTAATATGTTGACTTCTTTAGAAAACCGTTCAAATAGTTTGATTAAGTTATCGTTTGTTAGTAAATAAGATCTTGCAGCAGAAAAAAATATTTTAGAATAGAACGGTTTGAGCATTTTAGGGGAGTGTTCATCTTCACATTTTCTTAATGATTTTCATTGCAATGGCCTGCGAATTAGAATAATTTTGTTGTCCATTCTATGGCAAAGAAACTGCTTTACCAGGTTCAGAAGACGGGCAAGACCTACTGGCGTGAGATCTTAGCCATTCTTTTTTTGTTGGTAGGCATCTTTTTTTTCCGCTCCGAACGCCGGGAACTCCGATCCCTGGAGCAGCAGGTCGGAGCGGCCAATGCCTTGTGGGTTTGGATCGGAGTAAGTGTGACTCTTCTCTATATTTTGCTGCAAAGTGGCATGTATGTCACTTCTTTTAAAGCCATTTCCACACGGCTCAAATGGGGCAATGCTATCGAGCTTTTTCTGAAAAGAAATCTTCTGAGTGTTTTCTTACCGGCGGGTGGCATCAGCTCTCTGGCCTACTCACCCAACAGCATCCGCAAAAATGGGCTGACCAAGATGCAGGTTCACCAGGCATCAGGCATTTACGCGTTTGTTGGACTGCTTACAGTATTCATCGTTGGAGTTCCGGTCCTGATCTATTCGTTTTTTAACGCGAGAAATATCCTCCATACCGGACAAAGCCTCATCATTCTTTTTTTAATACTGGCTGTTGCATATCTAATTTTCAACTCTTTCAGGCAGAAGGGAAGGTTATACCAATGGGTAGAAAAAAAATTCCCGAAATTTATTCCATCTGTTGATCAGCTATTTTCAGCCAATATCACTACACGGCATTTTGCTTCCACTGTTTTGTTTTCATTAGGAGTAGAGTGTTGTGGTATCCTGCATTTATTTATTGCAACAAAAGCTCTCGGTTTACCGGCATCATTGTCAGCGAGCGCCATTGCATATATTGTATCGGTCTTATTAATGATCGTCTCACCATTCCTCCGGGGGCTCGGTGCTGTAGAGCTTTCGATGGTTTATATTCTAAACCTCTATGGTTATTCGCCGGTCGACGCCCTTGCGATAACCATTCTGTATCGCTTCTTTGAATTCTGGCTACCCCTGGTAGCAGGCTGCTTTTCCTATTTATGGCATGGCCGGCACATCTTTGCAAGAATATTTCCGGCGTTTCTTGTTTTCGCCTTGGGCGTTGTTAATATTCTTTCGGTGATCACACCACCTATTGCGGCCAGGTTAAAAATGTTGCATGAGTTCATTCCGCTTAGCTCCATTTATGCAACAAACGTCATGGTGTTATTGATCGGAATGATATTATTGGTAACGGCTGCATTTCTGATCCAGGGCATAAGAAATGCCTGGATACTAGCAATGATACTCGCCATATTGTCTCTCTTCGGGCATCTTTTCAAAGCGCTGGATTATGAAGAGTCCATCCTTGCTGCTTCGGTTGTCATTATTTTATTGGCAAGTGTAAAACAATATCGCCTCAAGACAAACGAGCGGTTATTTCAACTTGGAGTGACGACAACGGTCCTTATTTTCCTGGCGGTGGTGATCTTTGGATTTATTGGATTTTATTTTATCGATAAACGGCATTTTGGAGTTGATTTTGGCTGGAGGCAATCGTTACTTTTTGCCTGCAGAAATTTTTTGTTGATGAGTGACAACGGAATACGGCCATTAACCAGGTTTGGTCATGAATTCATCTGGATGGCTCATACATTGGGATTTATAGCCTGGAGTTTTTTGGTATTTACAATGGTAAAACCATATTTCCACCGTAAACTTCATGTGCCCACGTCGCAGGAAAAAGCTTATAAGCTGGTTGAACGTTTTGGTAATTCGCCAGTGGATCATTTCAAAACCTATCGCGATAAACTGTTTTATTTCTCTGATCAGTTCGAGGCTTTCATCGCTTACCGGATCGCCAATGGATTTGCCATCGTGCTCGAGGAGCCGGTATGTGCTGATGATTACAAAATACCAGTGCTGCAGGAATTTGAAAGACATTGTCGCAAGATGGGCTTGAAAACTGCTTTTTATCGTGTTGATGAAACGGGGATGTCTTATTTTAATTATTTAAAAAAACGAAAACTATTGATCGGGCAGGAAGCCGTTTTAGAACTGGATAAATTTACTATGGAAGGAAGAGAAAAAAAATCTCTCAGGAACGCGCTGAACAGTTTGCAAAAAAAGGGTTATACGACCACTGTTCTTCGCGCCCCTCTTTCAAAAGAACTTGTTTTACAGCTAAAACAAGTTTCTGATGGATGGCTGAAACATTATGAGAAAAAAGAGATCGTTTTTTCACAGGGAATGTTTGATGAAAAGGAGATCCAGCAGCAGGATGTTATTGTCATCCGGGATGAAATGGGGACGGTAAAAGCGTTTCTTAATGTCATTCCTGATTTTGCCCCGGAGGAATGCACGTATGATCTCATTCGCAAAACCGCCGATGCACCGGGAGGTTGTATGGATGCACTGATCATTGAACTGATAAAATATGCAAAAGAAAAAAGATTGAAATACCTGAACCTTGGTCTTGTTCCTATGGCTGGCATAGAGCAACCGGAAAATACTGCAGAACGGCTGATACGCTATGCATATGAAAAAATAAAACGATTCAGACAATATACCGGGCTTCGTGAGTTCAAAGAAAAATATGCAACGACATGGGTGAATAAATATCTTGTGTATGAAAATGATTTTGACCTGATACAATTACCGGCTGCGCTCAATAAAGTGATGCAGCTTTCATCGCGATGAAAAAAAAGATCAATACCTCGATCATTTTGCTCTTAGGCATTTGCAATATTTTGTCGGCTCAAAAAACTTTACCGCTTTCTTTCTACGCAAGTACCGATACCACGAAGCCATTGATATTTTATATCTCCGGTGATGGAGGTTTCAATAAATTCTCCACGTCCTTTATGAAGTCTTTGAATAAAGAAGGTTATGCGGTTATCGGGTTAAATGCAAAGGACTATTTCTGGGACAAAAAAAAACCCGTGGAAGCAGCTTCCGCTATTGAACAAGCCATCAATGAATCAAATAAAGAATGGAACAAGAAAAAGATTGTATTGATCGGTTATTCATTCGGAGCGGATGTGTCGCCCTTCATGCTGACCCATTTTTCCCCAGCTTTCAGCAATAAGGTCAGCCATCTCATTCTATTGTCACCCTCAGCAAAAACTGATTTTGAAATTCATGTGCTCCAAATGTTCGGTTGGGGAAAAGAGACCGGTGAAAGTGTTCCGGCCGAAATAAACAAGATCGTAAAAGCAGTAACGATTATTGTTGGAGATGATGAAAATGAATTTCCTTTTGATCAACTAACAATAAAAAACAAACAGATCATAAAAATGCCGGGTGGCCATCATTATGATGGAGATGTAACTGCTTTGTGTAAACAAGTCGTTCAACACCTGAAATAACCGCCAAAAATAGTTGACCACTTATGGCTTACAATGAAAAATTAACAGTACGGATCAGACAAGCTCTTGCACATTTGCCAAAAGTGGAAGAAAAAAGAATGTTCAGGGGCGTTACTTTTATGGTGAACGATAAGATGTGTATCACGGCAGGCGATAATAAGATCATGTGTCGGATTGATCCTGCCAGTCATGAAGAGGCCATAAAAAGAAAAGGTTGCGAGACCGTTAAAATGAGAGGCCGGGAATACAAAGGGTTTGTTTATGTCAGCGAGGAAGGCATCAAAACAAAAAAGGATCTGGACTATTGGATCCAGCTTGCAGTCGATTTTAACAAACTGGCAAAATCCTCCAAAAAGAAGAAAAAATAATTTTTACAAATGAAACAGGAAAAGTCATTGATGATATTAGTAGCAGGGCCTTATCGTTCCGGCACCAACGATGATCCCCAACTGATCGCTGCAAATGTAAAAGCTATGACGAATGCGGCCCTGGAAATTTATCAGATCGGGCATCTGCCGGTGCTGGGAGAATGGTTTGCCTTGCCATTGATTGAGGCGGCAGGTTCAAAAGGGATCGGGGATCATATCTTCAATAAAATGTTTCACCCGGTAGCTGTTCAGCTCCTTGATCATTGCGATGCCGTCTTAAGGATCGGTGGTCCTTCAGCAGGCGCTGATGAAATGGTAAATACCGGTAAGGCAAAAAATAAAACCATCTTTTATAACATTAAAGAGATACCAGCATGAAAGTAAGATTCTATATAGCTATGTGATCCTATTGTGACTGGCTGCCTATGTGGTTAATCAATCTGTATTTTTGAATTCAGTCCAATTACTTTCCCAACATTGGAAATAAGGTTTTAATCTGATCATCATTTGGCTGAGTACCGTATTCGCAAATTTCAAATGCCTCTGCATATTTAACTTGTGCAGCTTTATCTTTTCCATACCATTTCTCCAATTCAGTCTTCATTTCAGGGGTAATGGCCCCGGCCCTTTGTTTGGCGAGCCATTGAATACGTTCATTTTTATCTTTTGGAACCTGGTCGAGATAATGCCCGATCCAGGGCAACCATTCATACATCTGCGATACATGGGCGTCGAGACCTGAAACTTTTTTGTCATACACTGAAGTGATATCAACGACTATATCAGGACGAAATGGATTGGGTCGTTGAAAATGGTCCTGGTAATATAAAAAGACAGGATTCTTCTTCAAAGCGGGGACATCGGGAGCAATATTCGGCACGGAAACCATATAGGCAGCATCCTGCACCAGCACGCCTGTGTAACGATGGTCGGGATGATAGTCATTGGGTCGCGGTGCGATCACAACATCAGCATTCCATTCACGGATCTTTCGTATGATCTCTAACCTTACTTCAAGTGAGGGCATCAATAAGCCGTCGTGATTGTCAAGTACATCATAAGTAACTCCAAGACGCTTCCCCGACTCCTGCGCTTCTGCAAAACGGCGTTTAGCAAGTTCCTTTCCCTTTAATGTCTGGTGGCCTGCATCTCCATTGGTAACCGAAACGAATTTCACAGCGTAACCCATCTGGGCAAAAAGCGCTGCCGTACCTCCACCATCTTCATCGCAATCATCAGGGTGTGCGCCAATCATGATGATCCGGACCTTATTGTCGGTATTTTGCGCATAGATAGTCGTCATAATGCTCAATGAAAAACAAAAAGTCAGCAATATGAAGTTGTTAGTTTTTCTCATAAACAGAAAATTTTAGTTAGGATGAAGGTAATTATTGTGAAGAAAATTTTGACCAGCCTTGTGTGCTTTGTGTTTGTTTGTGACCTTTGTGACCCAAAATATGGTCACAACGAGCACAATCTAAGTTCAGGAAGGATTATTTTATTGACCTTTGTTTGTCAATTTTAAAGAATTATGATCGAGATAAAGACACTTAATGACTACCCTGAAATCGACAAACCCAGGCGATTGAGGAAATACGTACTTATCTGGTGTTCCAAAGGAGCATTGACCGTTGCGGTGGATGAGAAAGAATTGCAATTGACGGAACACCAGGTACTGACCATTACGTCAGGGCAAATTCATTATCTCAAAAATTCCAGGAAAGCCGAAGGGTTTATTCTTGAATTTACCATCGATTTTTTTTGCAAGAATGATAACGATATTGAACTCATATTTCACAATGGTTTGTTTTGTCATTTCGACCTTAACGAGGTTATCAAAATTCAAAATCACGGAATTATACAAACACAGCTGGAACTGATCAAAAATGAGCTGCAGCTAAAGCCTTACCAGCATTACATCTCAATACACTCCCGCATCGAATTAATATTAGTTGAGATCAACAGGGCTAAAGTGGAGAGGGGTGACGAAATATGGAAGCCTGATGCCTTGTTCCTGAAATTTCTCGAAACAGTGAGAGCAAATTTTGACAAGAATTACTCTCTCGCCGACATCGCGGGGAAACTGGGCACCACGGAAGCTAAATTGAATGAACAGTCAAAGCTTCACACGGGGAGAACGGCTCAAAACGTTATTTATGGATTGATCGCCTCCGAGGCCAAACGATTATTGATCTATCAAAACCTTACCGTAAAAGAAGTAGCGTACCAGTTAGGCTTTAATGACCCTTTTTATTTTTCTAATTTTTTTAAGAAGCATACCAATCAGTCGCCCAAATCTTACCAGGCTAAGTACGCTTTATAATTTTACATGCTTTTCTGAATTTTCTCTATTCTTTCAGCCACACGTCCATTCTACTTTTGATCTCTCAAACCAGTATTGAAAATCAAAAAAATAATGTATGAGCAAGAGAATCAATTTTAATGATGTACAACCCAATGCCTATGATGCCATGGATGCACTTGACAAATTTGTAGAAGAAGCTTCCATTGACAAGTTACATAAGGAGCTTATTAAAATACGGGCTTCACAAATAAACGGCTGCGCTTACTGTGTCGATTCACATTCGCACGATGCGCTGAAACTCGGTGAATCATTACAAAAGGTTTTACTGATCAGTGCATGGAGAGAAGCCAAAAATATTTTTTCGGAAGAAGAGAGACTACTGTTCCGGATGACCGAAGAAATAACATTGATACATGAACATGGCCTTAGCGACGAGACCTATCGGAAGGCCATTGATGTATTCGGTGAAGAAAAAACCGCGCAGATCATTATGGCGATCATTACCATTAATGCCTGGAACAGGATCGGTGTGGCAACGGAACTACGGCCGCCCCACAGGAAGAGGATGCTGGCTTCAGTTATTTAAAGAATAATTTTACAAAAAAAACCTATGGCACAAATGGTGGCCGACCCCGAGCAGCAGGAAAAAGCAAAACAATTTTACCAGCTCCATCACTCAGGCAGACTTTTGATATTACCAAATATCTGGGACTGCCTGGGAGCCAATCTCCTTGAAAGTTTAAAGTATCCGGCCATAGCTACCGCCAGTGCTTCGGTTGCCTTTACAAACGGATACGATGATGGACAAAGGATCTCATTCGATTCTGTTCTGGCGATCTTAAAAAAAATTGTAAGGAGTGTAAACGTCCCTGTATCAGCCGACATTGAAAGCGGGTTCGCGGAAAATGATCTGCAATTGGAGGGAAATATCAAACAACTTCTTGCAACAGGGATAGTTGGCATCAACATAGAGGACACCGAGAAAGAAACGAATTCTATATTGCCCACCGAAATTCAATGCAAAAAGATCAAACTCATAAAAAAGGTTTCAGAAGAGGCGGGTATTCCGCTTTTTATTAACGCCCGGGCAGATGTCTACCTGCGAGGAAAAAACTTTGATACTCCCGAATCAAAATTTGAAGAAGCATTGAAAAGAGGCAGGGCTTATAAGGCAGCAGGAGCCGATTGTTTTTATCCAATTGCCATGACGAGGCAGGAAGACATCAAAAGAATGGTTGACCAACTTCAAATGCCCGTGAACGTTATTACAATACCCGGCATCCCCGAATTGAATGTTCTGAATGAAATGGGTGTTGCCAGGGTTAGCCTGGGTCCTTCATTTTTGAAAATTGCACTACGGGCTATGAAAAATTTAGCCGCCAAACTACAAAAATTCGAAGGTTTGTCAGACATCACAGAAAACGAGATCACATCCGCTTATGTAAAGGATCTCGTTAACAGAAATTATTAAGAGACGTTTTACGCAAAGGCGCGAAGTGCGCAACGCAAAGGCGCAAAGTCTTGGTGAAACTTAGTGCCTTGGCGCCTTCGTGTTCAAAAAAATCACCAGAAAGTGAAGAAAGCAGCCCATACATACGACTCCCACTTTCGCGCCTTTGCCTGAATCTAAAATCTAATTTCAATACATTTACTGCAACAAAACAATTGCTATGCTATTAAAGTTGCAGTCAAAAAATTTCATCCTTCTCTTTTTTATTTCTTCCTCTTTTATTGCAAACGCACAAACCCCGGAACTTTTATCAAAACCATGGGAAGCGCACTGGATCAACGTTCCCAATGAGCCATTACATGATTACGGTGTTTACCAGTTCAGGAAAACATTTACACTTCCGTCAAAACCGGCTTCATTTATCATTCATGTGTCCGCTGACAATCGCTATAAATTATTTGTGAATGGCAAGTTCGTTTCGCTGGGTCCCGCCCGTGGAGACATATTTCATTGGAATTTTGAGACTGTTGATATTGCCCCTTACTTACAAAACGGGAAGAATGCAATCGCCGCCATTGTTTGGAATTATGGTGATATGCGCCCTGAAGCACAAATTTCTTATCAAACTGGTTTTATTCTGCAGGGAAATAGTGAAGCCGAAAAAATGATCAATACAGACAAGACCTGGAAATGCAGACGCGACAACAGTTACGCTGCAAAAGAACCGATACTCACATACACTTACTATGTAGCCGGCCCTGGTGAAACCATCAATTTTAATTTGTCGTCAAAGAATTGGAAGAATGCAGATTTTGAAGACAGCGGTTGGGCTTCTGCCAATCAAGTTACGCAAGGCCTGCCGAAAGGAGTTTTCGGTTATGGTTTGGGCTGGATGCTTGTACCCAGGACGATCCCGCAAATGGAATTAACGCCGCAGCGTTTGCAAAAAGTTAGAAAAACAGATGTATTTCCACTGCCCGAAAATTTTCCGGCCCAAAAAAGTCCATTTATTATCCCTGCAAATAGCAGCGCTTTTATTTTACTTGACCAGGGCCATTTGACCAATGCATACCCGGTACTTCAATTCAGCAAAGGAAAAAATGCTTCTATTACTCTAAGCTATGCCGAGGGATTATATGTCAATGAACCCGATAAAAAGGACTGGAGGACCCTTCATCAAAAGGGAAACCGTAACGAGGTGGAGGGCAAACGGTTTATCGGCGTGGCTGATAGTCTCGTCTCAGATGGCAGCGATGGCCAGGAATTTACTGCTCTCTGGTGGCACACATATCGTTATCTGCAATTACAGGTCACTACCAAGGCCGAACCACTGGAAATAGATGATCTGTACGGAATTTTTACTGGTTACCCGTTCACAATGAATGCGAAATTTGATGCAGGTAGTGATACATTAAATAAGATATTGGAAACAGGTTGGCGCACGGCGCGTTCCTGTGCCATGGAAACCTACATGGATTGCCCTTACTACGAACAGCTGCAATACGTCGGTGACACACGTATTCAATGTCTTGTTTCATTATATAACAGCGGTGATGACAACTTGATGCGTAATGCTATCAATTTGATCGACAACTCACGCATGGCGGAAGGTGCAACATTAAGTCGCTATCCAACCGCCAATGCCCAGGAGATCCCGCCATTCTCCCTTTGGTGGATCGGCATGGTCCATGACTTCTGGATGTACCGCAATGACGAAGCATTTGTAAAAAGTAAATTGCCCGGCATGCGACAGGTGCTGTGGTTCTTTAATAAATACCAGGAAGCCGACGGTTCATTGAAAAATCTACCTTATTGGAATTTTACTGATTGGTGCGAAACAAAAGGATGGCAAAATGGTATGGCACCTATTGGTAAAGATGGTTTTTCTGCCGCTCTTGATGTGCAATTGCTCTGGGCATATCAAGCTGCGGCTGAGTTAGAGAATAATTTAGGCATGAAAGAATATGCAAAACAATACGAAGCTGCGACGGCGCAATTAAAACAGACCATTCAAAAAAAATATTGGGACAACACAAAAAAGTTGTTTGCCGACACAGATGAAAAAGATGTTTTTTCACAGCATACAAATGCGTTGGCTATTTTAACCGGTTTAATGAAGGATGCTGATGCTACCTCGCTTGCAAAAAAACTGATCAGCGATAACGATCTTACACAAGCCACTATTTATTTTAAATATTATTTACACCAGGCATTAACCAAAGCAGGCCTCGGCAATAATTACCTGGACTGGTTGGATGTATGGAAAAAAAATCTTGCGATGGGCATGACAACCTGGGCTGAAATTTCGGACATTAACAATACCCGTTCCGACTGCCACGCCTGGGGTGCAAGTCCGAATATCGAACTATACCGCATAGTACTCGGAATTGACAGTGATGCTCCTGGCTTTAAAAGAATAAAGATCATTCCTCATCTGGGCTCACTTACACATGCAACTGGAACCATTCCACATCCCAGCGGGAATATTACGACGAGTTATGAAAAAACAAATGACAGTTGGAAAATATCGATCACCCTACCGTCAAATACGCCTGGATACTTTTTGTGGAAGGACAAGCGGTATGAATTAAAGCCGGGAGAAAACTCTTTGACTGTGAAGTAAGAATTTCTTAGTTCTGATGCTGTATTGATTTAACGACAA
>Ga0207689_10001599_pt1 | contig 21441 bp, 23 predicted proteins | sample KBSMisM52_FD_184312 | JGI IMG/M metagenome (GOLD analysis project Ga0207689, IMG submission 184312) | Miscanthus rhizosphere microbial communities from Kellogg Biological Station, Michigan, USA - KBS Miscanthus M5-2 (SPAdes) (version 2) | ecosystem: Host-associated > Plants > Roots >... | reverse complement strand
CGCGCACACTTTGGCGCATCACCGTGAAGGAGAAGGATCGGCCAGTATCTGGCTACTCGACGTGATGGAGTGAAGCTACCGTGCCGATCTCTGGCAGGACTGTGATAACCATATTGCGATCCGTCGAAGCCTCGGGATGCGCGTTGTCGTTGTCGGCGAATCGCATCTCCACCCGATCACCGGCCTTCGCGCGCATATCTGCAGGGAGCATGGCGATGGCGAAAGTGCGGCCATCTTCCAGCGGTTCCGAGAATTTTATGTGGACCCAGGCAGGACTCTTCAGATCCTGTTGCGCGATGTCGCGGTCTACATAGATCCCGGGATACTGCTCAACGAAGACACTTTCCACCGTGCCCACGTGTGTGCTGCCACTCAGTTCCGCAGTCCGCGCATACGCCTGAATGAGTACGATTGCGGCCATCAGAGCGAACAGGCTGACGATGCTTTTCATGCTGTACCTTTCACTTGTCCAGGGAATTCCGAGGTGCGGCTGCCTGACGTGTAACCTCTGTCGCGTTTGGCCGCCGTGGTCAGAAGCTAGGAAAGCAAGGAATGGTCCGAGCCGATTACTGCACTTCCCCGGAAGCCTGGCTCAGCTTTTCGAGTCGTGCTTGCGGCGTGGGTTTGCCAAAATCGCGCGCCTGCACAGTGCCTTTCTTGGCAACTAGAGCGGTGACGTAACTGGAAGTCGGCGCAGCGCTGTCGCTGCTCGAAGGGGTCATCTGTAGCTCGACCAGGTCACCAGGCTCCGCTCGAGGATCCACGGTGAGCATCGCTGTCGCGAACATGCGACCATCGGCCAAAGGTTGCGCAAAGGTCACATAGACCCAGAGCGGTTTCCCGCTGCCGCTGCCGACCACTGCTTGGTCCACAAAGACGCCTTTGTATTCTTCTACATAGACGCCCTGGATCTTGCCTACATGCAGGTTGCTTTCCGCCCGCTGGTCACTGGCGCAGCCTTGGGCAAGACATGCAATCAGTGCGACTACGGCTGGCACGGCGATTTTTTGCATGGGTGGTTGCTCCTGCAGCGATGCTTCGCGCTCCGAGGAGCGCAGTGATGCAAGAGGTAACGGCCGCGTGCAGTCAAACTTGAATCGGGTACGAAATTGCGCAAAACGAAATGCATGGCATTGCGAGTTTCTATACCGATCGCACGGTCGCTCGACGAAGACGCCAGGCCTGATGTTTGTGCAAAAGAGACGCTGTTCGGTTGGAACCGATTGCCTGATGAGGTCACTTGATGTGGGCTTGTTTACAATCCATTATCATTCGCGCGCGTCGCGCTCTGTTCTCCAACCTTGCGTCGAGTCACAATCAGACATCCATTCAGTGCGCCCGTCTCCTGTGAACGAAAGCTATATCGCTGGACGTGCCGTTCGTCGACAAACTTTGACCGAGGGACGGCCATGAGCAACAACCCTTACACGCCTCCGACCGCGGAGGTTCGAGATCGCGATCCCGAACGCCTTGGATCGAGTTGGAAGGCCGTAAGCTTGGGCGTGTTGACCGATTTCGCCGGAACGTTTGTCGGAGGGATCGTCGTATATGCATTGCTCGGTTCATTGTTGGCATCGGATGGCGCCGAACCAGGACAACTGGACGAATCGCTGGTTCAATCGACGATGTACTTGACTGTCAGCTTGGTGGTTGGAATGTGCTTTACCGTCCTCGGTGGCTTCGTTGCCGCTCGCATATCGAGGCATCGGGGCTACTGGCACGCTTTCCTTACCGGGGTCGTAGTTCTCATACTTGGGGAAGTGCTGATCAGCTTTTCCCCGGATGGGTATCCTCTGTCCTATCGAATCATCGGCGATCTGCTGACCATCCCGGCCGCAATGCTCGGTGGACATATCTGGGTGTCCGCGAGGGCCCGTCGCTTGTGATTCGCGGCGATTATCCGCGACATGCCTTGTCGAAAAGACGTTGACGTAGTTGGCAGATGCCTCGTCTGTATCAACATATCGGTATCGATATTGCTTTCTGACTCGTTCACAACCCACTGTGCAACACATGGTGGCGAATAGTGATCGAAAGGAGAAAGCATGCAGCGAACGGCAGCGACTGTCCTTGTGTGTGTGTTCACGGTGTCCGGCTGCGCGAGCGATGGCAGCGCGGACGGAAAGCGCCCGATGACTAACACAGAGACCGGTGCGGTTGTCGGTGCCGTCGGCGGTGCGGCTGTCGGTGCGCTCGTCACGAAGAAGCATGCAAAGGGAGCACTCATCGGGGCAGTTGGTGGCGGGCTTGCTGGCAGTGCTGTCGGCGCGTACATGGACAGCCAGAAGAAAGACCTGGAGAAGAACCTCGCCAAGGAGCGGCAGACAGGTGCTATCAAGGTCGAAAAATTATCTGGCAATGTCGTCAAGATCGTAATGACCGACCAGACTGCATTCGACGTAGATTCGGCAAACATCAAGCCCGGCTTTCAGAGCACCATGGACAAGGTGTCCGATGTGGTCATCCGCTACGGAAAGACTTCGCTGACAATCGTCGGCTATACCGACAACACCGGAAGCGCGCAGCACAATCGGGATCTGTCCCAGCGGCGCGCCCAGTCCGTGGAAGACTATCTCTTGTCCCGAGACGTGAATGCAGCGCGTGTGGTCGCTTACGGAAGAGGTCAGGCCGAACCGGTTGCAAGCAACAACTCCAGCGCAGGTCGGCGCGCCAATCGCCGCGTCGAGATCCTGGTCGAGCCGGTCGTCGCACAAAAGACAGCATCCAGATAGGCTCCGCCGGCGATCCGATCCGTCGAGCCTGGAGCGTTTACGTTTCTTTACGCGCGCCACACTTTCCGGACATAGCTCGCTTCTAGCATGGAGCCATTCGTCACATGGTGTGGCGAAATGGCAACCGACAGGAGCAAGATATGGAAGAGCAAAATACCGGGAAGACCGTTCCACCATCGTCCGCCACTGGAACCAAGAATGCCACGAAGAAACGCCGACGCTTCTTTGCCGGCATGGTCACTGGCGGGCTGCTGGGTGGCCTGCTTGCGAGCAGCCTCACTGCCTGGTCCAATAACGATGGCGGTCCCGGTGGCGGGCACGGCCGCAGCTGGTGCCGCCACAGTTCGGCAAGCCCGGAGGCGGAGCGTGAGCGCATGGAATTCGCCACCGATTGGATGCTGAACAAGGTCAAAGCGACCGCGGACCAGCGCGAGAAAGTAAAGGCAATAGTCGCTGTGACACTCAAGGATCTTGCTGACGCTCGCGAACAACACCGTGCAAACCGCGATGCATTTCTTGCGGCGCTGGCCCAGCCAACCGTAGATCGGACCACACTCGACCAGCTCCGACAGTCCGAGTTGCATCTGGCCGATACCGCATCTCAGCGCATCGTGACAACGCTCGCGGATGTGTCGGACGTGCTGACGCCCGAGCAGCGAGGGGAACTCGTCAAGCTAGCCGAGCAGTTCCGCCGCTGATCCAAGCAGTAGAATCTCCTGCTCCCCGTAGATTAGGCGGGAGCAGGAGCCTTCCCATGACCGAGCATATTCTGATGATTGAGGACGACGAGAGCCTCGCCGCTTTGATTGCCGAGTATCTCGGAACCATGGGTTTTAAGGTGACTACCCGTCGGACGGCAGCCGACGGACTCGCTTTGTTGCCGCAAGAAGCGTTCGACGCCTTGATTCTCGATGTGATGCTCCCGGACTCGGACGGCTTCGAGGTGTGTAGACAAGTACGAGCGAGATCGGATCTGCCTATCCTCATGCTTACTGCGCGTGGCGACGAGACCGACCGCATCGTCGGACTCGAACTAGGGGCGGACGACTACTTGCCAAAGCCGTTCAATCCGCGCGAATTGCTGGCGCGCTTACGGGCCATTCTGCGCAGACGTGGCAGTGCTGGTGTGTCGTCCACCGAACTGCTGCGCTTTGGCCGTCTCGAGATCGATCGAGGTGCGCGGGTGGCACGGCTGGATGGTTTGGACCGAGCGCTTACGAGCTATCAATTCGATCTGTTGTGGACGCTCGCCACCAATGCAGGACGTGTGATGTCGCGCGATGCGCTAATGGACAAGTTGCGCGGGCACGAGGCAGAAGCATTCGACCGCAGCCTCGATGTGCACGTGTCTCGGATCCGTGCCGCTTTGGAAGACGACCCCAAACATCCGCGCCGGATCATTACGGTCCGTGGCGCGGGTTATGTGTTCGCGAAACGGCAGGACATCGAATAGTGCGTCGCCTGTATCTGAAGATTTACGCGGCATTCATCGGCATTCTGCTGCTGTTTGGAGTACTGCTGACTGTCGCCTGGTGGTTGCTGGCCATGGATAACCAAGAAAACCGCACGCTGGAGGGCATGGGAGTCGTGCTCGGTGAGGTCTTACCTTCAGCGACCAAGCCCACCATGACGTTGCAAACCAAGGTTGAGGAATTGGCTGCGCTGTTCAGAGCGGATCTAAGCGTGCTGGCGCCCGATGGCGCCGTACTTGCTGAGTCAGGCGAGGCCTTGCCGCCGCTGCCAGCGGATCAGCGTCACAGCGGCTGGTTGCGGGTAACCGGCGGACCGGTTATCGCGCTGCTACTGCCCGATCATCGCTGGGTGCTCGCGCGTTCTCACCATCGGCATCGCGGATTGGGCCTGCTGCTGGGGCTGAGCCTGTTGCTGGTGGTAATCGCGGCAGGGAGCTATCCAGTGGTCCGGCGCGTCACACGTCGGCTCGAACGTTTGCAGGCTCAGGTGGAAGCGCTAGGCGCGGGCGAACTGACGGCGCGCGTCAAGGTCGAGGGCAATGACGAGGTGGCGGAACTCGCGCGCAGCTTCAATCGGACCGCAGAGCGCATAGAGCGTCTGGTTGGGGCACAGAAAAGCGTGCTTGCCAATGTGTCTCACGAACTGCGTACCCCGCTCGCCCGCATGCGCATGACGCTCGAACTGCTTCCAGGCGAGGAGCGTCCAGAGCTTCGGCATCGGCTCGCGAAAGATATCGCCGAATTGGACGAGTTGATCGGCGAACTGCTATTGGCAAGCCAACTGGAGGCACGGGAGGGCGCGGTGCACATAGAAGAAGTGGACCTGTTGGCGCTCGCGGCGGAAGAGGCCGCTGGCACCAATGCAGACGTGAGTGGCGAACCGGCGCGATTGCAGGCTGACGCCCGATTGTTGCGGCGGTTGCTGCGCAATCTGCTCCAAAACGCTAAGCGCCATGCCGACGGAGCGCCGGCCGAAGTGACGGTTGAGAGACTGGCTGAAGGCGTGGCACGCATGATAGTCGCGGACCGTGGCCCGGGCGTGCCTGAATCCGAGCGGGAACGAATCTTCGAGCCCTTCTATCGGCTTCCCGAATCGCGCAGAGGAAGCGAGGGAGCCGGCTTGGGGCTCGCGCTGGTGCGTCAGATTGCCCGCATGCACGGCGGCGATGCCCGCTGTTTTGCGCGTGCAGGAGGAGGGAGCTCCTTCGTCGTCGACCTCAGATCGATCGATCAGACTTCATTGCGCCAGGTCTGGTACTCCCACTCGAACAGCCGGTTCGCTTCCTCGGGGCCCCAGCTTCCAGCAGGATAGGTGTGGATGTGCTCCCGCTCTTGAGCCCAGAACTTGAGGATCGGGTCTACCACACGCCATGCCCACTCGACTTCGTCGAAGCGGATGAAGTTCGTGGCGTCGCCACGCACTACGTCGAGCAACAGAGTCTCGTAGGCATCCGCGGCAGGCTCCTTGTCGCTGCGATAGCTTGCGTCAAGGCGGACTACGCGAGTGTGCATACCCAATCCGGGTTGGCGCGCGTGTATTTCCATGTGCATGCCTTCGGCCGGTTGCAGACGCAGGATGATCCAGTTGGGTTCCAGATCTTCCAGCGGCGTCTCGTGAAACAACTGTTGCGGCGGATGGCGAAAGCGAATGGCGATCACCGATTGTTGCCTCGTCAGCCGCTTGCCTGTGCGCAAATAAAATGGCACGCCACGCCAGCGCCAGTTGTCGATGAGAAACTTGGCGGCCACGTACGTCTCTGTGGTGGAGTCCTTCTCCACGTCCGCCTCGTCCAGATAACCTGGGACCGACTTGCCGTCCACATTTCCCCTGGCGTACTGAGCACGAAAAGCATGGATATGCAGGGAGCGGCGTTGGATCGGGCGGATGGAGCGCAGGACCTTGACCTTCTCATCGCGGAGCGCGTCGGCCTCCAGGGCTGGAGGAGGCTCCATCGCAACCAGCGTGAGCAATTGCATCATGTGATTCTGAAGCATGTCGCGCAGCGCGCCAGTTTCATCGTAATAACCGGCGCGCGTTTCGATGCCGGCTCGCTCCGCCACTGTAATCTGGACGTGGTCTACGAAGTTGCGGTTCCATACCGGCTCGACCATGAGATTGGCGAAACGGAACACCAGCAGGTTCTGCACCGTTTCTTTGCCCAGGTAGTGGTCGATACGAAAGATCTGCTGCTCGTCGAAGTGCTTGTGCATCACTTCGTTGAGCACGCGAGCGCTCTCCAGATCCTGGCCGAACGGTTTCTCCACCACCAATCTGTGCAGTCCGCGCGGCCGGTTCAGTCCGACCGCAGCGAGATTCTCCACCACTGTGCCGAAATCGGCAGGTTTGATTGCCAGGTAATAGACGAGGTTCGAGCACACACCGGTCTTGGGTTTGCCCAACTCGGCGAGCAGGCGCCGATAACCCTCGACCTCTTGAAGGTCACCCTGCACATAGCTGAACCGCCGTACGAGGCGTTGGAATACCGCTGCATCGAAGAGCGCGCGCAAGCTCGCCCGCAGCGCCGTCTCCATGTGCGCGGTCCAAGCTGCCTCATCGAAGGGGCGCCGGCCGTATGCGATGAAGTTGGTTACCTGGGGCAAACGTCCTTTGGCTTCGAGGTGGTACAGTGCTGGGAGCAATTTCGTTGCGGCCAAGTGACCCGTCGCGCCGAAGATTACGAAACTGCAGGGATAGATCGTGTCGTCGTGATTCACTAGGTGTCCTCGTTACATGATTTTGTCGTGAGTCAGCCTGCTCCAGGCAGCCCTCGGGCGTCAAGTCCGCGGCGTGACGCCACAATGCGGGTCGATTCAAGCAAGCGCGTGCGACTTCTACTGTCGGGCTTTCTGGGCGGGATCGTCGTTTGTCTGGCCTCCGTCGTCGGTGCGGAGCGCCTACCCGCGATTGCGGCCGATCTGTCCCAGACTTCCACGTCGGGAATCTCCTCCGGTGGATATATGGCAGTCCAACTCCACGTCGCCTACTCGTCGCTGGTGCGAGGGGCGGGGGTGTTGGCGGGTGGGCCTTACTACTGCGCGCAGGGCAGTGCCTGGACGGCGATTTACAACTGCATGAAGCCTGGCACCTGGACTCCGTTGCCCAGTGTGGACATATTGACGGCGCAGACCGAACTCCTTGCGCGCTCCGGGCAGATCGATGCAACTTCCAATCTGCATGGAGCAAAGGTCTGGCTGTTCACTGGACGCAGCGACGATACGGTGCATCCCGTCGTGATGGAGGCACTGCGCAGCTACTACCAGCGTTATGCAGCGAAAATCGAATACGTGGACAACGTCAATGCGGGTCATGCAATGGTCACGAGCGACTATGGTGGCATTTGTGCCGCGACTGCACCCCCCTACATCAATGATTGTCATTACGATGCAGCGGGCGCGCTCCTCACTCACATTTATGGATTCCTCAGCGGACCCGCGACGCCCAATACGAGAAGTTTGTTCCGATTCGATCAGCGCGAGTTCAGCAGCGCAACTCCGTACTCTCAAAGTTTGGATGAGGAAGGTTTCGTCTACCTTCCCCAAGGCTGTCGCGCTGGAGGTTGCAGGATCCATGTCGCGTACCATGGCTGCGGGCAGGGTGTGCAGGCGGTGGGCGATCGGTTCGTTCAGCACGCTGGTTATAACCGATGGGCCGAGGCAAATCGGATCGTCGTGCTGTATCCGCAAGCTATTCCGCGGTATGGGTGGGGCCCTTGGAATTGGCCGACCAGCTTTGTCTACAACCCGAACGGTTGCTGGGACTGGTGGGGCTATACAGGTCTGGACTACGCTACCAAGAGCGGCACACAGATCCGGGCCGTGAAGGCGATGCTCGATCGGCTAGGTCAAAAACCAAACTGACACACGCTCATCAGGCTGATCGTTTAGCGTGTTCATCAGGTCGGTTTGCAGAAACGCACGGATTCGTAACCGACCCAACACCAGGTCATGGCAGTCATCGGCTCGGCGTCGGTGTCGATTTTCCAATCCTGCGGACTATTGAATGGGCCCACGACCAGGTGCTCCGCCACCTCGCAGTCCTTACCTGGTCGCTCCACGTCCTGATTGGCCGCTTCGTGCGCTTTTTGGCGGCGTGACTCCCAGGCCCGCTTGAAAGCTTCCAAAGCGTCCTCGACGGCATCATCACCTATGCCATTGCCCACCACCAGTTCGTAGTAGAACTTGCCGATGGGAGGGCAATGGAGGACGTCGACGATACCGCGCTTCGGCCCGGTGACTTCCTTCTTCTTCTTGTCCCGCTTTTTCTGCCTGGCTTCACCTTCGAGTTTCTTTTCTACTTTTCTTCCCATCGCGGCCCCCAGGGGTCTGCACGGCTACACAATAGATTCATGAGATTAAATTCATGAGATTCGTGGTCGCTCCCAACGTAACTTCACTCTAACGTCGGGTTCTCGACCTCGTCAACGGCCGCGGGTGGCTTCCCTTGAGAGCGTGTTTGACAGCCAGAACAGCACAATCGCATTCAGGAGATGCCAGACGAAGTGCGTTCCGATCGGTATGAGCTCGCACAGCGAACGATCCACCGTCCGCAGCGTCAGCGCGCAGCAAAACACGATTGTGGCGCCGAGAAATGCGCGCCACCCGGCACGTTCCTGCTGCCGGAGATAGATCGTCATGCCGAGCAGCCCGGCCAGGTAGGGAAAATACGCACCCGAGTGGTTGAGAAAGCCGGGCGGCAACACTCCCGGCGTGAAATAGCTTGCCAGCGAGAACAGGATTGCACCGGACAACGAGATCCAGGTCGCCAATCCGGCGACGCACCGCAAGAATCCGAACAGAAACACGCAACCGAACAGTAAAATGGACAGCTGGTCTGCCAACCCCGCCCACACCAATGCCAAGGTGTGGAACGCGAAGCTGCATGCCGTGATCAACAACAGCAGGGCGGGCAAAGCCGCTATCTCCGACGGGATCCGGACGCCTTGCGCGCGCCACCGTTGCAGCGAGCGCCATAGCAACCACGCCGCCAAGCCAAAACCAAAGTTGGACAAGGCATTGAGGGGCTCGGACCAAAAGCTCGGATCGACACGTTCGCAATAGGCATCAACGTAGCTGGTTAGGGACATGGCAGTAAGCAAAAGGGATTGGAACGCAAGCTGGAAGAATGTCGTGGTGCTTGTCTACGGATGGGATTACCCGCGATCTAGAGTACGCTTAAGTCCGGCATAAGGTTTCTACTCGAATATGTTATCTCCCTTCCTCGCAAGCACTCGCTCGCTCGTATCGCTACTACGAGTCTCTTCGGTGCTACAGCGCGGTGCCCCGCAGCTTTTGAATTCGACAGGTTGCTAGATCGAGCATGCGTTTGCTGCTGGTGGAAGACGATCGGATGATTGGCGAAAGCGTCAAGGCCGGGCTGCGTCAAGATGCCTTTACGGTTGACTGGGTGCGTGATGCGGAGGCTGCTGACTTGGCGCTCGCGGCCGGAACTTATGCCTTAGTCTTGCTCGATCTGGGACTACCCGGACGCGGGGGTCTGCAGTGGCTCAAGGATTTGCGAGCTCGCGGGCAGGCGATTCCCGTTCTTATTCTGACGGCACGCGACGCAGTCAGCGATCGTGTTGCAGGGCTGGATAGGGGCGCAGACGACTATCTAGTAAAGCCCTTCGATCTTTCCGAGCTTGCTGCGCGTATCCGCGCGTTGCTGCGTCGGCAGGCAGGTCGGGCTACTCCGTTGCTGTGCCACGGAGACGTTACGCTCGATCCCGTGACACGCGAAGCCACGTTGAAGGGCAAGCCTGTCACGCTGTCTTCGCGCGAATTCGCATTGTTGTCCGCGTTGATCGAACGGCCTTCAGCGGTGCTCTCCCGCGCCCAATTGGAGGAGCGCCTGTACGGCTGGGGCGACGAGGTCGAGAGCAATGCTGTCGAGGTGCATATCCATCATCTGCGCCGCAAGCTCGGCGCCAATTTCATCCGCAACGTGCGCGGTCTGGGTTACACGTTGAGCGCACAGTCGTGACCGCGCTTCGAACGCAGCTTCTGGTCTGGTTGCTCGGAGCGCTCGTGCTCGCGGGCGGCGCGGCTTCGGTAGCGACCTATACCCGAGCCCAACACGATATCGACGAACTGCTCGACTATCAGCTGCAGCAGCTGGCATTCTCGTTAAGCCGGCAGGGGGCGGCGTCGCCGTTCGAACCGGGGCTGCGCGTGCACGAGCCCGACTTCGTCACGCAGATTTGGGATCGCAATGGCGTTCTGCAGTTTTACTCCCGACCGAACTTCGCATTGCCGCGACCACCTGAGCCGGGCTTCAGCAACATCAACTGGCACGGGCAGCAGTGGCGCGTCTTCACCCAATCGGAAGGTTTGCGCACGATTCAAGTTGCCCATCCTCTGAGCCTACGGCGGGAAATGGCCGCCGACCTGGCGCGCCGCGCAGTGCAACCGCTGTTGGCGCTGATACCGATATTGGCTGTGCTGATATGGATAGTCGTGGGGCGCGCTTTGCGGCCATTGCAGGTGCTGTCGCGCGATGTGCGAGCGCGATCGGCAACCGACCTAGCAGCGTTGTCTTTCGCAGCGCTTCCAGATGAAGTGCGGCCCTTGGTGGGGTCGCTAAATGATCTGCTTCAGCGGCTTCAGCGAGCGATCGAATCGCAGGGTCAATTCGTTGCGGATGCCGCCCATGAGTTGCGCACGCCGCTTACGGCCATACAGCTGCAGCTCCAGGTGTTGCAACGAGCAGAAAGTCAATCGGAGCGCGACGTTGCGCTACAGCGCCTGAGCGAGGGAATACGTCGCTCGACGCACCTGGTTCAACAGCTGCTGACTCTTGCGCGCCAGGAGCCGGGGTCCGCCGCACCTGAAAAGGAATCCATTGACCTGCGTGAGCTAGCTGAGCGAGTGGCGGCCGACTTCGAGCTATTCGCACGCGACAAGACAATTGATTTAAAGCTGGACCTTCAGACCGCTGTCGTACCCGGCGAGGCCGAGGGTCTGCGAGTAATGTTGAACAACTTGGTGGAGAACGCCATACGCTACACGCCTGCAGGCGGCCGGGTTAGTGTGATCGTGCGTCGGGGCGATGGAGAGTCGACGGTGGAAGTCAACGACTCTGGGCACGGCATCCCCGAGGACCAGCGCGGTCGCGTGTTCGATAGATTTTATCGCGCCGGCGGGCGCGATTCGGTGGGCGAGTCTAGAGGCGACTTCGAGGGCAGCGGCCTTGGGCTGGCGATCGTCAAGCGTGTAGTAGATCGCCATTCAGGCAGAATCGACCTTGGGGCGGGCAGCGGCGGTACGGGTCTAAGCGTTGTCGTACGACTACCTGGCTAGACCTCCAGAGGCGAGATACCCCGCAGAACGGATATCGAGGCCGCAGAATCAGCGGACGCCTGACGGTATACTGGTAACGCAATGCTTCAGTTCTTTCAACCGCACCTCAAACGCTAGGAGACACATGAATGAATATCGCGCGTAGCATCCTCGCAGTCCTCGCACTTTGCCTGGCGAGTTCGGTTTGGGCTTATCAGGTGACCGGACCCGTGCTGGAACTGACGGATAGCAAGATCGTGGTGCAGAAAGGCAAGGAGAAATGGGAAATCGCCCGCACACCCGATACCAAGGTGACTGGCGACCTCAAGGTAGGTGCGAAGGTCACCGTCGAATACACGATGGCGGCCAAGTCCATCGAGGCCAAAGGTAAAGGCAAGTAGGACGCCGCCGCTGAACGGACTCGACAAAGTTGCCTCGAGTCCGCATCCGCAGCGGCCGGGTCAAGCTGCAGCGGCCTCCGGGGTACGCGTGAGCGGCGCCAGAGTATCGTTGCTATCGAAGGCCAGCGGCGCGGGTCCCGACACCATCTCAAAGCGCGCAGGATTAGCGCGGACTTCCTCGAGGAGGGCCGCGGAGATCTGGATTTCGCCCAGATGCAGGGTGTTGCGGATGCGCACGATGCGGCAATTTTCTGGTTTGACGCGCACGACGGTCTTTACCGCAAGGGCGATGGCTTCGCGATCCGTGTTCATGACCATCGGAATAGCCGCGCCGTCCAGATTGCAAGACGTGATGATGTTGGCGTATGTGGAGGCAACGTCCAGTTCGCGGTAAACGCGCATGGTGATGACGTCGGCAGAGCCGACTCCCGTGGCGTTGCCCATGGTCTCGCGCGTGAGTCCTAGGATTACTATCTTCTTTACCAGCGGTTTTGCCTGCCATCGGACCGCGCGCCGATTGCGGCCGGTGATATTGGGATCATAGCCTGCGCCACTGATGTTCTTGCCCATCTCGTCGATGACGAGCACGTCTATCTCGTCGAAACAGAGTTGCGGCATGAGGTCCTTCGCCATGGCTTGCAGTTCCGGTTCACGTTTTGCAAGCTGCTCGGCGGGAATGATCTCGATCAATGCCGTCTCGTCATAAGCGTTCTCGACGATGCCGACACCAAACAGTACATTGCGCTTGGCAATGTTCAGGTCGCGGATCTGCGGCAACAATTCCGGAAAGCGGTCCATGCCATGGGTGTGGTAGGTCGTGGCGCCGATGATCTTGCCGATGCCGATCGAAAGCATCTTGGTGAGTCCGCTTTCGGTGGCGCCACGGAACGCGGTATGAGGTTTGATCCGATTGATGACCACCACGGCGTCGGCTTCGGCGGCGTGGCGGTCCATATGTACCGGTGTCCCGTCGGGTAGTTTGCCCACTACGGTTGTATCCATGCTGGCACGAATTGGGACACCGGTGGTGGCCTCCGTAATGCCATAACTCTCGAGAACTTTTTTCTGACCCTCGGCGGTTGCGGCGCCGTGGCTTCCCATGCAGGGGAAGATGAAAGGTTGGGCGCCGAGCGCCCGCAACTGGGCGATCACCGCTTTGGCGATCTCGGCGATGTTGGCGATGCCACGGCTACCACAACCGACCGCCACGACCTGTCCAGATTTGACCCGGCCACGAATCTCAGGGCGCTGAAATTCCCGGACAATCGCGCCCGGAAGATCGGACAGCCGCTCGGTCGCGAATTTCTGCCGTACGTTGAACATATCGGGCAGGGCGATGTCTAGTCCCCCAGCAATGTTTACTTCGATACGATCGGGAATCATGGGATCCGCCTCAGGTTTGCGCATACGAGCAGTTTAAGCGAGCAGTGTAGCAAAGGTGCGAACCGGGCAACTGGGCATCTATTCGGAGCGGGAATAGCTGATATGCCCCGGAAGGGGTTCACCGCGGCCTAGGCACTTGCTAGATTCAAGCATATGAATGCACCTCATGAACCATTTTTAAGCCAAGTCGACTGCCGCGATACGACTGCGCAGCCGGTGAATTTTGGGACGCAGAACCCGGAATACGTGCGTTTGACCAGTCGTCCCCTGGGTTGGCACCCGTTGAACTTTGAGCGCCGTGAGGCACCACCTGCCAGCGACTGCATGCCGGCAGGGAGTTCTGAACACCTGATCTTCGTCGCGCTGGACGGCGGCGGCCACGTCAGACGTGAGAGCGAAGGAGAGCAATCAGATTACGAACTTGCTCCTGGCTACGTAGCGGTACAGCCAAGCGGTAAGCCAGTGCGCTGGTCCTGGGATGCGCGAGTGAACTTCTCCGTGATGAGCCTCGATCCAGCATTTCTCGACCACGTCGCCGAAGAGGTGTATGGGCTTGTCCCCGGCGAATTCGAGCTGGTAACAACGGAGCGTGCACAGGATCCAGTCATCTCGAACATCGCAGGCGTGCTATCGCGCGAAGTAGTGCGGGGCGAGGCGGGTGATAAGCTATACGCTGAGTCGCTTGCCAACATTCTCGCCGTGCATTTGCTGCGCAACTATACGGTGCGAGAGCAAACGCAGCACGACGCGCGTGAGGGGGCGGAAGTCCGCCAGCTGCCGCATTCGCGTGCGGTAGGTGACGCGATACGATACATGCAGGAGAACTACGCGCGGGATATTCAGCTTTCGGACATTGCCGCGGCGGTACACTTGAGTGCCTTCCACCTGTCGCGGCTCTTCAAGCAAGTGACCGGCGTTGCACCTCACCAGTACCTGATCCAGTTGCGTGTCAATGCGGCCCGTGGATTACTCGACGCCGGTTCGGGCCAGCGATCATTGGCAGAGGTTGCGAGCGCTGTAGGGTTCGCCGATCAGAGCCACCTGACGCGTCACTTCAAACGGCAATTTGGCGTAACGCCCAAACACTTTCGCTGAACTGCGGTCCCGGCCGCTACCAGGGCAAGAACGTCCAAAAAGTCGGCAAGACCTTCCAAGACCCTTTGCGGGTCGTTGGCTAAGATGGTTGGCATTAGTCGCGTCGCCGCCGTATCGTCGGCGCGGCGAGACGTAACCAAAAGGATTCGAGAAATGAAACGCAAAATCATGACCGCGGTTTTTTTCGGGGCCTTGATCACCTTGTCATCGATCGCTTTCGCTTCCCCTGCCTCCCATCGTGACGCGGAGCAGGCCGGCGATTGCAGCGGTCGTACTGGCACCGGAGTCAGGCCTTGAGTTGATGGGGAATTTGTAGGCGCTTTCCTCCTATGGGGCAGTCGATGCCCTGCGCTGGGTGGCGGACGGTAGTTCGCCACCCGTTTTTTTAGGTATTGGGCCGGAATACAGGAACGACGTACGGACCCTCGGGCACCACGGCAACATGCGGGTCCTTTGTTGTGTAAACGCACCGCGCGACAGCGTCCTCCACGGAGTCTACGATCTCAACACCGGTGAGCGCACGCTCTTCCTGTTTGAGGCCGCCCGCATACAAGTGCACAGAGCCTATTCGCATGGGCCTTAGCTGCATCTGCGTCTGCCACTCGTCTATCTCTGCGTGTGACTTGCGACTGATATCGGTCAGAAAGCCGTCGGGGCCCTTATCGATCAAGCGACGCTGCGCATCCACATATTCCTCGGATCCCATTCCTTCCGAACATTCGGACACCACCACGAGATTACCTCCCGGTTCGAGTATGTCGATCGGACCCACCATGCCTTTAACGGTTTGATAGTAAGTCTTGTCCAGCGGGTAGCCGGCCGCGCTGGTGACCACCGTCTTGAAACGCCGCGGCACTTCGACCACTGCGTACCTGCGGATGAAATCCACAGCTACCAAATGACTCTGGAGCACTTCCCCAAAGTTGACGAACGACAATTGCCGGTGTTCGTCGATCACTGTGTTGACAGCCAACACGTGTCCCAGCATCTGGACGATTTCGAGTTGTTCCACGTGCAGAGGGTTTCCGTCCAGTATGCAATTGTCGGCTCGAGGATGTGACATGAAGCGTGCGTTATGGAACGTGGTGATGGTGTCGCGGTGTGCGACGCCAGGCGCGATCACCTTCCGGCCGCCCGAATAGCCCGCCATGAAATGCGGCTCCACCAGCCCAGTGACGATCTTGAGGTCGGCATCAACAAAGCGGCGGTCGAGCTTTACTACCGTACCCGATCGAGTTGTTCCCAAGAAGACATGGTCCTCATCGTTGCGCGCGAAATGATTTTCAACCCGTACGGTTTGCAGGACCCAAGGGTCGCCAACCAGCTCTTCCAGTTCAGCACCTTCGTTTGGTCGATGCAAACCGGTGGCCACGAGAACGCAGATCGCCTCTGGACGCAAGCCCGCGGCCAATAACTGACGCACGATGACGGGTAGCAGTAATCCATTGGGTACGGGGCGGGTGATGTCGCAGATCAGAATGCAGGCTGAGCGTGTCGGGCGCGCTTCCTGCATAAGGCTGAATGACCCCACGGGGGAGGTAAGCGCTGCTTCAACTGCTCGGGCGGGATCGGTAAGTATTGGCATGGGCGGTTTGCGAATTACCGTCACGTCCCATTCATCGCGCAAACGAAGCGGATAGGTGCTCTTTCCGTAGCTCAGGTCAACTTGCATAAAATCCCTCAACCCATTGATGAATCGGCCGATATTGCTCCAAGCACAGACGTATAAGGATACATCAGAGGCTATTGCGGCTTACGCGCAGATCATCGACCAAGCGTTAGCCTCGTTACGTAAGCCATTGTCGGAACTACATTTGAGGCTTGTCCGAACTTGGATCGCCAAGCTAGAATCATATCGAATACCTAAATTGTGGAGGCAGCATGTCCTTCTGGAAAAAACTTGTCATCGTCCCGGCCTTGACGTTAGCTGTCGGCGTCTCTCCGCTATTTGGAATGGATCAGCTACCGCAACCTGATCAGGAACAGATAGGCCGAGAGCCCACTGGTTCGGAAATGATGGCGGACGCGTTGGTGGCGCGCCCACTCAGTCTCGCAGGCTCGCTGGTGGGCGCGGTCGTATTCGTCTTCGCCCTCCCATTTACTCTAGCGAGCCACAGTACGGCCGAAGCGGCAAAGCAGATGGTGGCTGTACCGGCACAGTACACATTCAAAAAGCCGCTCGGACAGATGGATAACTGCCAGACTCTGCCCGAGAGCTGCAAGTAACTTCGTAACCCAACGTTCGTCCTGCCTGACCTCCTCCCGAAGCTTTTCCCCGCGTCAGCATCGCCCTGCTGACACGGGGTTCTAGTTTTCTTTCTCGCCCCGACGGCCACCAGTGGCCGCTCCGCCTAATACCCGGGACGCGCCTGTGGCGATTTCGCTATACTTTCGGCGCGCTTGGGCCCTGTCCAGCGCGGATACTCGCGCGCCTCTGCGTCCATCCCGATGCGCGTGCCATAAAAACGCAAAAACGGGAGGAGAAAGATGGAAATCTGGTCGCAGGTATATGACCCGCTGGGCAACACTATCCTGTCCACGCTGGTATGTGCCATCCCTGTCCTCGTGCTTCTTGGAGGCTTGGGGATCTTCCACATCCGAGCCCACTATGCCGCACTCGGGGGATTGCTGGCCGCTGCGGTGATCGCACTGTTCGTGCTGGGTATGCCGGCCGGGCTGGCGGTGCGTGCCGGCTTCTACGGAGCGTTGTTCGCGGTTACCACGGTATGCTGGATTATCCTGAATCTGATTTTCCTGTATCGGATGACGGTCAAGGCTGGTCTATTCAGCGTGCTCCAGGACAGTATCGGTGGTATCACCAACGACCGCCGGTTGCAGCTGGTGTTGATCGCCTTCTGTTTTGGCGCTTTCTTCGAAGGCGCGGCGGGCGGGGGCACGCCGGTCGCCGTGACAGGCGCTATTCTCATCGGTCTGGGATTCCATCCGTTGGCGGCGTCGGGCCTGTCGTTGATCGCCAACACAGCACCAGTCGCATACGGCGGCTCCGGCACGCCAATCGTCGTCCTGCAGGGTGTAACCGGATTCGATCTACTAGAACTCTCGGCCATGGTCGGGCGTCAACTGCCGTTCTTTTCGGTGATCGTGCCGTTCTGGCTGCTGGTGACCTTCTGCGGTTTCCGGCGGACTTTCGAGATCTGGCCGGCGATCCTGGTAGCAGGCCTTAGCTTTGCCATTCCTCAGTTCATCATCTCAAACTATCACGGCCCCTGGCTAGTCGACATGCTGTCCGCCATGATCTCAATGTTGGTGCTAGCGCTGTTCCTCAAAGTCTGGAAACCCAAACAGGTGATGCTGGACGCAACCGGCAAAGGCGGTACCGTGGCGTTCGCTGAGGCACAGTCGAACCACGCGCACCACGGTCACAGCATTGATCGGGTAGTCAAAGCCTGGACACCTTGGGTAATCCTTACCGTGGTGCTGGTGATCTGGGGCATCCCCTGGGTGAAGAACAATCTGCTGAATTGGACCGGATATACCTACTGGGAGCTCCCCATCGATGGGTTGCACAAGGTGGTACAGCGTGTCGCGCCCGCTGTTCCCGAGCCACGCACCGAAGCAGCTGTGTTCAAGTGGGGAATTCTGTCTGCCATTGGCACCGGGATCTTTCTGGCCGCCGTAGTCGCGGGATTCGTGATGGGATTCAAGGTCAAGGAGATGGCCAAGACCTGGACGGAGACATTTGGCATCATGAAATACTCGCTGCTTACCATCGTCGCGATGCTCGCGTTGGGGTATACCACTCGTTACTCCGGTATGGACGGAACCTTGGGGCTGGCGTTTGCCAATACCGGTTGGTTGTACCCTTTCTTCGGGACGCTAATCGGTTGGATCGGCACAGCCCTAACAGGAACCGACGCGGCATCCAATGCCCTCTTCGGCAGTCAGCAGGTCATTACGGCCAATAAGCTTGGCTTGAACCCCATACTGATGGCGGCATCCAACAGTTCGGGCGGGGTAATGGGAAAAATGATCGATGCGCAAAGCATCGTGGTGGCGTCGGTCGCGACCAACTACATCGGCAAGGAAGGCGTAATCCTACGCTACGTCTTTTGGCACAGCCTGTCCCTGGCAGCGCTCATCGGCGTATTCGTGATGCTACAGGCCTACGTCTATCCGTTCACTGCGATGGTGATTCCCGCGCACCCATAGCGATCGAGTACGCAGCAGCTGAGCTAGGTTTGAAGGCGGTTGCCGACCTGAGTAGGAGAGTTTGGGAAATGCGCCGGGGCGTGGGGGTTGCGCGGCTCCGGCGATGGAGCTTCAGTGGAAGCGTACCGGTTGCGTCATCAACGACTCGAAGCCGCCCAGAAATTCGTCGACGACGTCGATCGTGGGGTCTTCGTCGATGATCTTCTGCAGCGATTCTCGGAACGACTCCGCCATTTCGCCCTCCATGTAGCCAGTCACCCCGAGCGTCTTGTCGATCAGCTCGTAGCCGTTACGGCCCGGGTATTCCACTACGTGGTAATGGTTGCTGTTATAGACGATGTTCATGCGGATCACGCTCCCATGACTGTCGGCTGTCCGGCGAATCCACTTTCCGGCGTGCCGCACATGCGAACACAGATTGCGGGAAATGCTTGAGTTTCAAGGCGAACTCTAACCAGAGCCTGCCCTAACGCCCTGTAGGCAGCAACTTTCGAGCCAAATGGCAGACCTGGCAAGGCTCCAATTACCACTACGGGAAGGGAAAAATGAGGGTTGAAAGCCGCCTCGCAGCACTCAGTCTCCAATTGCCGGAACCTGTAGCTCCGGCTTTTCAGTACGTTGCCGTGGTCGTGCACGCTGGAACAGCGTGGGTCAGCGGGCAGATCCCACGTGCCGGTGGTCAAGTCATGATGACGGGTAAGGTGGGCGCAGAAATTTCTCTCGAGCAGGCCAGATTGGCGGCACGCGCCTGTGTGTTGCAGGGTCTTGCTCAGCTCAGGCAGACCCTCGGCAGTCTCGAACGGGTGGAGCGCCTGCTGAAGGTGACCGGCTTTGTAGCCTCGGCACCCGGATTCCAGCAGCAGCCGCAGGTCCTGGACGCCGCTTCCGAATTGCTGGTCGAGATATTCGGCGAACCTGGCCGGCATGCCCGCAGCGCAATCGGGGTAGCTGAATTGCCGCGGGGCGTTCCCGTCGAAATTGAACTGGTCGTTGCCGTGCGTGGCTAGCAGCGAAGTCATATCCAGCGCCCGCCGTGAGCGCTCGCCAACAGGACGGATTTTCCCTTTTGGTGTAATAGCTTACATGTGTTCGGCCGTAGCGAAATCATAGCAACACCAGGACCGGGCTTATATTTCCGCGCGGATTTGAGGTCGACTGGATCTATCTAGCGGGTAATTCGGGAGGAAAGGGATGCGATATCGGATGCTAGGCGAGAGTGATCTTTCGGTTTCTGAGGTTTGTCTCGGCACCATGACTTGGGGAGAGCAAAACTCGCAAGCCGACGCGCATGCCCAACTGGACTATGCGGTCTCGCGTGGCGTGAATTTTATCGATGCTGCGGAAATGTATCCGGTCCCGGGGCGCGCGGAGACCCAGGGCGGAACCGAGACCATTCTTGGTACTTGGCTGAGAAAGCAACAACGCGACAAGTTGATTGTCGCTACCAAGATTGCCGCGCCTGGCCGGGGCTTCACTTGGGTGCGGGGCGGTCCGACCGCTGTCGACCGCAAGAACGTTCAGGAGGCCGTAAACGCTAGCCTCAAGCGGCTGCAGACCGACTATATCGACCTGTATCAGATACATTGGCCTGATCGCTACGCTCCGCTCTTCGGGAAGGTCATGTATGACCCGGCAGAGGAGCGCCCTACTATTCCAATAGAAGAACAGTTGGCAGCCTTCGCTGAAGTTGTGAAGGCGGGGAAGATTCGCAGGGTCGGAGTCTCGAATGAAACGTCGTGGGGGGTATGCGAATTTGTGCGTGTATCGCGTGAGCGGGGGCTGCCGCGCATCGCTTCCAACCAGAACGCTTATAACCTGCTCAATCGGGTCTTCGAAATGGGGCTCTCCGAGGTACACCGACACATCAACGTCCCCCTGCTCGCCTATAGCCCCCTTGGCTTTGGACATTTAAGCGGAAAATATCTGGGAGGGGCGAAACCTGAGGGAGCGCGTTTGACCAAATTCCCTTCATTTGGCCAGCGCTACGCAAAAGTGAACGTCCCGGAGGCGGTTACAGCCTATGCTGCACTGGCAAAGTCACTCGGTATGAGCCCCGCCGCATTGGCACTCGCGTTTGTCGGGAGCCGTTGGTTTACCGCCAGCACTATCGTAGGCGCCACAACCCTGAATCAGCTGAAAGAAAACATCGATAACGCCCAGGTCGGCTTGCAGTCAGGAGCGGAGGCAGCGATCGATGAGATTCACCACCGCTACCCTAACCCCGCAGTTTGAATGCTCGGGCGTTTCACACCTGGTTGAGGCGTGTTTCCTCGTAATGCATTTGACAGTCGGGCGGTGAATCGCCAAAATTGCGGGTTTCGTTCGGAGGGGTTCCCGAGCGGTCAAAGGGAGCAGACTGTAAATCTGCCGGCTATGCCTTCGAAGGTTCGAATCCTTCCCCCTCCACCAACCGGATTCGGCGGATGCTTTTGACCAATTTCGGCTGGTGGTTGAAGGGCGTGGGTTGTTGGGATACGAGTAGCCAAGGTACAGGGCTTCAGGGCGCGGGTGTAGCTCAATGGTAGAGCAGAAGCCTTCCAAGCTTACGACGAGGGTTCGATTCCCTTCACCCGCTCCACATTAGGGCATGGGCACAGACTGCGAAGAGTCCGCCTTGAAGGATCATGGTTGAGATTTTCGAAGGGAGTTTGGCTGCGTAGAGGGTTGGTAGTCGTACCGGCGCCCATGTAGCTCAGTGGCAGAGCACTCCCTTGGTAAGGGAGAGGTCGAGCGTTCAATCCGCTCCATGGGCACCACTGGCGGTCTCGAGTCGGGCATCTTCACGGTATAACGGTCCGAAACTAAAGGAACAGGTCATGGCTAAAGGAAAGTTTGAGCGGAACAAGCCGCACGTGAACGTAGGGACGATCGGGCACGTGGACCACGGCAAGACGACGCTGACGGCGGCACTGA
>Ga0207689_10001596_pt1 | contig 21455 bp, 22 predicted proteins | sample KBSMisM52_FD_184312 | JGI IMG/M metagenome (GOLD analysis project Ga0207689, IMG submission 184312) | Miscanthus rhizosphere microbial communities from Kellogg Biological Station, Michigan, USA - KBS Miscanthus M5-2 (SPAdes) (version 2) | ecosystem: Host-associated > Plants > Roots >... | reverse complement strand
TGTTGGATATTTTCTTTTTCTCTTTCATGTCAATTTCCTCGCAGGAAAAGAATACTCGCCTTTCAATTTCGCCCCGGAGAGAAATCCTCGTAACCGCTTTTGTTTGTATTGGTCGGGGTAAGCAGATTTGAACTACACGGAAGGGGAACACCCATCGTGGGGATGGTGAAGAAGCCATCAAGCGGACATCTCACAACGCGAGAAAAACGATTCCTTTACTTGCCGCTCTTATGGGTCTCGGAATGACCTATGGGGTCTTTAATTGCCCAATCATGATCCGCTTCCTTTTCGGTTGGAAAGTGTTCTCTCAAGCGGGTACTCATCTTGGTGACACTCATCCATATTCCCAAAAGAGCTATTGTGATGACCATCAACAGAATCTCGGTTAGCTGCATAGCAACCTCGCGTCCGAAGTCTATCGCATCGTGCCTGAGGACCTGCTGTTCTCGGCGGTACGGGTAGTGTCCTAAAACTGGGTTGACGGCTCAATGTAATTCAAACAGCCCGAGAAGGATTGCGCCGAAGACTCGTAGCGAACAGTCAACAGTCCCCGCGGTTTGCTCTTCTTTGGAGCATTCGTGGCCTTCTCGATTGTCCCGCCCATTCAAGGAACTGTAAGCTCCGCAAAGCTCGTAAGCGAAGTATCACCCGCATGGCGTCAATCAGAGTACCGGCTACTGTATCGAACTGGCCACGTTGGAAAAGGCATTGTTTGCATTTGATCCGATAAGACGGACGGTTCCGACAACAAGAACCAGAATTACAGCCAACATGACAGCGTACTCGGCTATGTCTTGCCCACTTTCGTCATTCCACAGATAAGAGAGGCGCATTTTGATTCCTCCAGTTTTTGTGACGAGGGCGTACCGCGAATATTGGGGCACCGCAGAGTGTTATGTCAAGTAGTCGGTTCGCCATGGGAATATCTTGAGATACCGCTCAACTGCCCCCAGTACGGTGTAGTCCAGTGTAGTCCCATGTATTCACTGTTGTTAATCTTCGCAGTTTGCAACGACAGTTTTGATTTTCCTATGGTTCGAGCGCAGGTTACTCTGCTCGTAAGGATGTCATTGGATCAGCCGCGGTTGCGCGAAGTGCGGAAGGAAGGCTTGCAAGGGTAGCTGTCACAACTGCGATCGCCCCCACAACGATGAGGGTAAGTGGATCCCTGGCGCTCAATCCAAACAACAAGTTGTCGAGTACGCCCCCTAATAGCAGTGCACATCCGAGTCCAATCGCCACGCCAATCCCCGTCAGCAATACTCCTTGTTTCATCACCATCTTTAATAGATTCCATGAACTTGCGCCTAGAGCCACTCGCATCCCAAACTCGGGCATCCTCTGGCTCACCGAATAAGAAATGACCCCATAGATACCGATCGCAGCGAGCAACAAGGCTAAAGCAGCAAATAACCCAATTAGAAATAGGGCGAACCGCGACGTCGAGAATTGTTCATCCGCGACTCGGTCTAGTAATCGCACATGCGCCACAGCAAGACTGGGATCGAGCTCGCGCACCTTGCTTCGCAAGGCGTCTGTCAGCAACGCTGGGTCAGAATCACCACGCAATACAATGGTCATGTTCGCGAACGGGAATGGCTCCTGTAAAACCGGCCACCAAAATGCTGGCTCGGCTTCTTTGCTTCCGGGTGTATCTTTTACGTCGCCCACAACTCCGACCACTCGGAACCAGTCTGAGTCTTTAGGCTTGTCATCGAAGGTTATGCGCTTCCCCACTGCATCTTCGCCAGGCCAGTAACGCCGCGCCATGACATTGTTGATAAGCAATACCCGGGGCTCACCCTTGGAATCTTGATCGTTGAAAAATCTTCCACGCAGCAACGGGATGCCTATTGCTCGAAAGTAATCCGCTGACGCAGTGTGGTACCGTGCATGAAATTCTTCGTGCGGTGGCGGAGTCTTGCCTTCAATGGTGAATCCTCCCAGGTTTTCGTCGTAGCCCGTCCACGGGAGATCGGTCCCTGCGCCAACGGCACGGACACCGGGCAACGTATTCAGATTGTTCAGCAGCCTTTGATAGAAACCTGCAACATTATCCGTGGTTTTGTAATTGGCATTTGGCAGAGCGATCTCCGCCGTCAAAACATGTTGTGGCTGAAATCCGGGGTCAAGCCGCAGCAAATTCATGAAACTGCGGAGCATCGCTCCTGCGCCTACCAGCAGCAGACAAGCCAATCCTACTTCACCCACAACAAGTACTGCACGCAAGCGGGTTTGCCGTATACTCCCGCTCGAACCTCTTCCCCCTTCATGTAGCCCTTGCTTAGGATCAATTTGCGAAGCCTGTACGGCAGGAACCAAGCCAAAAAGTAATCCTGTCCCAACGGCCACTAACGCCGTGAATGACAACACAAACGCATTCACATGAATGGCCTCCGTTCTTGGAAATCCCGCAGGCAAAAAAAACACCAGTGCGCGCACCCCTACTATCGCAAGCACTACACCCAAAGCTCCGCCGAGAAGCGAAATCAACAGGCTCTCCGTCAACATCTGCCGCAATAGCCGGCCTCGCCACGCTCCCAGCGCAGCGCGCACAGCTATTTCTTTCTGCCGCGCAGCCGCCCGGGCCAATAGAAGATTCGCTGCGTTTACACACGCGATCAGCAATACCAGTCCAACCGCTCCCAACAACACCAGCAACATCTTGTGAACAGAACCGACGATCTCACGAAACAGCGGAACCATATAAATGGTCCAGCCTTTGTCATCTTCATGTTGCGAAGCCAACTCGACCATGATCCCGTTAAAGTCAGCCGCAGCTTGTTCCACTGTTACACCAGACTTCAACCTGCCAATTCCTTCAACATAATGCGAGCCGCGATTGTTTGGATTTCCGCTAAAGGTAAATGGAGTCCATGCATCCACCGTGTCGCCATAAGCGATAGAGTTGTACGAATTTCCCGGATGGTTCAGCCCCGCGGGCATCACGCCCACCACCGTGTACGCTTGCGAATCCAGTAACACCTTGCGGCCCAGAATGTCCGGTGCTGCCTCAAACTGGTTCCGCCAGACGCGATCACTTAAGATCACAACGTTCCCGTTGCCCGGCCGCTCTTCTGAAAAATCGAATTCGCGCCCGCGCGCTGGCTGCACACCAAGCACTCGGAAATAACCTGAGCTAATCTGAAACGTCGACAGCTTCACAGGGTCGCTACCCATGCCGGAAAGCTGGGCATCAGCATGCGTGTAGATCGCGAAACTCTCAAAAGAGCGGTTTCGGCCCCGGAAATCCAGAAAATCCCATGGATTTAGAGGGAACTTCGGATAGGAAGTACTGCGGTAGAAAACTCGCGCAATCTGCTCCGCTCGGGGATACGGCAGCGGCTTCAACAAAACCCCATCAATCAGACTAAAAATTGCGCTGTTAGCTCCAATGCTCAATGCCAGCGTCAGAACTATGACTAAGGTAAAAGTTGGGTTCTTACCGAGCATGCGTGCCGCGTAGCGCAGATCGAGCCACAGTTCGTCCGACCAGCGATGGCCGACCGAGTCCCGCATGGCATCTTTTTGAGACTCGATGCCGCCGAGTGCAATTCGTGCTTGGCGAATGGCATCTGCTTCTGGAACTCCACGACGCACCAGATCTTCAGCATGGCTTTTGATATGGAAGAGCAACTCCGCGTCCATGTCGCCTTCGAGCTGCTTTCGCTTCACCACCCACTTCCACCAGGAACGAAGCCGAGCTAAATTCATATTCCCTCCGGCTTTGTGTTCAGGATGCCGACAATTACCGCTGCCAGTCGGTTCCACTTGTCAGTCTCAGACTGAAGTTGGCGCCGGCCCGCTGCAGTCAGGCGATAGAACTTCGCCTTGCGACGATTCTCGGATTCACCCCATTCACTTTTGATCAGGCCCTGATGCTCAAGCCGGTAAAGCGCTGGATACAGTGATCCTTGCTGGATCTCCAGTTGCTCACCGGATATTTGCTGGATGCGTAGCAAAACACCGTAACCATGCAACGGCCCGAGCGACACGGCCTTAAGGATCAGCATGTCCAGAGTGCCTTGCAGAAGATCGACTTGCTTTCCCACGGTCTCTCCTCGTCTGTCTAGGAGAGAATAGATATTGCTCTCCTAGAATGTCAAGGAGAGTGTGATCACCAGCGTGTAATCCTGGTCTTCGGCGGAAACTGGCCCTATGCCGTGGTCCGTCACCCCATCTACACCGGCATTCTGACCGGTTTTCTTGGCACCGCGATCGCGCTCTCCGAGGTACGCGGGGTCGTCGGTTTCGTCCTAATATTCATCGTGTTCTGGGCCAAGCGCCGCAAGGAGGAGGAGTGGATGCCCTCCCAATTTGGGGAGGCGTATGCCAGCTATGCCCATCAGACCGCCGCCCTGGTGCCGTACCTTCTGATCGCTATGTCACGATCCATTCTCATGTTTTGTCGCGAGGCGGCTCGAGCAATTGACATAAAGATGGTTCGCTAGAGATCAAGTTAGAAAGAGCTCCTCTCGTGTCCGTAAACGAGTCTTATGCCTGGGTATGTTTTCGCGAAGGCATGCAGTAGGGCCAAGCTCTCATAGCCGCGCGCGGTTCCTGCCTGATTCCATCCCCGTGGCGCAACACCGGCCTCAAAAGCCCACCCGAAATGACTCGCATCGCCGGTCAATAGGGCGGCCTGGGGCCCATTGATCAGATACGCGATGTCATCGTCGGTGTGGCCCGGTACCGAAATCGCCCAAAGTGATCCGTCCCCAAAAAGATCGATACTTGGCCCGAGAGGGGCCATTACAGGCGCGGCCGAAAAATCCAGGCTCGAAAACTTTGATTTGCCTGAAAAGTGGTTCGCGACCGCGGCTCGTGCCATAAAGCTAGCTTCCGCCTTGCCGAAAATGAACTCAGTTTGTGGATCCAATGCGGGAACGCCGCTTGTGTGATCGGGATGAAGATGTGTAAAAAATACTGCCTTCGGGTGAACATTCAAACGGGCGAGTTGCGCTGACAGATCTTCGCCTGGCTGCTGGCGGTTGGTCACGCCATTGATCCAATTGAACAACTTCATTGCGCCGGTGTAATTGCCGTAAGGCGGATGTTTCGCGAAGGAGTCGTCGAACCCTGCGTCTATGAGGAAGTCCCCGAACCGGGGATGGTGTATCCAATGAACCAGAACGGCGAGATCTCGCGGGGTATGATCGCAGTCGGCTTGCTTTGCGCTTTTCGGGTCCAGATTTAGACAAGCGTCCATGTGGACAACGCCCGTCTGCAAAGTAATCAGGGAAATATCTCGCGGATGTGCCAGTACATCGCTCCAGTTGGTGAATGCGGCGCGAGGAACGTTATAGGGTGCTACATCGAATCGACGAAATCCACCGCGCAATAGGTAGGTAACTAAGGCACCAAGGATCACGATCAGAACAACAGCGGGTAGCCGTAATTTCTTCAGTTTTTGCAAGGCAGGAGCCATCCTGTTCATCGCACTTTTATCCACTCCAAGCTATCGAAAACCCGTAATCACGACCGCAAAGCGCTAGCGCCGGGCCTCCCATCACACGCACTTCAACAGACCTTGGCAGCACAGGCGAATGGGGTTATCAGTCACGTCTCTAACATGTTGCAGGCCCGATGGCGCCGTATAGGTTGCGGTGTTGAATTCATACGCCAATCAGTTGTTCTGCAATCAGAGTTCTGGTTTTCAGGTCTGTAGAGATTAGATACACCCATGCTTGCAGAGAAGTTGTCAGTGTTGTGTAAAAAGCACCGTTAAGTAGCATGGACAGTTCAGTGTCAAGTTCACGCGGGAGAAATTAGAGCTACGGTGTCTGGTCTGATTGCGCTGTTCGTGGGCTAACAGATTCAGAGTGTCGACAGGTCGCATCCGGGACTCGGGTCTTGCTCGAACTACAAGACGATCTTTCCTCATCACCATCTTTTTGAACGTTCCCGAATAACGGGCAGCACAGAAGTTGACCGCGAATGGCCGAACGAATTCAAGTTGAACGAACACCAATCTGCCACAACGCAGCCTACGGAAAACATCAATAAAACAAACTCTTCCCGGCAAGAATCGTCTGCCGGTAAATCAGCGACTTGCGCGGGCTAAAGGCACGGCTGCAACTAGGGACTTCCGCGTACGCTCGCGAAGGGCACGACGCCGGGCAGCGGGCGGAAAACTATAAAATTAGTTAAGGTCGGGTGGCTCGCGGCCTACAATCTGAAACGGAGAACACGATGTCCAAGCATATCGACCTTGCTGCTTCGTAATCTGAGCGACGTATTTGGCGAAAATGACCCCGTGCGTCGCCGCGCTGCAATCGATGCGATTTTCCACGAGGACGCAGTATTCTATGACCCCAAAGGCGGTATATTTCGCAATCGTGACGAGATTGATCGGATTGCTGGTGTGATAAAAGCAACACATCCAGATTTCGAATATCGGCCCCTCTTCCCTCCCGAGGAATTAGGTGATGCCGGACGGGTTCGATGGGTATCTGGCATTCCCGGCAAACCACCAGCCTACGCGGGAACCGATTTTATCGTCGCCCGGAACGGTCTCATTGCTTCGGTCTATCTATTTTTCGACAATCTTCCTTAAGGCAACCTGCGCGAACGTCACGCATTTCTCGACCGCTGCTCAATCACGCTGAACTGCGGTGGGTACACTCACCACTCGATTGACAGCTCGGAACCAGGAGAACACACTCAGTTTTGCGCCGCCGCGTCGCATTCCCTTAAAGGAGTCTTACAATGGCCGATCTAAAAACCAAATATCAACCGGTGGCCGATTTCATGTCACGCAATGGCTTTCAAATCCAGCATTTTCATGAAGAAAATGGTAAGGCAGTTCTAAATGCGGTAGCTCCCACCGAGCATCTGAAGAATCGCGTTTGGGATGAAATCAAAAAAGTTGACCCAAGCTTTTCCGACTTGCAGCACGACATCAGCGTCGGATCTGGAACGATGTACGTTGTAAAGTCGGGCGACAACCTCTCCAACATCAGCAAAACTTTCTACGGAAATGCGAACGAATACAAAAAAATTGTTCAGGCAAACAACATCGCCGACCCTGACAAAATCAAGGCTGGGCAGCAACTGAAGATTCCTGCGGCGTGAGTCACATACCTCCGGCGGGCCACTTGGAAAGCGTTTGCAAGAGTGGCCCGCATTTCAGGAAACGTAACTCTGAAAATCAGGCGATTCCACTCACGACCAGATGGTTGGTGAAACGGTAACGTTACGCCATCAATCCAAGCTGTAACAGCTGAAATGCGCGCCTGTTGCAACAGCGTATTATCGCTGCGCATTGGGAAGAACGCTTCGTCAGATAGCGCTAGCTTAGGTCGTGGAAGAAAGCGGTCAAGTCCTGGGCGACCGCGGCTGGTTCCTCAGCTGGGGCGAAGTGTCCGCCACGTGGGAAAACTGTCCAGCGCTGGATGTTGTACACGCGCTCCAAATACGAGCGTGGGGGCTCACCCTCGGAAACGGTCTGGTGCGCGAAGACACCGAATGCCGTAGGGGTGCCGACGTAGGTGGGCTTGACCGGATGCCAGCGATTGTCCCAATAATCGCGCATCGACGAAGTTATAGTCTGCGTGACCCAATACAGAGTGAGAGTGGCACAAAGGAAGTCGTTCGGCGGCGTGACGTCACTCCACGAGTGCCACTTCTCGCCCAAGTATGCGGCGAGGCCCACTGGAGAGTCGTTGAGACCATAGCCAACAGTCTGCGGCTTGGTAGACTGAATCGCGCTGTAGCCGCGTTCGGTCGTATCCCAGCGGCGGGTCACCGCTAAGTACGAACGCTCGAGATCGGACAGCTCCGCGTCGTCCACTGTCGGGGTGAGGTCCGACTCCAGTGTGGTGAGGTGTATCCCGATTACTGACTCGGGATGGTCGACCGCCAGAAATGTAGTCACCCCTGCCCCAAAATCATAGCCGCTTGCACCATAGCGGGAATACCGAAGCTCGGACATCAGCCCGTGCCAGCGCTCAGCGACGTACCTATAATTGATGCCGACCTTGGGTGGACGCTGTGAGAATCCATACCCGGGCAGCGAGGGTACGACTACATCGAAGTGTCCGAGCATCGGCAGCATGTCGATATAGTCGAGGAAACTGCTAGGCCAGCCGTGCGTGAGGATGAGCGGGATGCCACGGCCGGCCGTCGCACGCTGGCGCACGAAGTGGATGCCTTCCCAAGTGAAGTGGTCGAGCGCGTTAAGTCTTCGCTCCCAGGCACGCCAGTCGAACTCGTGGACCCAATACGACACGAGGCGCTTTAACCATTCCAACTCGGTGCCCTGTTTCCAGTCTATGCCGGGTACCTGATCTGGCCATCTCGTCTGGCGCAACCGTGCTCGCAGATCGTTGAGCATTTCATCGGTGACTTGAATCCGAAACGGTTCCACAACAACAACTCCCTCTTGGTCTGAATAAGAGCCAGTTTTCTCGCTTGAAACGTTGGAGCTTTCAAACCCCGGAGACCATTCTCCACTAGAGACCGGATACATTTTCGCAGACTGCGTCTCGTTCAATCGAATTCTTCTTGCACTCGGACGGCGGACCATACATATTTCAACAGCTACTGAGAAGCCGCCAACTACTTGCGCTTTGAATGTCCGAAGGGCGGCTTGCCGAGTGGGGTTTTACCACCGCCCAAGTACCACTCACAGGCTTCTTTGTGGGCTATCGCCAGTACCGGATGCTTTTTCCAATCGGAGAAAAAGTCTCTGATCTCTTTCTCCTCAAAAAGATGTTCCAAGGTGGCTGTCACGATGCACGTGCGAAGTTTTTCGTCACCCTCAATGTAGAGTCGCCCTAGCCAATCCTTCAGTTCCTTAACGACTTCTCGGGGGACGGCGGAATCCCGCCAAAGACTGCCAAAGATGTTCACCAACGTCGTACCAGCCGAGTATCTCGACTCAGACCACTCGCCGTTAGGGTCTTCTTTCAGGCATCGCTCGTAGTAGTGAGTCACAAAACTTTTGTACTCATTGGGCGTAAGAGGCGGCTCAACCCGAAAACGAGCATCATCGATGAGCGCACTTGTGAATCCAAGAATCTCGATGTCGTGACTTTTCGACCAGCGGCGAAAATCACCCAGTTCCACGGTGTCGGTTTTTGGGGTCCACTCGGCGTTGTCGGGAACTATCCACAGTTTGTTGATTATTTCTTTCAGCGTCTCACTCATGCATGCCCTGAAAAGAAAACCTTAGCCAGGTCGGCATGCCGATAGTACAACCAAAACGTCGAAACTGGCGTGAGGACGGAAAAGGTACTGTGGAGTTAAAAAAATAAGGAGCTAACACTCGGCCGACATAATCTTGAGTGTTTAACCCCTTTTCGATGACCTCATTCAGCCCAACATTAGGGTGCCTGCACAGTTACGATTCTGACCGATGCCAGCCCTGGATTCCCTCCGGGCGCCGATCGGATTAGTTTGGCTTCGATGTAGTATGCGCTGTCGCCGCCCAGATCCTGTACACCTTCAGTGGGCCCTTGTGCGAAGTTGAAATTGAAGAAGCTCCCGTCAGAGATCGTCGGCACCGGTTCCTGAAAACCAAATTGCTGAGGATGTTGCTTACTGTCAAATGTCAGCAACGTCGTAACCTCTCCGGTATGTACGTTGTAGCTTTTGAGTGTGACGATTACGCGAGCGCCAGGGCCGTTGTCTCGATAGCGCACCATCAACGCACGGCTTTCGCAACAAGGTTGGGCAATCGGCTGAATCAACGTTCCAACCGGTAGCACGTTGTACCGAACAATCGCGGAGCCGATGGCTGGCTTTAAAGACGCAACTCCGCCATTGAATACGATTGTGTTGCGGCTGCCTTCATCGACTGTTCCTGTGCTGGCGACCCAGAGCTGCGCCGAGCTGGTTCCAACGATTGCAAGAAAAAACACGAGCGACAGCACAATGCGCTGTCGCAATGTATGTGAATGCCCTGCGTTGTTCATGGTTTATCCCCGCCGCTATGATGCAGGCCGCCAAATAGAGGTGGGTTGCTGCAAGTGCAAAGATTTGTGAACTTATGTATCCAATTGTTTAGTCTCAAGCGGATCGAGCGGGCGGAATTCCATTAAGTAGAAATGCATATTGATAAACACAAAAGAAGTGATCGTCTACAAAATTGCCTACAGCCACTTGTAGACCCCGAAAAACAGAAATGAAAGTTTATGTATTGAAAATATTAGTCGGCCCTAGCAGACGATTTTCGCCAACTAAGGGTTCTCAACTCTTGTGTATTTCTCAGTTCCAGACACTGACTCGCCCAGGACTGACGATACATCTTTAGGCGCATCGGGAAAATCCTCCTCAGATTTAACAGTCAGAGTCTTAGAGTCCGACGACAGCTGCCATCGTTCTTTTGTGTGGATTCGCACTGGCGGACCGTTTGGTTGCGGCCTGGCTGTGACCACACATTCCAGCACCAGATACTTGTCCTTGAGTTGTGCTTTACATTTGCCTGGGCTGCCACCCGGACTCTTGTAGTCTCCTTCCGAACCGTTCAATGGATACCGATTGGTCGTTTTACTACCCTGTTCCATTCTCGTGACTTCTATGCTGTCCTCACTCTGAATCACTTCGAGGGTTGAATCGATTTTGCTGCCGGAGGCTATTTTTTGCCCTTGAAGTGAATACTTGCCTGAGTAGTTCACCCTGTCGGCGGCTAGCCCGGTGCTGACTGACCATGCCACCATAAAGCCAACAGACGCAACACAAGTCAAAACATTGGAGACTTGCTTTGTCATCGTCTTCCCCGGTCCATCCGGCCAAATGATAGCTAACGCTCTATACGAGCACAACTGTTGTGTAGGCGTGGCTGTTGAAAACTCACTCCGAGAAATTCGCAGAAAATCAATTGCGCCAGGATGCCTTATAAACGATCTTCTGCGTGATGCTGCAGTTGGTGCTCTTCTACCTTGTCTCGGTGTTCACGAAAGCAATTTGCTGAAAGCTCGGGTGATAATCCACGCCTATAATGAATATGTTCGGCTCCTTTCTCCGAGCCTGTTGGTTGGATTCAGCACCACCAACTCTACTCGGACATCGGACCCGACATTGTCATGGAATCAATTTCACTAACTACCCAGATACGTCCAAGACATGAAGGCTCGGTGTGCGCTCAACCGTGAAGTAGCGGTTTTTCACCAGCAGTCCGGTAGGAGAGGCGCCGTGCTATCCTCCGTTTCGTGCCCGAAGCTCACCAACACCGCGCGCCAAGGCAACTGTTACCAATGTTTTTCCTGCTCTCGCTACTGCACGGTTTTCTTTGTGATGTGGGCTTGAACGCACAGGCACCTCCAACAGTTGCGATCGAGTTCACCAACATCACAGAATCCGCGGGCATCAAGTTTGTGCACTTCAAAGGTAATGACGGTATCTCTATCAACCGCGAGGAATTTGGTCCCGGAGTCTGTGTGGCCGACTTTGACGGGGATGGCTGGCAGGACATTTACTTCGTGAATGGTCGCGACCTGTATAAGCGTGGCCTTTCTGTGCGCAATGCGCTTTATCGTAACGCTGGCAACGACACTTTTACGGACGTGACCGACACCGCTGGTGTTCCGGGGACCGGTTACGGCCTGGGTTGCGTTTGGGGCGATTACGACAACGATGGATTTTCCGACCTGTTTGTTACCCAGTACGGCCGCAACGTTCTTTATCGCAACAATGGAAACGGGACATTCACGGATGTGACCGACAAGGCCGGCTTAGCCGGCATGGAGTCCGGCATATTTCATTCCGGCGCCACATTCTTTGACTACGATCGCGACGGCCGGCTTGATCTATATGTCGGCAGTTACGTCGAACTGGGCAACCGACGTTATTGCAGCCTGGGTGGAGTGCAAAGCAGTTGCCCTCCCAGTGTTTACCGGGGCAGCCCTGATGCCCTATACCATAATAATGGTGATGGAACTTTCACCAACGTAACCAGCAAAACCAATATCTATCAGCCTGAAGGCAAAAATCTTTCCGTAGGCGCAGCCGATTACGATAACGATGGCTGGCCTGATCTGTTCGTTGCCAACGACGGTCTCAACGCCTATCTCTACCGCAACCAGCACGACGGCACTTTCAAAGAGATTGGTTCAGTCGCGGGCATGGCATTCACCCGACAGGGCGCGATCATGGCAGCGATGTGTATCTCGCTGGGAGACTTTGACAACGATGGTTGGCTCGATCTTTACATCTCCGACTTCCAGAGATCCTCAGACCATATTTGGCAAAATGATGGGAAAGGTTTCTTCGACGAAATCAGCGACCAAACCGGCCTCACCCGCGCCACTCATGACGTGTTGAGCTTTGGAGGAGGCTTCTTCGACTATGACAACGACGGCTGGCTTGACCTCTTCATCGCCAACGGCCACGTTTATCCCGAAGTGGAGCAAGCCACGCCTGGAATTCACTACAAACAAATCAATAGCTTGTTTCACAATCAACACGACGGCAAGTTTGTGGAGATGAGCAAGTCGGCGGGCAATGGGTTTCAGACTCCTTACGTCGGCCGCGGGGTTGCTTTTGCGGACTTCGACAACGACGGATTCGTAGACGTTGTGGTGGCCAACAACGGAGATGTGCCTCTGCTTCTGCACAACAGCGGCGGAAATGGAAATCACTTCCTGAATTTCAGGTTGGTGGGAACGAAGAGTAATCGCGACGCGATGGGTGCGCGAATACGGGTTGTCGCTGGCAGCATTTCGCAAATTCGAGAAGTCGAAGGCGGTGGAAGTTACCTCTCGCAGAGCGACTTGCGCGCAAATTTTGGTTTAGGTAAAGCCGCTCGCGCTGAATCCGTCGAGATCACTTGGCCTAGCGGTCTGAAGCAAGTGTTCCGCAATGTAGAAGCTGACAAGCTTTATGTGATTAAAGAAGGCAGCGAACGGCTGGAGCTCCAACAGTTCGCTCGCCAGCCAGTAGCATCGGTTAAGAACTGATCGCGCAGGCGCCTTGCTATACTCCGCTGCACGTTGCGTGCAAGAAAGGAAACGCAGAAATGGTCAAGCTCCTGCCTGACAGGGGCGCAGACATGTTTGCGTTGAGCGAAGGCGATGCGCCATTCGCAACTGCCCGCCTCGGCGGTCACGACAACATCTGCGAAATGTTAGCCTCATTGATGCAAGAAGCTCAGAAACGCGACCGAAAGGCGTGGGTCCGAGCAAGAATCGCCCAACTACAGAGTGAGATTGCGTCGCTTGAGAAAAAGCTCTGATGGACGCCAGTCCATTGTTGGCCGAAACAGGCGATTTCACTCACAACCCGATTGTTGGTGAGATGGGGATTTATCGACACGTACGATCCAGTCGTGATACGCGATCAAAAGCAACAAAGGTTTACGGACCAGAAGTATAGTCTGGTCATCGTCCCGCTTACCGAAACTTAGCGAGACGTTCCGCAGGTGCTCGAAGATCTCCGAGAGCGGGTCATCGGGATGAGTGCCTCTTCTTTCGCACAAAATTAGGATCGGGAGTTACTTTCAGGAATTCCCACCACTACTGCATACTTATTGCAAGGTAGCCGGGCCAGGATGACGGACAATGCCATACTGCTTCAGCTTGTTATAGAGAGAACTGCGCGGAATTCCCAACCTCTTTGCTGCGGCTTCCACTCGTCCGTTTTCAATGGACAATATCCGCTCAATATATTCCTTTTCCAACTCATCGAGCGTCTGCAAATTGCTGGCTGCCCCCTGAGACGAAGGCACTTCCGAGGGAAGATCAAAGTGCAAATCCCGCTCCCGCAAAACTTTGTTATCACTGAGCAGAACGGCACGCTCCAGAACGTTGCGCAACTCGCGAATATTTCCAGGCCAAGAATACGATTGCAAAGCCCGCAATGCCCCTTCCGACAACTCGGCTTCCCCACCAGTTCTCGTATCACGCGGCAAACGTTTCAGAAAATATTCTGCCAGCATCGGAATATCTTCTACCCGTTCCCGCAGCGCAGGAGTAGTCAATGGAATGGTATTAATGCGGAAATAGAGATCACTGCGGAACTGCTTTTCACGAATCAGTCGGGCGATGTCCTGATGAGTCGCTGCCACTAATCGCACATCCACGCGCCGGTCGCGAATGTCCCCCAACCGCCGAAATTGTTTTTCTTCCAAAACTTTCAGCAGGCGCGGTTGCAGTTGTAAATCCACGTCCCCAATTTCATCGAGAAACACCGTGCCTTTGTGCGCAATCTCCAAAAGCCCAGCCTTACTTTGGACTGCGCCCGTAAACGCACCTTTTTCGTACCCAAACAATTCGCTTTCTAGCAACTCGCGAGACAGCCCGCCGCAATTAAGATCCACAAACGGTTCGGCACTGCGGGAACTGTTTTCATGAAACCAATGAGCCAGCACACCTTTACCGGTTCCAGTCTCACCTTGAATCAGAATCGGGCTGTCGGACGCAACAACTCTTGCGCAAATCTCAGCCAATCGGCGAATTACGGGGCTACGGCCAAGGAAGGGATCCACTCTATCTCTCGATTGGCGGCTTTTTTCCGCCATCTGTTTGAGTCGGTTCCGCCGGTTTTCAATGCACCTTTGGATGACCAAGTGAAGCGTTACGAGTTCAATGGGTTTGGTTAGAAACTGCTCCGCTCCAAGCTTCACCGCTTGCACAGCAAGGTCAATGGAGGCTTCCGCAGTAAGAATGATGATAGGAATATCAGGATCGAACGGACGGAGGCGAATGATCAGATCAAGCGCGTTTCCATCAGGAAGGTTGTGATCCAGCAGGACGACATCCGGGCGGCTGGTTCGCCATAGAGTGGCGGCTTCTGCCCAAGTCTTACAGGACACTACGTCAAAATCTTTCCCCGTAAGGTATGAACTCACTGCCTCTAGAAATTGAGTTTCATCCTCAACTACAAGTACCCGGTCCCTAGGCATTCACTCGCCCTTCTAGAATTGGAGAGATCGACACCTCGTGAAGGCGAAATCCTTTTTAAACATACGCTCCGCAATGCCGTTTTGGTCAAGACGCAGAGTGCTTGTTCGGATTTCAGAACAAGCCCAGATACAGCGACAACTGTATAGATATGTAAAAGCGATTGTGAGCTCAAATGGGACGGTATGGTTTGGGCAAAGTGTCAGCCGGGCGCGCAGTAGACGTCGCACCAGCAGCCATACGTTTCGTTGCAGGAATCATTTCTTCCAGACGCGCGAGCAGCCACGCGGCTAAAGCTTCGGCCACTGTTTTCGAGATTTCCAGAAACTGCACGCCCGCCCGGCCGGAAGAATCGTCAGCCCAGCAAATTTCGCCGGAAATACTGACAAAATCAGGGCTTCCCGGGATCCGTAAGCGCATCTGTATGCCCTGGCCGACCTTGAGTTGCACCGGAGAAAGGATCGCCATACCTGCTTCACTGATGTTAACCGAGTTGGCTTGGAATTCCGGATTAGGTTCAACCGCAACAAAGGTGGGGGTTTCGACTGGGCAACGGAAATACCGCCGCCGTTCCCGCACCATCATGGGGTAGGCCGCCCGAATGGTCCGGGATGCAGCCTTCAGCTCAAGAGGCCGCTCCAGAACGAAGTTCGCCCCTGCCTGAAAAGCCGATGCCTTCTGGTGAAGGTCATTCAAAATTGCGCATGAAACGGCACTTTTGTTGGCCGTGAAGTCGGGTAGGTTCCGCAGCAGATCCAAACCGTCCTCGGCCTGCACGAGATCGATGATCAAACCTTCATATTTGTTGTTGCAAAGCAGGCGCGCGGCCGACTTGCGATCGGGGCAGACTTCGACATAAATCCCCATCTGTTCCATGATGTCGGACAGGGCTTCGACCGTGTTGTTCTCGGCGCTAACCAATAAAACGCGAATTGCTGCGGATTCTCGGTTTGTCATAAGAGTCTTCTCAAAAATAAATACCATGCAACTTACCTTCCAAATGTTCGAAAACGAACATACTGTGTAAGTCTTTCAGCGCTTTGTGTCACGGAAATGTAACAAACCCGACGATGTCCAATTTCTAGATTTGGGTCATCGATTTGGACAAACCGCCTGCTTAATGGCTAGACGACGTCGCAGAGGCAGCATGACCAGTCAGCTCCGAAACTGCTGCCTGCAGTTCCGGTGCCTCGGGAAAGAGTCTCAGCGCTTGGATCAAGGTCTGAAGTGCACGATCCCGAGATTTCGCATGCATCCAAACGCTGATAGCGCGCAGGTATGACTTCGATGTGCTTTCAATTCTAGCCAATTGTTCCGCCTGCTCCCCGGCTGCAAGCAGCTGATCGGTGGCAATATAAGCTTTCATCAACCGTTCCCGAATCTCGCCGACATCGGGGGCAGACTCCATCGCACGCTTCAGCCTGCGGATTCCTTGTTTGGCCAGCCCTAATCGGACCTCGGTATATCCCAACTTACTGTTCACCACAGGATCCCCATGAGTCAGTTTCGCGCTTCGCAAATAGGCTTCGCGCGACTCCTGCAGCCGCCCAAGATTGTGCAGTGCATCTCCGCGAAGATGTTCACAAAACGGCTGGCTTGCTGCATCCGGCCGAACCCGCTCCAGGTCAGCCAGCGCTTGCTCATAATTCCCTAAATCGAGATGGATCATCCCTTTGAACAGCCATCCCTGCAATGCTTTCGGTTGCAGTTCGAGCGCTCGTTCGAAGCAGCGAAGTGGCTCTTTTGCTTGGTGGAAACATTCGTATTCCTGCAATCCCAATTGCAGCCAAGCCATCGGCTCGTTCGGCAATTCCTGAACCTTCAAGCGCAACAAATCGAGATACGCGACAGCCTTATTCTTTCGCGTTTCTTGCTGAGCCAACTGCCCGAAATGGTGTATGAGGACGTCCGAAGGCAAAAGCTTCAACCCTGCGGCTTTAATGCTGTGTTCCACCAATTCATGCACGCGCCCCAGGAAGCGAATTTCCGAACTCCGGCGGAACAGCCGGCAATTTTCGTGGACGAAATATGCAGGAGCATCTTGGGCGCGAGGATGCCCGGAATCGTTCGGCTGGACCGCACGGTCCCAGCCTCGTCCAGTGGCAGAAGGAACATAGTTGCGAATCGGCGTGAGATACCCGCCCACACCCTGATGCTTCATAAGAGCTGGAATCTTTTTAGCCGAGCCGCGATCAAGCTCTTCGTCCGCATCCAGAACAAGCACCCAATCGGTCTCGACAGCGGCCAAAGCCGTATTGCGTGCTTTGGCAAAATCGCTCTCCCACGGAACCGTGATGACCGTCGCGCCAAACTCGCGCGCGATATCAGCGCTGCCATCGCTTGACCCGGTATCGGCCACCACAATTTGCGAAACAATTTCCTGAACACTCTTCAAGCACATGCGCAGCGTATGCGCTTCATTCTTCACAATCATGGAGAGGCCAAGAGTCATCAATACTCACCAAACACTAATTCCTGATCTGCGGCAGCAGTTCACAACAAGCCGTGCAACTCGCCTTCCATCGCAATTAGAGCCAAGTGAGGAGACGAAATTGCTTTCTTAAGGGGCTTGGACTCCACGAAGACACAACAGCTTTTAGTAGTTGCAGATACATGGCCTAATGCAGATGACTCTCAGGCATGGCAGCTTGCGCAGATCCTACGCGCGTTCAGAGGCCTTGGTCACGACGTAACTCTGGTAATACGAGAGGCGCAGAATCGCAACCAGCATGAACCGTTTCTCCAGGGATTAGGCATTCGAACCTTTGCCGGAGATCGAGAACAGCTATCTATCTTGGGCCTTGAAAATACCAAAGGCGAACTATGGTCATTTTCAGATATTTTCGCGGACAAAAACTTTTCCGCTGCTCTTCTCCTGCAAAACTTTCATCGCGGGGTCTCCGTACCAGAACAATATCTCGACCAAATTCGCCTTCGTTCGCCCCACACGCGAATTGCAGCCTTCTGTGACTATATTTCTTGTATTCAGGCGGAAGCTGTTTCCGCCAAAAATATGCCTCTACAGGAATTTGAAACCCGGCAAGACCGGATATCCAGGGAGCGCGAATTGATGGAGCGGGTGGATCTAGTGATTGCCCGCCGCGCCATTTACACGGTACTGACGCGTGAAGAAGCACTGCAGTCTGGAATCGCTGTTCTCCCTACGACCACTGAAGTTTCACAGGACTTCTTCGCCAGCCAACTGGCCAACATGCTAGTTCAGCTTGCGTCCAAAACACCCAAACGGCGTGCCCCGCAAACCTTTTCCGTGCTGGCGGTGGAAACCTCGCATGCAGATCTTTTATCGGGAAAAACCGGCCAACAACGCATCATCGCTCAACTCGAAGGCTATGCTCGGCTGGCAAGCCAACTTCTTACTGAGAGTAAATTTGAGCTGGCGCTTGAGCAACTCCGTCACATATTTGGCCGAACCACAAGCAGTGTGCGGGCCGATCAATTTCACGCCCAAGTCTTCGTTCTGCTGAAGCGCTGTTACCGCGAATTAAATCAGCTGGATATGGCGGAACGTTGTGCCGCAGAAGCGCGCAAGTGCGCCATGCTCGAAAGTGGCGGATTTGCCAAACGGACAACACCGGTCCGATATCCAAAAAATCGGCCCCAACTTTCGGTCATCGTCCCCACCTACAACCGTCTGCCGATCCTCAAGAAATGTTTAGCTGCCCTGGAGGCCCAAACCCTGTCCGCGCAGAACTTTGAAGTGATCGTGATCGATGACGGCTCCTCTGACGGCACGGAAGAATTCATGCGGCGATACTCCACCCCGTTCCAGTTGCAGTATATCCGCCAGAAAAACAGCGGCACCGGCTCAGCCCGGCGCAATGGAGTCGCGCACGCCACCGGCGAATTTCTCTTGCTGATGAACGACGATACCATCTGTGATCGCGATGTAGCCGAACAACACCTGCGCGTTCAGAATGCATATCCCGGCGAACGCTGGGCGGTGTTGGGCAACTTCGAATACCCTGCGGCCGCGCGCGAACGCGCTCTCACCCACTATTTCCGCGTCGAACCGTTCATGTTTCCGCAGGTCCATATGGAGGAAGGCTGCCCGTACGGCTACTCCTATTTCATCACCTGCAACCTCTCGGTCCGAAGAGAAGCAGTCGTTCAGGTCGGATCATTCCAGTCCACCTACAAACTCAGCGAGGACACAGAGATGGGCCTGCGTCTGCATGAGCGTGGCTATCGCGTCTTGTATCACCCGTCCGCGCATGCGTGGCATGACCATCTTCCCTATCCGGCACGCAATCTGATCCGCCGAGCCAGAGTCTACGGAGCTGACTACTTCCATATGTTCCGCAACCACCCGCGTGTGATACGGGAATGGGCTATGCCGGTGAAGTTGACCGAGATGGATCTGGAGAATGCGTTGCGCATTCAAGACTACGTAAACCAAAACCGTCTCCGGGTTGAAGATGCAGTCATTGCCCTCGAGCGCTGGGACACGGTTGACTTTGAGCCAATTCTGGCAGACCAACCGGAAACTGCTGCCATGATTCTTGGCCTGTTCCGGCAAGCAGTACCGGCAATTCATTGGTTCTATTTGTTCGCATCCATGCTGCACACCATGGCGCGTGAGTTAAATCTGCCGCATCTCGACCCAGAGCGGCAAGCCATAGCGCAGGCTGCACCGTAATTGAAGTTTTGCAACAGATGTACCGATTATAGAGAGCCGCCCGCATAGGGCAGCGGGCGATCTTCGCCTAGGAAAAACACTTAAATGTTCGCGATCATCGGAATTATTGTGGTGTTCGGCGCAGTCGTCGCCGGTTACTTGATGGAGCACGGCAACCTCAAAGTGCTCATCCAACCTGCTGAATTAGTCATCATTGGCGGCGCAGCCATCGGCACCGTGTTGGTGGCCAATCCGCTGCACATCCTCAAAAAGATCGCCGGTGGCCTGGGTGCGGTCTTTGGTGGCTCTAAGTTTACGCAGAAAAGATACTTGGAATCATTGAAGATGATGTACGACTTGCTGAATCGTGCCCGCAAAGATGGCTTGGTGGCTCTGGAAGCGGACATCGAAGATCCAGCCAAGAGCCAGGTTTTCTCAAAATATCCGGCATTCCTGAAAGACCATCACGTCCGCGATTTTGTCTGTGACACCATGCGCATGGCGGTCAGCGGCGGTGTGGAACCATTCGATATCGATCAGATGATGGAGCTCGACATGGAAGTCCATCATCACAGCGCCAGCCAGCCAGTTGCCGCCTTGAGCAGCATGGCGGACTCACTGCCAGGGCTCGGAATCGTCGCCGCCGTGCTCGGTGTGGTCATTACCATGGGCGCTCTCGGTGGACCTCCAGAAGAAATTGGACACAAAGTAGCTGCCGCACTGGTCGGCACCTTCCTTGGAATTCTGCTGTGTTACGGCTTGGTCGGTCCATTCTCGGCCAACATGGCCAAAGCCGCGGAAGATGAACATGCCTACTACCATGTACTTCGCGTGCTTATGACTTCGTTCATGAAGGGTGCACCGCCGATCATGGCGGTGGAAGTGGCCCGTCGCGCAATCCCCGGCCACGTCCGTCCTAACTTTAAAGAAGTAGAAAAGACCTGTCGTGCCAGCGGCGCAGCCGCAGCCGCCAAAGCGGGAGCATAACCGATGGCCGGTCCCATCGAAGCCAACAAGCGTCCTATCATCGTCATTAAGAAGAAGGCCGGACACGGCGGCCACCATGGCGGCGCATGGAAGGTCGCCTATGCCGACTTCGTCACCGCCATGATGGCGCTGTTCATCGTGCTTTGGCTGATGAACAGCAGTAAGCAGCTTCAGGAAGCGGTCGGCGGATACTTCAAAGATCCCACCGGAACCTCCAAAAAGGTCGGAACCAATCAAACCGGGTCAGGGGAGAACTTTGCCCTTACCAGGCAAAACATGACGGAGCTGAAGGAGCAGCTGCAAAAGTCGATCAAGAGGCAGATCACAAATTTCGACAAGTTGAAGAACCAAATCGAGATGACGGTCACGTCCGAAGGCTTGCGTATCGAATTACTTGAGTCGACCAATGGTACATTTTTTGAAACCGGCAGCCCAAGTCTCAATGAGGATGGCAAAGATCTTCTGATAGCGCTGTCACAAGAGCTGTCCAAGCTACCCAACCATGTATCCATCGAGGGCCATACCGACTCCAACCCTTACAACGGCCGCCCGGAATACGGAAATTGGGAACTTTCCACCGACCGCGCCAATACCGCTCGGCGGATCATGCAGGAAAGTGGATTGCGCGCAGATCAAGTCACTCAGGTCCGTGGCTATGCCGACCAGAAACTCCGAGTCCCAGCGAACCCGCTGGATCCATCGAACCGCAGAATTTCATTAATCGTGCAATACGTCGTCAAGGACGATGACGATGAGGACAAGCCCAGCCCAGCTGCGGGCAAGCGAGAAGCCGCTCCGGCCGAAGGTCAAGCCCCTCCGGCAACGCAAGGCGAATCTGCAAAGCCATCACCCGGTGAAGCTGCGAAACCGTCACCAAGCGAGCCCGCTCCGGCACAGGGCGAACCAGAACTCTGATTGCAGAACAACTGATTGGCGTATGAATTCAACACCGCAACCTATACGGCGCCATCGGGCCTGCAACATGTTAGAGA
>Ga0207689_10001593_pt1 | contig 21489 bp, 15 predicted proteins | sample KBSMisM52_FD_184312 | JGI IMG/M metagenome (GOLD analysis project Ga0207689, IMG submission 184312) | Miscanthus rhizosphere microbial communities from Kellogg Biological Station, Michigan, USA - KBS Miscanthus M5-2 (SPAdes) (version 2) | ecosystem: Host-associated > Plants > Roots >... | reverse complement strand
CGCGTTCACCGAAATAAAAGTCAGCGACAAGGTTCTGCACCTGACCTCAAAGAGTACGAACGGACAGGACACAACCCAGTATGAAATGGAAATCAATGGCACTGATCAAGCTGAGTTGCGCTTTGTCGGTCTGCCCTCCGGTGTCACCACCCCGAAGCCGTGGACACTTCGCAAAGCCGTCGCCGCAGCGGCCCGGCCTGCTTCCCTGCAAGACAAGCTCATGAGCGCCGCGCAAATCTGGATGGCAGGCCAGACTGGGACGAATGCCTCCAGCACCGCTGGTTCGGCTGCGACAGCAGGGACGTCCACCGCGGCCGCATCGCCGCCCGCTGCCATACCTGTCGTTAAAGCTTCTGACGCAGCCTTGGACGGCGATCTGCGCAAAGCAATCGATGCCCTGCCCCGCCGGATCAATGATCAATTCAACAATCTTGGCGATATGGTCAATTTCGTTATCGTCGGTTCGCAGCAGCAGATGCAAAGTTCACTTGCGGCTGCCACATGGAATGTCGCTGATACCGATTCGAAAGAATCAGCGCTGAAAGCCGTCCTGCAGACGTATCAGAAAAAAGACTACCTGACCATGCCGATGAGCCAGTTGTATCTGTTCGGCCGCGTGCAGGATTTTGGCTACGAAATGGCCGAACCTTTTGCCGTTGTTGCCAGCCGGCATCACTTCCGCATATGGAAAGCACCCTTTACCTGGAACGGACAAATGGTGTGGATCGGTGCGGGTACACACGATATCGGTTTTGAAAAAGACCAGCGCAACGGCAAAGTAACCCACAAGATTGATCCGGCCGTGGACGGCGAGCGCGACAACATTGGCGCCAGCTTGCAGAAAGCCGACAAAGTGAAAACCGCAACCTACTATCTGCCGCCCGATCCAGTGCAGACTGCGAAAAATGCCACTGGCGGTGGATATCATTCGGATGGCCGGGTGTTAGTGATTGTGCTTAAGTAGATAAAAGGCTCGCCGCCTTCCCTTCTTCTGGTTTTTTCTAGACAATACTGGCAAGAAAAGGAGCTTCGGTGGAAGCGACCCCGCTCTTCTTTCGCGACCTCGCCTACGTCTTTCTCGCCGCCATAGCCGGCGGGATGCTGGCTTGGAAGCTGCGTCAACCCATCATTTTAGGTTACGTGCTGGCGGGCATCGTGATTGGCCCCTTTACCCCCGGTCCAACCGTCACGCATGTCCATACGCTCGAACTGTTGGCTGAGATCGGCGTTATCCTGCTGATGTTTTCGGTCGGCCTCGAATTTTCCCTCCGCGACCTTCTGCGTGTCAGATGGGTCGCTCTGCTGGGCGGTCCGCTTGGGATCTTATTGTCGATTGGTGCTGGTTTGCTTGTCGGGCACGCGCTGGGATGGACCGCCACTCAGGGAATCGTGGTCGGAAGTGTCACTTCTGTGGCCAGCACCATGGTCTTGACCCGGCTCTTGCTCGACCGCGGAGAACTGAGCACCGAACCCGGCCGGGTGATGATCGCCATCACCCTGGTTGAAGACCTTGCAGTCGTTATTCTCATCGTGCTTCTTCCCAGCTTCGGGAGTCTGGATGCCAGCCGTTTGTTGCCAATTGCCTACGCTCTGGGTAAGGCGTTCCTAATTCTCATTCCGGCCTTGCTGGTAGCGGCCAAGATCGTACCGCCGGTTCTGCGAACCGTAGCGAGGACGAGGAGTCCAGAACTGTTCTTTGGTGTAGTGCTGGCCATCTGCCTGGGGACTGCGGCCTTGACCCAGGCGGTCGGGTTATCCCCGGCGCTGGGTGCCTTTGTGGCCGGCATGATGATCAGTGAATCCGCGTATGTGCACGAGGCGCTGGCACACCTGTTTCCCCTCAGAGATTCGTTTGGAGCGCTTTTCTTCGTGACTATGGGACTTCTGGTCGATCCCAAAAGTCTGTTCTCCAATCTGCCGTTGCTGGCAGCCATGATCGGTCTCATTCTCATCGGCAAGTTTTTAATCTGGACCAGCGTGGTACGCGTATTCGGCTATTCAATCTGGACCGCCGTCCTGGTGGGTACGGGGCTGACGCAGATCGGCGAGTTCTCTTTCATTCTGATGCAGGTTGCCCGCAACTCGGGGCTGGTCGGGCCGGATGTCTACAACGCGACCCTAGCCGCCTCCCTGGTCAGCATTCTGGCGAATGCCGCGCTGGTGCGCTACGTTCCCGACTGGATCGGGCAGGTGCGTCTGGCGCGCCATGCCACAGGGCGCGTAAGCGCTCCACCTCACCAGCTTGCAAAGCACGTCTTGCTTTGCGGTTTTGGCCGGGTTGGCAGCGAGGTCGGCACGGCCCTCGACACCTTCCAGGTACGGTATGTTGTGATTGAAGTGGATCCAGACATTGTGGAGACATTGAGAGCTCGGGGAGTATCCTGTTTATTTGGTAACCCCATCCACTCGCACATTCTCGAGCAAGCTAACGTCCAGAGCGCATCTCTGGTCATCCTCACTCTCCCAGAAGGCAGCCAGAGCCGAATCGTGATCCAGAATATTCGCCAGCAAAATTCTGCTGTACCCATCCTGGCCCGTGCCCACACGCGAACCGACTACGACGCTTTGCTCCAGGCGGGAGCATCCGAGATCATTCAGCCGGAGCTCGAAACTTCCGCCACCATGATTCGGGATGCACTCGGGTATCTGAAGCTGCCTGCCGATCAGGCTTCTGCCTACCTCGACCGGTTTCGCACTGCGGTTACGGCCGGACAAACAGTTTCCTCAGCCGTGCAGGCCCTTCCCGAGGTGCAAGAGTTCGCAGCAGATGCCTCTGCTCTATTAGGCCAGTCCCTGCGGGAAGCGCGGATTCGGGAACGTTTTGGCATAACCGTGGTGGCGATCAAACGAGAGTCGGGAGAATTGCTCGTGAACCCGCCCGCCGACACCATCATTCAGGCCGGGGACAAGATTCGGGTCTTTGGACTGCGTCGGGAAATCGACAACTGCACCTCATGGAAAGGCCCCGCAGCGCAACCGATGTAGGGGCAGGACTGACCGTACCAGCAACTATGATCTCCCTTTCCCCGTGACGCCGAGGTCACATCTGCATCTCGGCAAACAGCATCTTCATCCGTTATTCTAGAGATATGGCATCCAGTAAAACCGTGGTTGAAGAAGAGCGCTCATCTGCTGTGACGGACGACCGCGAACGTGTGTTTGACGCATTCCGACAATGGGGATATCTCGAGGCCGACCTCGACCCCTTGGGCTTTCTCCATCCGATCGAACGTCCGGAACTAAAGATTGAAGGTGAAGCCGCTGAGGAAGCGCGGCAGGTCTATTGCTCCACCGTGGGTGCCGAGTTCATGCACATCACCGACCCGGAGCGCCGCCACTGGATTCAGGCGCGCATGGAGGGCCCGCAATCGGAAGTTGATCAGGAACATGTGCTCGATCAGCTGACACGCGCTGATTTGTTTGAACAGGTGATTCAGCAGAGATACTTAGGGAACAAAAGATTTTCTCTGGAAGGCGTTACCGCACTTATCCCCTTGGTGGACGAAATTATCGAAGCGGCTGGTGAATATGGTGCCGTTGAGCTCGTAATGGGAATGAGCCACCGCGGACGCCTCAATGTGATTGTTCACGTTGCCCAGAGAGCTCCGGAGGAAGTTTTCGCCGGGTTTGAAGATGTTGATCCGCGCAGCGTGCTGGGCAGCGGCGACGTGAAGTATCACATGGGTGCGACCGGCGAATATGTCACGCGCGCCGGACACAAAGTTCACATTCACCTGGTCTCAAATCCAAGCCATCTTGAAGCGGTCGATCCTGTCACCATCGGCCGTACACGCGCAAAGCAAGACCGCGCAGGCGCAGACGGCATGAAGAAATTTCTGCCCTTGCTGGTTCACGGCGATGCCGCGTTTGCAGGGCAAGGCATCGTTGCCGAGACTTTAAATTACGCCGACATTGCTGGTTATTCAGTCGGCGGCACGGTGCACGTCATCGTTAACAATCTTCTGGGTTTCACCACCGCTTATAAGGAAGAGCATTCCGCGCGCTTTGCAGCACAAATTGCGCGGCGGCAGGACATTCCTATTTTCCACGTCAACGCAGAAGACGTGGATGCGGTGATCCGCGTTGGGCGTATGGCGCTCGACTACCGCTACACCTTCGCCAGCGACGTCGTGATTGATCTGGTCGGCTACCGGCGCCATGGGCATAGCGAAGTAGATGACCCGACCGTGACGCAACCGCTGCTCTATAAGGCCATCAAGGACCACCCGTCTCTCTGGGAAATCTATGCAGAGGACACCGAGATCACCGACGCCAACAAGCGCGCGGAGGCGGTGCGGGCTGAGTTTGAAGCCGCGCAGACAAAAGCAAAGTCCATCCGCAAAAAGCCAACGCTACGGCAGCTTCCCAATTATTGGGACACTTATAAAGGGGGACGATTCAAAACACAGTACGAGGTTGAAACTGGGGTTGCGGCCGACCAACTGCGCGAGCTTTCTGCGCGGTTGACAAGCGCCCCACAAGGATTCCATGTCCATCCCAAGGTGAAAAAGTTGCTCGAACAGCGGGCAGAGATGGGCGAAGGCAAACGCGTGGTCGACTATGGAATGGCCGAGGCGCTGGCCTTTGCCAGCCTGGTTAAAACCGGAATTCCCGTCCGCATGAGCGGACAGGACAGCCGCCGTGGAACGTTCAACCAGCGCCATTCCGTGTTGCTCGATATTGAGAATGAGCAGGAATACGTACCCTTGCAGCATATCTCCGACGGGCAGGCTGCCTGCGAAATTTATAACTCCACTTTGTCCGAGGCTGGAGTTCTAGGATTCGAATACGGCTATAGCCGCGACTATCCCGAAGCGTTAGTGCTGTGGGAAGCGCAGTTCGGGGACTTTGTCAACGTTGCACAGGCCATCATCGATCAGTTCATCAGCGCGGGAGAAGATAAGTGGGGACTGCTGTCCGGCGTAGTCCTGTTACTGCCGCACGGATTTGAAGGTCAGGGACCGGAACACTCCAGCGCCCGCATTGAACGCTTTCTTCAACTTGCTGCCCGCGATAACTTCCAGATTTGCCAACCTTCCAATGCAGCGCAGTATTTCCATCTGCTGCGGCGCCAAGCTCTGCGTCAGTGGAGGAAACCGCTCGTCGTGTTCACGCCGAAGAGCATGTTGCGACATCCTGACGCGTCTTCGCCTATCGAGGACTTTACGCAGAAGCAATTCCTCAACGTAATACCTGACAACGGAGCAACCGACGCCAAGCGAATTCTGCTTTGCACCGGCAAAATCGGCCATGAGTTGCAGACCGAGCGCAAAAAGCGGGGAGATACATCGACCGCGATTGTTTTCCTGGAACAGCTTTATCCGTTCCCGGATGCGGAACTGTCGGCGGAGTTCGAGCGCCATCCGAATGCGCAAGACATCGTCTGGGTGCAGGAAGAACCGGCCAACATGGGTGCTCTGTTCTATGTGCAACCGCGCCTGAAAAGAATTGCGGGCAAGCGCCATGTGCTGACGGTAAAGCGGTCCGCCAGTGCGACCCCGGCCACCGGATCGGCCAAAGCCCATGAAGTGGAACAGAAAACCCTGATCACACTGGCGTTCACCTCCAAGGGATAGCCGGCGCAAGTCAAGCCAAGCATCCATTGAAATTTTCGATCAGCACGAAAGTTTTCCCCAAGCTTTGTCAAACTGTGGCCGATTCATAAATTTTCAAATCCACGGGAAGGCGCTACTGGCAAGGCTTTCCACCGACTGTACTCCGCAAAGATGTTTTCCAAACGGCAGGGTCATTACCTAAAGTAATCTTGCCGGCACGCCGATTCGCCCTAGCATGAGAAAATCTATGGCGCGGCGTTGCTCATCGAAACGCTGTCTCACATGCGCTCCATTGCTGGCGTGCTGTCTGGTCTGCGCAACATTAACTTTTGCTCAGAGCGGCTTCGAGGAAGTCCACCTCAATCCGCTCCCTTCCGACAAAGCTCAGCAGAACCCGGAAAACCGCGACATCGCGTATGCCGATGCCCCGCTCATTCACAAAAATGTTGATCTTGTGATGGTGCCGGTAACGGTTACCGATCAAAGAAACCGCATTGTCACCGGTCTCGACCAGAATAATTTCCGGCTGTTTGATGGCAAACAGCAGCAGACGATTAAGCACTTTTCCAGCGAGGATGCTCCCGTCTCGGTAGGTATCGTTCTGGACCTGAGCAGCAGCATGTCCAAGAAATTGGATTGGGCGCGGCAAGCAGTGACGGAGTTTTGTAAAGCGGCTAACCCTTTGGATGAATTCTTCATGGTCACATTTGCCGACCGTCCCGAACTGGCCCTCGACTTCACCAAAGAGCCCGACGAAATCCAAAGACGGTTGGCTTTTACCGAGGCCAAGGGGAGAACCGCACTTTTGGACGCGGTTTATCTCTCTCTGAACCAGATGCGCCACGCGCAGTACGAGAAACGTGCCTTGCTAATCATTTCCGATGGTGGCGACAACCGCAGCCGTTACACCGAATCCGAAATCAGGTCGATGGTCAAAGAAGCCGACGTGGAAATCTATTCCATTGGGATCTTTGACGGCGGTTCGACGGTGCCAGAAGAGATGAATGGTCCTGTCCTGCTTGAAGATATCGCTGGACTAACCGGTGGACGCGCGTTCGCCATCGATAACATCAATCTGCTACCCGCACTGGCAATAAGGGTCGGAACAGAGCTGCGCAATCAATATATGCTCGCCTATAAGCCCGACCAGAGCCAGCGCAATGGCAAATGGCACAAGATCAAGATTAAGTTAAGTGTCCCCAGTTCCCTTTGGCCACTCTGGATCCACGCCAAGCCAGGTTATTATGCGTCAGCCCATTGAGAATGTGGAATTCATATTAATTTTCATCGTCCTTTAACAATTTTAGCCTCTGTTTACTAGGTTTTACGCGCCTTTCACCCTTACAATGTCCTCGTGAAACCGAACATTTACGTGGTCGAGGACGACCCGGATATTTCCCGTCTGGTGCGCCATCACCTGGAAGGCGCTGGATTTTCCATAAAACTTTTTCCCACCGGACATACCGTCATCCCAGAGTCCGAACGGATGCGGCCGGCACTGTTTGTGCTCGATATCATGGTGCCCGGAAAAGATGGCCTGGAACTCTGCCGGCAGATACGGCAAACCCAATCGCTGGCCCCTATTCCAGTAATTTTCCTGACCGCCAAAAGCGGCGAAGCAGACCGCGTTCTCGGACTAGAGCTGGGAGCCGATGATTACATTCCCAAGCCCTTCAGCCCGCGCGAATTGGTAGCGCGGGTCAAAGCAGTGTTGCGGCGTTTTGAGCGGCCGCTTTCCCCAACCCCACTGCGTATCGGTGATATCGAAATCGATCCCGGAGCCATGACCCTGACCGTCGGCGGCAAGCTGGTAACGACCACCGCCACCGAGTTTCGTCTCCTGGAATACTTTGCGCGGCATCTGGGCAGAGTGTTCACCCGCGACCAGTTGCTTGACTCCGTATGGCGCGATACCGCCTATGTAACGCCCAGGTCGGTGGACGTCTACGTCCGCCGCATCCGTGAAAAAATCGAGCCGGACGCGGAGAATCCGCGCTACCTTAAGACGGTACGCGGTGCGGGGTACCGTTTCGAGGCTCCTAAGTGAGACAAGGGATTTTCTTCAAACTGCTGGCCGCATTTGCGCTGGTGATGGCAGCCGCCATCGTTGCTCTCATTTTTCCTTCCCGGAGCTTAATCCTTCTGCTGCTGGCGGTCGCGATCGCGCTGCTGATTGCCGGTGTCGTGTCTGCTCTGACCGCCCGGCGTCTGCGCCACATCATTCACTTCGCCGACCGCATTGCTACAGGTGATCTGGAAGCACAAATTGCGGAAAATTCCTCGGATGAAATCGGCCAGGTTGCGTCATCACTGGATGCAGCCGTGCGGCGGCTGAAAGGCAACTTTGCCGAGCTTGAAACCAGCAAGCATCAACTGGAAACGTTATTGAACAGCATGGAAGATGCGGTTATCGCGGTCGGGCCTGATGATCGTGTGCAGTGGGTGAACAATAGTCTCGACAAAATGGTACCGCAGGGTGCACGGCTGGATTCACCGGTGGAAGAGACGATCCGCGATCCTGACTTTCTGCAGGCAGTACACAGTGCCAGCAAGGAAATTAAAGTCTCGACGTCGCGCGCCAGGTCGATTTTGCCAGGCCGTACGTTTGATGTAACTGCAGCGCCTTTGCCGGGTGGCGGAGCAGTCGCAGTACTACGCGATTTAACCGAAACAGAACGGGTAGAAAAAACTCGCCGCGATTTCATCGCCAATGTTTCTCACGAGCTACGCACGCCGTTGACTTCGGTTCAGGGATACACAGAAACATTGCTTGACGGAGGAATGGACAATGGACATACGCGCGAGTTCCTGGACATCATTCGCAAAAACGCCACCCGCATGTCACGTCTGACAGAGGATTTACTCACTCTGGCGCGTGTGGAATCGGGAGAACATCAATTCGACATCCAGCCAGTCCCACCAGCTGAGCTATTGCGAGAAGCGGCCCAACACTTTCGTGAAAGCGCGCGAGCCCAAGGTATTGAGCTTCAGCTAGAGGATTCAACATCGGGTTTTGTGGCGGCGGACCGTGAGGCCATTCGTCAGGTTTTTTCTAACCTGGTTGACAATGCATTGAAATATGGGGCGAGTGGAGGAAAGATTGTCTTAGGCGCACGCGCGCTGGGCGAAAGCGTGGAATTTCACGTACAGGATTTTGGACCTGGAATCTCCTCCGAGCACATCCCGCGACTCTTCGAACGTTTCTACCGCGTGGATAAAGCGCGCTCCCGCGAATCTGGTGGAACCGGGCTGGGCCTAGCGATCGCCAAGCACATTATGTTTGCTCACCATGGCTCCATTCGCGCCGAAAGCGAGCTGAATCACGGGTCTAGATTCATTTTTACGCTGCCCGCAGTCGAAGAAATACCTCAGTAATCTCATATTTTCGCTTTTCGTAACAAGCAGGTAACCACCGCGAAATTTACCTGCGTTTAACCAATCCTTTTACCAAACAATCTATGCTTAGAGCTTGAACTTTAGCTTTAAGAGACGGGCCGGAGGAGAATCCAGCGTGCGACTGCGAGGCACGCGGAGGGAAGGCCGTATGAGCAGTGCGCCAATTGAGATTCCCCAGCCTGCGTCCCAGCATGCACGCTTAGTAAAGTGCACCATCGAAGCCTGCAACGTTGCCAAGGAAGCCGCCGGAGCAGCTGCCGAAGGCATTGCCACTGGCTCGATCCAGCTTCTCAATAGCCTGCGTCAGCGCGAAAAAGAACTCGACAATCTGGACAGAGAGATCGATGCCGGAGTAACCGCCAATATCACTCAGGTCACCGACACGGAAGCACGTGAGTTGCTGGCCTGTATGAAGTTCATGATCGGCTTGGAGCGTATCGGTGATCTGCTCCTCAGTTTTGCGAGCAGCGCACAGGCGGCCAATTCCGGCCTCGATCCAGAAGACACCCGCGACCTCACGCACATGGCGACGATCCTAGAAAAAATGCTTACCGATGTGGGGGAAGCGTTTTCCTCACGCGACGTGCGCAAAGCAGTAAACGTGCTGCGCTCAGACGCGGAAATGGACCGCCTGCGCAACCTGATTTTCATGCGGCACATTGAAAATCCGGAGAATGTGCACCGCCAGGCAAGCCTGCAGGTCATCTTCATGACCCAGTCGCTCGAGCGTGCTGGCGACCATACCAAAAATCTCGCTGAGGAAGTCTGTCACTTTGTCAGCGGCCACACCGTCCGCCACGTCATGATGACCTACGACAAACCGGTCGAGCAGTTGTTCCTGGATTGGCTGCGGCAACGCGATCAGCAGCGCTAAGTTCACGTCGTTCTTCCTAATTAAATCCTGCCTTTACAGTGCCTTGACGGTTCTTTACAGAATTTTGCGAACTACTGTCCGGGGAAAAACTCCTGCCAGCATCTAAGTGGAAAAATGTAGTTTTGCTTGAAGGAGACGCATGTTGAACAGTTGGACTAGAGCTGTAGCTTTGTTGGCGCTGTGTGGGCTCTTTTTTGGGTTGGGTTGCGGCGGTGGAGGGCTGGCTGACAAAACTAATTTTCGGATCATGAACGCCACTCCCGATCAATCCAGCATCACTGCGCTTCTAGACGGCACTAGTATCGCGAGTTCCATCACCTACGGATCTGCCGATGACTATGCTCAGACCAAGTCCGGCTCTCGCCACCTGCAGGTAGAACCCGCCTCCTCGACCACCGTATTTCTCGACCAGACAATCAATCTCGGCGGCGGCACCAGCAACACGGCAATCATCGCCAATCTTTCTACCACCGGCAACGCGATCCTTCTAACCGATGACAATACGGCCTCAACCACCACCGGCCACATCAAATTGCGGATCGTAAACGCCTCCCCAGGCCTGGGAACCGTGGATGTTTATGTCCTTCCTTCCGGCACTCCGATCACCAACTCCACCCCGACGATTTCAAGCTTGGGCTTTGAATCCTCATCGAATTACCTGGACCTGCCGGCCGGCAGTTACAGCATTGTTTTCACTCCGCCGGGGTCCTTATTTGCCTTCTTCAACACTGGCGACATCGCTTTCGTCGCGGGCCAGAACCGGACCATTGCTGTCCTCAACAATACGGCTGGTGGTTTTACGATCGGAACGCTGAAAGATTTGAACTAGCGAACAGAAATATCCGCGTCAAGAAAAACTTTGGCCTTGGCAAATGTCGCAAGTAACGTTGGTGACTTTTGTCATAGTACCTTTGCACAGCGCCACTCCTTGACAGTGTATTTTGGGAGAGTAACACTCGTGGTAACTGCCTAATTTCAGACGGGCGGGGGTCTGTCTGCTTCCTGTATTTTTGGAAGTACTGGCTGCGGGATAAGTGTCACCACCCGCTATTACAAATTTGGTAAGGAAGACACGATCTGTCGCTTTTCATGTCGACAGAAAAAAGTAAAAGTTTTAGACCCATGGATCGTTACTCCATATTGGATCAGTCTTCGACCTCTGCGGCGCCTGCTGGCGAACCCGTGCGATTTCCCGGCGAAGATGGCGGCAAGTCATTGTCAGAGACGGCCAGCCACGACCTCGATGCTGCGCTTCAACTTCTGGTCGAACGCGCCAAGTACATAACCGGAGCCATGGCAGCAACCATCTCCCTCTATGAAGATGGAGAGTTGATCTGCCGCGCCTGCACGGGCACTCCCAAACAAAAGACTGGCACACGGCTGCAAATGGAATCAGGATTGGCCGCCGAAAGTGTGCGGACGCGCAGAATCCTACGCTGCAACGACACCTCGGTGGATGTCCGCACGAATTCGGAAAACTGCGGGAAGTTTGGCATTTCCTCTGCCATGGTGATGCCGCTGGCTCGGGGGCCTGAGGTCATTGGCGTATTTGAGTTGCTCTCAGGAATGCCAAATGCCTTTGAAGAACGCGACCTGAGCGCACTGGCACGTCTGGGCGAAATGGTGGAAACAGCGATGGATCACGCCGACTCCGCCAAGCAAACGCCGCCTGACACTTTCTTTGAAGAACAATTGCCTGCGCCTGAAATTGGGGTTGTTCCTCTGAAACTTGATCCTCACGAAGTTGAGGAGGATTTTGGGACTGCGCCAGAGCCGGCCGCAAAAGCTGCCAAACAGGAAGAGGCGCCATTCATCGAGCGCGGCACTATTGGAAATTGCCAGAAGTGCGGGTTCCCAGTTTCCGGACGTCGCCGGCTTTGCGTGGATTGTGCAGCCGCACAACCTCAGGAAGCCGCGGAAATGAATCGCGAAACACCGACACCTTCATTTCTTGGAGGTAGGGGAGAATCGCCAAAAGTGAAGCGTAGCGGCTCCCTCGGCTACACCATTGGCACTGTAGTCATTCTCCTCGCAACTGCTGCCCTTCTGGTTTGGATGAAGTTTCCCGAAGTTCCTATCTGGGTCATGCAACACGCGCATCTACCCCGCTAGATTCACCATTTTTGCCGAATCTGTCTCTTTCCGTAATTGATGCTGGCCTCTGCCTATCAGGTGTTCTCTAAAAGGCCACATGGCCATGGGGGACCACAAGCTTCCCATGTACGGGATGTGGAGCTACGCATAGAGAATGTGGGTAAGGTCCCAGTGACTCAAACACGCTTAAATGTTCTGCTGGTGGGAGCAGTGAGGAAAGCTACGCCAGTTTAACTTCCCCACACTCTTAGCTGATAAACTCAATAGTTCCATGACCATGATTTCGCTCGCTAAGGCACGGCGCGATTGACGACTACTGTCGCTGACATGTCCCAACTCCAAGAAGTGCCAAAAACATCCAATTACCGCTGGGCGGCTTTTGCGGCATTCCTGCTTTTTGGCATTGTCTATCTAGGGTCCCTGACCTCGCCCGCACTTCTCGACGATGCCGACGCGAGCCACTCCGAGGCAGCCCGCGAAATGTTCGCGCGCGGAGACTACGTCACGCTGCACATCAATGGCGTGCGCTATCTGGAAAAAGCGCCGCTCATTTACTGGCTGGTCGCGTTTGGATTCCGTGTTTTCGGGGTTGGCGAGTTGGCGGTGCGATTGCCATCGGCGCTGGCCATGTTTCTGCTTATGTTGTTGGCTTATCGCTGGAGCCGCCGGGCTTTCAGTGAACGCGTAGGCATTTACGCGGCGCTTTTCATCGCCTCGACTGTCGGCTTCTATTTGTTCTCCAGAATCCTCATTCCTGAAGCCCTACTAAGCCTGCTCATTGCTGCCGCACTTTGGTTTTTCCTGACCGCACTCGAACCGGATGCCGGCGCATGGCGATGGTACGCCGGATATTGCTCTGTTGCACTGGCGGTGTTGGCAAAGGGATTGATCGGTATGATCTTCGTCGCCGCCATCATGTTCGCGTTTGTGCTGTTCACCGGAGACTGGCGCCGCTGGCGTGAATTCCGGTTGTTCTCGGGAACACTGCTGTTTCTGCTGATTGCCGCGCCATGGCATTTGCTTGCCGGCTATCGCAATAAAGGATTTTTTTGGTTTTATTTCGTCAATGAACATTTCCTGCGTTTTCTCGGGAGACGCTATCCCAAGGACTACAGCAAACTCCCAGCTTATCTTTACTGGACACTACACCTGGCATGGTTATTTCCCTGGAGCATGTATTTCCCTCTGGTTTTGAAAGACAGCTGGCAAAAGCTGCGCAGCCAGGTCGCGGTGGCGCGCTTCGACGCACGCAGCCGCTTATTGTTCTGGCTTTGGTCGGGAATCATCCTTGTGTTTTTCGCTTTCTCGACGAACCAGGAGTACTACACCTTCCCGGCTTACTTCCCGCTGATTGTTCTCTTGGCGGTCGCTGTCTCGTCATCCGAGGTCGACGAAGCTGGCAGCAAGCGTTCAGCGTGGCTGATTGGAGCCACTGCTTTAGTGGCGATTGCCTCGGTAATCTCAGGATGCCTCTTGGTAGCCGGGCTGTGGAGTTCGCGTCATTTGCCGTTCGTTCCCGATATCGGCACCGTGTTGGCGAAACATGATCTGGCCAATGACACACTCTCTATGTCGCACATGCTCGACCTCAGCGGCGAGTCATTCGCGGCTTTACGCCTTCCCGCGATATTGGCGGCAATTGCCTTCTTACTCGGACCGCTTACATCATTGATCCTTCGCTGGAAACGACGCAGCTGGGCCGCTACATGGACAATGGCTGTAACTATGACTGTGTTTCTGTTCGCGGCGCACATCGCCCTGCAACGCTTTGAACCATATCTTTCTTCAAAACCACTGGCGCAAAAAATTGCGCCGGAGTTACACCCAAATGATCGAGTCATGATCTATGGCGACCAATCGTTTGGTTCGTCGTTGCTGTTCTATCTCGAGCGGCCAATCGAATTGGTCAACGGCAAAAGCTCCAGCATGTGGTTCGGCTCCACTTTCCCTGATGTCCCCAAGATTTACTTGAGCGATGCAGACTTGCTGCACGAGTGGGGCTCGACCACGCGCATTTTTCTTTTTGTGACCACCTACCAAAAAGCACAGGTGGATTCTCTGATCCAAGGCCCAAAGTATGTGGTCGCAGAGAGCTCAGGCAAGACCATCTATAGCAACCAACCGAACCGCTGAAATTGCTGATGTCTCAACCTGTTTCTTTGCGACCTTTGGGTGAAATTTCTGGCGTTCTTTACGGTTAGGGGTTTGCTTTTCCCAGGTCAAAAGCAAAATTAACGAAAGCAGCGCAAGCAAGAGCCGCTAAGGCCACCAAGAAAACCCGGGAAAGACACTCACCACTCACTCGACTGCATGCTTTCCATTCGACTATGATGCAGCCTGTGCAGAACGGCAAAATCGATTGCCAGGCAGTGATTCTTGCTGGTGGGCTGGGCACACGGATGCGCCCCGTGACCGAAGCAATCCCTAAACCTATGATTCCGGTCCGCGGCAAACCTTTTTTACAGCATCAGCTTGAACTTCTACGGAACCATGGGATTGAACGTGTATTGCTGTTGGTTTCATATCTTGGTGAGCAGATCGAGCAATACTTCCAATACGGCGACTCTATGAGCATGAAAATCGGTTACTCTTACGAGTCGTCGCCATTAGGCACGGGTGGAGCTCTGAAAAATGCAAGCTCAAAGTTAGAGGAAAAATTCCTGCTGCTGAACGGTGACACATTTCTTGATGTGGATTACGCGGCGGTGATGGCTGATTTTCTTCGCTATAAACCGCAAGCCCTGATTGTGGCGCGAAAGAGCCTAGACATGCCGGTTCCTAACAACTTGGCGGTTTCACTGGATGGCAAAGTGACCGCCTATCAGAAGCGCAATCCGGAAAACATGACTTGCACCGACGCAGGAGCGATCGTTCTATCCCGACAAGTTCTCAATGAAATTGTTCCCACACAAGTTTGTTCGCTCGAAGAACAAATCTTTCCCAAGTTAATTCAGCGCGGTGAAATGCGCGCTTGGGTCACACCGGAACCATTTTTTGACATGGGAAGTCCGGCCGGGCTGAAAGCACTGAGCGAGAAGCTGGCATGATTCTGGCCAAGTCTCCATTTCGCATTAGTTTCGCGGGCGGTGGCAGCGATTTGCCCGATTTTTACAGGCGGCACACTGGCGTGGTGGTCAGCACGACAATTGATAAGGCGATGTACATCGCCATCCATCCTTACTTCCACGAAAAAATCCGTATTAAATATTCCCGCACCGAAGACGTTTTCAACACTTCAGAAATTCAACACCCACTTGTACGCGAGTGCCTGCGGATCATGAACATCGACTGCGGTATGGAGATCGCCAGTTTTGCAGACGTCCCTGCCGGCACAGGCATGGGTTCGAGCAGCGCATTCACCGTCTGTCTCCTTCATGCACTGTATGCGCTCGCTGGGAAAAATCCGACGGCTGAGGAATTGGCGAAGACATCCTGCCACATTGAGATTGACCGTGCAGGCGAACCGATTGGTAAGCAGGACCAATACGCCACGGCGTTCGGCGGACTCAACTGCATTCGCTTCCATCCCGACGAAAGCGTCGAAGTTATTCCCATCGCCTGCTCAAATCAGACTCGTCACAAACTGGAGAAACATCTGATGCTGTTCTACACCGCGGGGGAAAGATCAGCGAGTGCGATCTTGCAGGAGCAAGGACGAAACATGTCGCAGCCAGATAAATTCTCGGCAGTCGTGGCAATGACGAAACTGGCGGAAGAACTCTTCACCGCCTTGGGACGCAATCAGATCGACTCCTTTGGAGAAATTCTGCACGCAGGCTGGATGTTGAAATCAAAACTGGCGCGCGATATCACCAACAGTGCTATCGAATCCAACTATCGGCTGGCCCGCGAAGCTGGAGCCGAAGGCGGAAAGTTGCTGGGCGCAGGCAGTGGTGGTTTCCTTTTGCTCTATTGCCGTCCCGACAAACAATCACAAGTACGCGACGCCTTGGCGCACCTGCAGGAAATGCCCTTTGCCATGAGCCATGAAGGCTCCCAAGTCATTCATAATGATGGGCAGAATGCTCCAATCCTCGCCGCCAAGCGGCCGGTTCTGTCCAACAAATAACCACGCTGTAAAAGCCCGCTCATTGCTGAATTTCCTTCCACTACGGTGTAAAATCCCTAGTAACCACAGGGTTAAAGCCTACTCGTGAAAACTGACACGGTGATCAAACAACAGCTGCCGGTTGTAAAGGCCGCTGACTATCTGGGTGAGACGCGCGGGGTGATGGCGCGGCTGGATGCCGATCTTATCGACCGCATCAGCGAACAAATCTGGCAGGCTTATGAGCAGGAGCGTACGGTCTATCTTTTCGGCAATGGCGGGAGTGCCGCCTTAGCCTCGCATCTTGCCTGTGATTTAGCCAAGGGCACCGCTGCCAATGGGCGGCGCCGCATGCGCGCGGTTTCGCTCAACGACAACCTTGCACTACTCACCGCTCTCGCCAACGACCTGGAATACGACGAAATTTTTGCCGAGCAATTGCATCACATTGAGCCGGGCGATGTGGCCCTGGCAATTTCTTCCAGCGGAAATTCTCCCAATGTAGTTCGCGGATTAGAAGTGGCACAGCAGGCGGGAGCCACCACGGTCGCAATTACTGGCTTCAAAGGCGGACGCGTCAAGAGCCTCTGCGATATGTGCCTGGTAGTTCCGTCGGACAATGTGCAGTACATCGAAGATTCACATTTGAGCGTGATGCACGCCATCTTTAGTGCGGTTCGGCAGCGCATGTTGAATTCTGCCGATAGAGAGTAATACCCATCTTGTACATCTTCTACCTCCTGCTGGGAATAGGACTGGTCGGGCTGGCGTCTTCCACGGTATTTCTGTTTCTCACCATTTTCGGTGCGCTGAAATTTCGTCGTGATGCTCGACGAGCGAAAGCATCATCTCCCAAGGATTGCGATTTCCCGGCTGTGTCTTTATTGAAACCGGTTCACGGACTCGACGCCCGCCTCAAAGAAAATGTGGAGAGCTTTTACCTCCAGCACTACGGTGACTACGAAATCCTGTTTGCCGCAGACACGGACGACGATCCTGCATTGGCTGTGGTGCGTGAGATTGCCGCACGTTATCCAAAGATCCCTACACGAATTCTGGTGAATGGCAAACCACCGTGGCCCAATCCGCCAGCGTGGTCGTTTCACTGCATGGAACAAATTGCGGCTTATAACATTCTGGTCACCAGCGACAGCGATGTTGAAGTGCAGCCTGATTATTTGCGACAGGTGGTAGCGCCACTGCTCGATCCAAAGGTTGGCATGCTCACCTGCGTCTATCGTGGCAAAAACGCCGGTGGATTCTGGTCTGGTATGGATGCGATCGGCATGTCCGTCGAAATGACCTCCGGGGTCTTAGTTGCAAATATGCTTGAAGGGATGAAATTCGGGCTGGGCCCGACGATCGTGGTCCGCAAGGACTCACTCGAAAAGATCGGCGGATATGAAGGGATCGGCGACTACTTCGCCAACGATTTCGTCATTGGAAACTTCATCGAGAAAGCCGGATATAAAGTAGTTTTGTCCGAGCACATCATCGACCACGTTGTGCCTCCGATGACATTCAAAAAGATGTGGGAACGGCAGGTGCGTTGGGCGAAGAGCACCCGCTACTCAAGACCCAAAGGACATTTTGGAACCGGACTGATTTTCTCCGTGCCGTATGGCATTCTCGCCTTTCTAGGAATGGCAGGGCTTGGGCATCCCGGTGTCGGGGCTGCATTATTTGGCGGAGCTGTGTTAAACCGCATGGTGGAGTGTTTGGTCGCTGGATGGGCAGTAGTGCGTGACCCGCGGGCGCTGCGCTCTCCGTGGCTTTATCCAATTCGAGACTTGCTAGGGTTTATCGTCTGGTGCGCGAGCTATCTCAGCAAGGGCTCAGTCTGGCGGGACAACACGTACAAACTGCTTGAAGGTGGCAGGATCGTCCGTCAAACGCCAGCCGTGACCAACAAGTAAGTAAATCTTAATCGGCTGTGACTTTGGCGAGTTTTCCATCCTTCAAAGTGAACGAGGTTCCGCGCCATTTTACTGTGTGGCCGGCAAAGCTCGCGATCCACACCGCAACCGCCACCAAATCGCGCATGGGAACCAGCCATAACCACGGTAAAACATAGCGGTCTTTCAGCACACCGCGTCCCACTACCAGGGCTACGGTGATCCGCATAATCACCGTCAGGAGTGCCAATCCCCAGGCCCAGTATGTACCGCGAATGGAAGCCAAGACCAGCAACGCCCAAGGTACTCCAAAAGTGAGAATGACGCCTAGGTAGCCCCAGCGGCGTGCATCGCGCAGGCTGCGCGCCCAACGCAGCTGGTGATCGAAGAACTGGCGGAATTTATAAGGCGGCAGGAAAGTTTCGACAATCACTTCGGACAATTTCACTTTCAACCCACGCGCTGATGTTCTCATGCCGAGTTCGTAATCATCCGCCAGATAATCCAAGACGGCTTCAAAACCACCGATGGCCTTCAGATCGCTTTGACGGAATGCCATCGTCGATCCCAAAGCGAAGTGAATTCCCTTCTCTACTTCTCGTGCAGACAACACTCCGCCAGAGAAATCGGTACTGATGCCGATCGACTCCAATTTCGATCCCAGAGTTTTGTTGGGAACACCGCGATACAAACACGTCACCATGCCAGTTTTTGGATCGGCTAACGGAGCAATTACTCGCTGTAAGTAATCAGCTTCCACCCGGATGTCGCTGTCGTTGACAATCAGGTGGTCAAAGCGGGCCAATGGGAGCATCTGCGCCAGATTGCTGACTTTGCGATTTGTCCCCAGATTTCTACCGCAAACAACGAGTTGAATCGCGCGTTGAGGAAATTCAGCTTGCAGCCTGCGCACAAGCTCGGCGGCTGGATCGTCAACCTCACTAACTCCAAAAACAATTTCGTATTCGGGGTAGTCGAGCAGGCAGTGGCTGCGGAAGCTCTCATACATTTCCGGATCCGTGCCCTTGAGCGGCTTCAGAATGGAGACTGGTGGAAGGTAGCTAGAGCGAACACTTCTGTCCGCAGCCTTTTTATCTTGTAAGAAACGTACCGCGCCAGCCAAGCAGATCGTGTAGTACCCGACGCCGGAGAGGGTGCCCAACGTCGCCAGCCATTCGATCAGCTGAATACTGTGGTGAATCATTCGTAACGCAACGCTTCAATCGGGTCCAGGTTCGCGGCCTTCCATGCCGGATAGATCCCAAAAACCAATCCTACGCTGGATGCCGCGCAGAAAGCCAAAATAATCCAGAAGGTGGAAAGCCGTGCTGGCAGCGACGCCCAGATTGTGGGTAACAGCCAGACGATAAAAGCTCCGACCAATATGCCGATGATCCCGCCAATCGCAGTCAGAATAACGGCTTCAATTGTGAACTGGAGTAGCACATCTCGCTTACGCGCGCCGATTGCCTTACGTACTCCAATTTCACGTGTGCGCTCGGTCACCGACACCAGCATGATGTTCATCACCCCAACGCCACCAACCATCAAGGCCACACTGGACACTGCGAACATGAAGATGAACAGCATGCCGGTCAGCTGGTTCCATAAGTCGGACATTGAGTCTTGCGTGAAGATGGCGAAGTTGTCGGGATCCTGCGGTTGCACTTTCCGGCGACGGCGCATCACTTCGCGAATTTCATCCTGAGCTTTGGCCATGTCCTCGTGGGAGGTGGCCTTCAGGCTGATCCAGTAACCTGTGCGTTCGGTCTCGGGATGCAGTTTTAGGAATGTACTCAGGGGAAAGAAAACCAGATTGTCCTCGGGGTTTTTCCCACCGCCAAACGCGCTCTTACGTTTCTCGGCCACGCCGATGACAGTAAACAATTGACCGTCAATATTGATTTCCTTGTCCAACGCGCCGCCATTGGGAAATAACTCTTCTGCCACATCTGAGCCCAGGATGATCACCGGCGAGCGATGCTCCTCGTCAATCTGGCTGAACCAGCGTCCCTGCGAGGGTTGCAGATCGTAAACATCTTTCCAGTTGTAAACGTCGCCTTCGAGGATCGTATTTTTGGTTTTGCGGCCTTCATATTTCACCGAGTAAGTTCCGGTCCCAAACTCTGGTCGCTGATAACGCAAGCCACAGGTTGCAGCCTTTACGTGAGGCAGCTGGCTGATGGCTTCGTAGTCGTCGAAGGTGATAACTTTGCGCGTCCGCATTTCCTCCGTAGGGCGACTGAAACTGAAAGGCTGTATGTGATAGACAAAAATTAGATTGGAGCCCAGGCTCCCGATGGACTCCATGACGCTGGTGTTCAATCCGCTGACAAACGAGGAAATTCCAATCACCACCACTACACCAATCACGATGCCCAGAATCGTCAACCCGGAACGCAGCTTGTTGCCCCGGATCGTGTCCAGCGCCATTTGCAAGATTTCGCTGTAGTCGCGCCGTTTCATAGTTCGAACCTCAGGGCAGTAATGGGATCAAGCTTCGCCGCTCGACTGGCCGGATAAACACCAAAGAACAGTCCAACACTCGATGACACAATCAGCGCCGCCAGAACTGCCCACAGCGGGACAGAGGACGGCATTCCTATGATCAGAGTGACGGTCTTGGCTACGAAAATTCCACCAACCACTCCAAGGAATCCGCCGACCAACGCCACCGTGCCGGATTCAATCAAAAATTGCATCAGTACATCTTGTCCACGAGCCCCTAACGCCTTGCGGATTCCGATTTCCCGCGTGCGCTCGGTCACCGCAACCAGCATGATGTTCATGATGACAATCCCACCAACCACGAGCGCCGTAGCCGCGATCGCAATCATGGCAATAAAGAATGTCTGCGTAAGGCTTTGCCACAAAGAGAGAAAATTCTCGTTGGTTTCGATGGCAAAACTATCGGCTGCGCCGGGCGCATCGTGACGGCGGGCGCGCAGGATTACGCGCGCTTCATCCATGGCCGCATCCAGCTGAGTTCCGACCCCATCAGCCTTGCCGCACATGATGATGCTATTGTGTCGTCCATACTGCTTGAGATAAGCAGTGATGGGAATCATCACGTAGTTGTCGCGGCTTTGCCCGAGCGTAGTGCCTTGTTTTTTGCCTACGCCGATCACCCGGTAGGGCTGGCCTTTGACGCGAATTTCTTTGTCCAATGGGTCTTCGCCCGGAAACAAATTGTCTACGACGTCGGTGCCAATCACAGCTACTTCCGAGTGATTGTTCACATCGGCATCGTTGATCGCGCGACCGATGTTCAGGTCCATGTTCAAAATGGCGGGCATCGAAGGAGTCAGCCCGCGAACGAATGTGTTCTGGATTGACTGTTGGCCGTACTTCACTTCTCCGGCGAGATTGGTGACCATCGCTCCCAGATCGGTGCAACGACTGCAGCCATCAGCGACGGCATAGTAATCTTCGAGCGTGATGTCTTTGCGCTTCTCGCCTTCGATCAGCTGGTCAATGTTGGTGATGACCGAGGAATGCTTGTTGACGATGAAGACATCTGCCCCAAGATTGAAAACTTTCTCTGCAATGTAACGGTTAATTCCGCTCACAAATGTGAGCACCGCGATTACAGCACCCACCCCAATGACGACCCCAAGCAGCGTCATG
>Ga0207689_10001592_pt1 | contig 21492 bp, 19 predicted proteins | sample KBSMisM52_FD_184312 | JGI IMG/M metagenome (GOLD analysis project Ga0207689, IMG submission 184312) | Miscanthus rhizosphere microbial communities from Kellogg Biological Station, Michigan, USA - KBS Miscanthus M5-2 (SPAdes) (version 2) | ecosystem: Host-associated > Plants > Roots >... | reverse complement strand
TGAAGAAGTCGGCGCTGGTGAGCTACGCGGTCGACGACGACGGCATGGGTGTCGCGACGATGGACCGGGGCATGGCGAAGCGGCGGGAGCTTCTTTGGAGCACTCTCACTCGCAGCTTATTGCACTGCCGATCATCCCCATCAACGTGAATGAAGAGATCGACGGCGCGAAGCAATACTTCATCTACAAAGAGCGCTGCGTTTTTTGCGATGTGATCCGTCAGGAGAGCGAATCTGGCGTGCGTGTAGTTGCCGAGAATGACGATTTCACTACATTGGCTCCCTACGCCCCGCGCTTCCCCTTCGAAACCTGGATTCTTCCCAAACGCCACGAATCGGCGTTTGAAAACTCTTCCTCGCCGATGTTCCAGAATCTGGCGAAGGCGATCAAGACTCTGCTGCTCAAAGCCGATCGTGTTCTGGACAATCCGCCCTACAACCTGGTGATCCACAGCTCTCCGGCGCAGGACCCGAGCAACGATTACTACCACTGGCACTTGGAATTCATGCCCAAGCTGACTAAGACCGCCGGATTTGAATGGGGAACCGGCTTCTATATCAATCCCACTCCTCCCGAAGAAGCGGCTCGGTTTTTGCGCGAAGCTAAGATCGAAGAACCCGCATCCGCTGCAATCGGCTGACCCAAACTCAGCCACACAGCAATCCCACCATTGGTCATTCTGACCAAGGACCCTGCGCTTGTCGAAAACGACGCGGGAATCTGCAGTCCTTAATTGTTGCAGTGTCCTGACGGGCAAGACTGCAACCTAAAAATCGCGCTTGCCTCTCTGATGTTACCATGGTACATTTGTACCAACTTATGAACAATCCACCTGTGATCGAAATCGAACGCGTGCAAACCGGCGTCCGCATCGAGAAGCGGCTATTAAAAGTCTTGAAGGCAGTCTCCGAACTGAAAGACATGACGCTCGGCGATCTGCTGGAAGGGATCGTGCTGCACGCCTTCGAAGGCAAGGCGCCATTTTCCGAGGCGACGTTGAAAGAAATTGAGCAGTTCAGAAAGATCTATGGCCTCACGCTGAAAGCCTCCGATAGTCATCAGTTGAAAGAAAAGAGACGGCAATGAGGGTCTATTACGCGCTTATCCCGTTGGTCATTCTGGCTGCTGTGGTTGTGCTGTGTATCCATCTACGCACGCGGCAAAACTCCGAGGGCCCAGTCGCGCACGTCGAAAACCGATTTGAATTCACCGTGCGCGCGCCATACGACAAGGTGGCTCCGCTCTTCGGAGCACACGGCGAACGTGCCTGGGGAGGCGAGCATTGGGACCCACAATTTATTTATCCGCAACCTGCGCAGGATGTGGAAGGCGAAGTTTTCACTGTCGCCCACGGTCACACCCACGCCACGTGGGTGAACACGGCTTTTGATCTGCAGTCAGGTCATGTGCAGTACGTCTACGTGGTTCCTGATATACAGGCGGTATTGATTGATGTCCACTTACAACACGATGATCCGGCAATGACAGGGGTTAAAGTTCTCTATGAAAGAACTGCGCTCAAAGCCCGATTCAATGACCATATTCGCGAAATGGGCAAAAAGGACAGCGAATCAGCCGCGGAGTGGCGGGATGCGATTGAAAATTGCTTCAAGCGTTGAAAAGTGGTGGCGGCCGAGGTGGCCGGCACTACGAAACCTAAATATCCAGATTCTTTACATCCAGCGCATTTTCCTCGATGAACTTGCGGCGTGCCTCGACATCCTCGCCCATAAGAGTGGTGAAGATGGTCTCAGACTCGGCAATGTCCTCAAGTCTCACAGAGAGGAGCGTCCGGCGCTCGGGGTCCATGGTGGTTTCCCAAAGCTGCGGAGCCGTCATTTCGCCTAGCCCTTTGTAGCGCTGAACGGTGAAGTCCTTTTTGCCCTGCGCGATCACGTAGTCGAACAGCTCGCGAGCAGTAGCTTTCTCGACGACTTCAACTTCAGTCTTCTTTTTTGCTACCGGCTTGGCAGCTTTCTTAGTTTCGCCGTCCTCGCCTGCTTCTTCTGCTTCATTGCCGTTTGAAGAGGCACTTTTGGCTATGGTTTCAACCACGAACGGCGGCTCGAGGTTTGCCTCAATCTGCTTGAACTTCGTGATCAGCTGGCGGAATTCCGGCGTGGACGCCAACTCCCAGTTGATCAGGTGTTCAGCGCCCTGCGAATTGACATAGCGCACTTCCCACAAGTTGTGCTCTTCATCGAAACGGCTCTCGACTTCCTTGAATTGCCGGTCTTTCTGGATCTTCTTCAGCTCTTTTTCCAGCTTCTCGATTTTCTTGGAGGGAGTTTTCTTGTCGCCCTCGAAATCTGCGCGCTTGGAAAGATCGATCTTCGGGAGAAGTTCGGCAACTTTCTCATCGCGCGTGCGCTTCTGCACTTTGTCGAAGAAACCTAGATACTCGTTAAGGATGGTGATGAACTTAGCCAATGCCGCACCTTCGATTTTGGCTGCACCTTCACCGTAGCGGACGATCAGTCCCTCGGAAGCGCGCTTCACCATCACCTTCACGAATTCGCGGTCGTCTTTGATGTACTGTTGCGACTTGCCCTTCTTGATCTGATAAAGCGGCGGCTGGGCGATGTAGACGTTGTTCCGCTTAATCAGCTCCTGCATGTGACGGAAGAAAAATGTCAGCAGCAGAGTGCGGATGTGCGAACCGTCGACGTCGGCGTCGGTCATGAGGATGATCTTGCCGTAACGCAGCTTCGCCGTATCAAAATCTTCTTTGCCGATTCCAGTGCCAAGCGCCGTAATCATGGCGCGAATTTCTTCGTGGCCCAGCATCTTGTCGTAGCGGGCCTTTTCGACGTTGAGAATTTTTCCTTTGAGTGGCAGGATCGCCTGGAAACGGCGATCGCGTCCCTGCTTCGCGGTTCCGCCTGCGGATTCTCCCTCCACCAGGAATAGTTCGCAACGCTCGGGCTGTTTCTCCGAGCAATCAGCCAGCTTCCCCGGCAGACCTCCGCCGTCGAGTGCTCCCTTGCGGCGGGTTAAATCGCGGGCTTTACGCGCCGCTTCACGTGCGCGCGCAGCTTCAATGGCCTTGTTGATGATCTTGCGAGCTGCGGTTGGATTCTGCTCCAGATACGCGCCCAGGCGCTCGTTGACGAATGCCTGAACCACGCCAGCGATGTCAGAATTCAGTTTACCTTTGGTCTGCCCTTCAAATTGCGGCTGTGGCAGCTTTACGCTGACGACCGCAACCAGTCCTTCGCGGACGTCATCACCGGTTAGCCCTTCCTTTTCATCTTTGAACAAACCCATCTGCTTGCCTGCATAGTTAATCGTGCGGGTCAACGCCATGCGGAAGCCAGAAAGGTGCGTGCCGCCATCCACCGTGTTGATGTTGTTGGCGAAGCTGAATACAGTCTCGGAGTATCCATCGTTGTATTGCAGGCCAATCTCCATGACCACATTGCTGCGCTCGGCTTCCATGTAGATCGGCTTGTCGTGGAGTACCTGCTTGCCGCGGTTCAGATGCTTGATGAACTCGGCAATTCCGCCGGTATATTTGAACTCGGCGGACTTCGGTTCGCCAGTTTTGGCGTCTGTGGCGCGTTCGTCGGTGAGCGTAATCAGCAAACCTTTGTTTAGGAATGCCAGCTCGCGCAGGCGCTGCGCCAAGGTGTCATAGCTGTATTCGGTTGCGGTAAAAATGCTCCTGTCGGGCAGGAAGTGGACCTTGGTTCCGGTCTTGGCTTTCACTGCCCCGGTCTTCTTCAGCTTGCTGGTCGGTTCGCCCTTCGAGTATGTCTGTTCCCAGGTGAATCCATCGCGCCAGATTTCCAGATTCAGTTCTTCACTGAGCGCATTCACGCAGGAGACGCCTACGCCGTGCAACCCTCCGGAAACTTTGTAGGAAGACGAATCAAATTTTCCACCAGCATGCAATTTCGTCAGCACGACCTGCGCTGCCGGAACTTTTTCGCCGTCGATATCCATCGGATCAACAGGAATTCCGCGTCCATTGTCGACCACCGTGATGGAGTTATCGATGTGGATCGTCACTTCGATTTTGTCGGCGTGTCCGGCGAGCGCTTCGTCAACCGAGTTGTCGACGACTTCATACACGAGATGGTGCAATCCCATCTCGCCGGTCGAGCCGATATACATGGCGGGACGTTTACGCACCGCCTCCATGCCGCCGAGGACTTTAATGGAGTCGGCGGTATAGTCGCCGTTGCCTCCGCTAATCGCGGTCAGCTTGCCGTTTTTTGTCGTGTTTTCTGCGATGGGTGCGATCTCTTTTGTGGCCATTCTGCTCCATGAGAATTGCCGATATTTTGAGCCCTGGCTGGTGTGCCAAACCGATGCCCCGAAGTGACTTTAAATGACTGAAATTACTAACACTTACGGAACCAGAAGATATAAAGAATTATAGCATGAAAATGGCGCCTTTGAGCAGGCGGAATCGGCTAGGTTAACGGCGTTTTTGGCTGTTTTTTGGGCCATTTTGGGAACCATAACCCCGGCCTCTGTCAGCTCGCCGCCCGAGATGTCACCGATTGTAATCGCATAGAAACTGTGATTGGGTAGAATGCTTGGCCACCAACCTATGCTGAAGGAGATTAACCATGGCTTGCGAACCCACCATCCTGAGACAAGTTCCTTTGTTTGCACTGTTAGACGACGAAGAAGCTGCTGTATTGGCGGGGCAAGTTGAACTCAAAACCTTTTCCCCCAGGCAACGCATTTACAAACGCGGGGACGCAGGCGACAAGGCCTATGTCATGGTCGAAGGGGCAGTCCGGGTCTCGACGGTGGACGAGGATGGCCAGGAAGTCATCGTGGATGAGCCGTCGGTCGGTGAGTTTTTCGGATTTGCCTCGATGCTGGAGCAAACTCCACATCAGACCGACGCCTCCGCCCTGGTTGAAACCACTTGCATTGAAGTAGACCGGCACGATATTTCGATTTTGCTGCAACGCAAGCCGATGGCCGGTATGGATATGCTCACGGTACTCGGGCGCCAGTTTCACGCCGCGCAGCATTTGGTACGTGTGCGCGCCAATCGCAACCCCAACGAGATGATTGAAGATGAGGCTAGTTTCGGCGAACGTATTGCTGATTCTGTTGCCGGCTTCGGCGGGTCGTGGACGTTCATCATCACCTTCCTCGTCGCTCTGCTCAGCTATGCGGGGCTCAGTTTGCTCATGAAACAAAAGTCGTGGGATCCATATCCATTTATCTTACTGAATTTGTTTTTGTCGATGCTCGCCGCAATTCAAGCTCCAGTCATCATGATGAGCCAGAACCGCCAAGACACCAAAGACCGGCTGCGCAGCGAATTGGATTTTGAAGTGAACCGGCGCGCAGCAGCGGACATTCAGGGATTAGCTCGAAAGATCAATTTGCTGGGAGACAAGATCGGGGATGTGGAGGATTTGATCCGACAAAAACCATCGTCGTCACCATCGACCAGCAGCAGCGCAGTTTTACTATGAGGTCTAATGTTTGACAGGCGGCCAATTGAAGCTTAAACGGCTGATGAGTTGTTCAACCTCGTCTTCGCTGGCGCCGATGAAAGTAAAGGAAACGGCATAGCCTTTGCTCAGCATCACTAGCGAGCTTTGATACATGCTAGCTTTGCCCATCTCTTTGCTGAAGTCGCTGCGAACCAGAGATTTGGCGCCTATATTCGCTTGGTAAGGTTGGTTCACTACCTTGAATCCCTGAGCAGTGGCGGCTCCGGTCAACGGCTCGAAGTAATCTGCCGCAGTTTTGACTCCGGGAAAAGACGAAAGATTCTCGGCCGCGATGACTACTGCTGGATTGATGGTTTCGCCTTTAACCTCCGGCGGATGCTCGAAGATCAAAAGCAAAACTTGTCCACTGGAAGGGCTGTCTGTTTCCGGCCGATTCTGATCCGTACGATCCACCCAGCCTAAAATGATTTTGTAAGTGAAGCCCAGATCAGGATTGCGATATACGCTGTTAGCAATCGTGCCGGTGGCCAAGGTGTTTTTAGAGGATTGCTGGGCAGGTAGCGATGGGGTGATGATGAATAGAATAAGTGCAACGGCAAAAGTTCGCATGAGGTGATTCAAACGTCTATCAAACAACTTTGCCATTCCGACGATGCACATGGCTACGCGTCGGAATGACAGATGGAAAGTCAACTTAGGCCCGCGACAAATACACGCCTTCGGCAGTGTCCACCTTAATTTTCTCGCCCTCGTTAATGAACGGCGGAACCTGCACCACCAACCCAGTCTCAGTCTTGGCTGGCTTGGATACGCTAGAAGCCGTGGCGCTCTTAATTCCCGGCTCCGTCTCGAGCACAGTCAGGATCACGGTCTGGGGCAGTTCAATCCCCACAGCTTTGCCATCAAAGAATTCAACCTTGATCTGCAAATTTGCGGTCAGGTAGTCCACGGCATCGCCCAGAATGTCCCGGGTCAGATGCGTCTGTTCGTAGTTTGAAGTGTCCATAAAGTAGTAGTTATCGCCGTCGTTATAGAGAAATTCCATCTCCACTTCATCCACGTTGATCTTCTCAATCGGGTCAGGCGAGCGGAAGCGGTGCTCGAACATGGCTCCGGTGCGCAGGTTGCGCAGTTTGGCCTGGATAAAAGCGCGCAGGTTGCCGGGTGTACGGTGCTCTACGCTGAAAACCGAATGCAGATCATTGTTGTGCTTGATGATCATGCCGGGGCGCATCTGGGTGGCAGGGATGGACATGCGAAATAAATCTCCTTGAAATGATTGCTATTGGGCCGGACGGGAGAGCAGGCTAGGGCCACAATTTCCGCCAGGCACGAGGACCAAGGTCCTTATTTTAGCGGATTTGACTGATTTGGGAAACGGCGGGCAGGGGACCTGAAAACGAACGGAAATTTTGCAAATCTGGGCAAAGAGACAGATAGAATAGGGCCTGCCACTCGACAGCGAAGGAAAGGACTCACATGCGCATTGGCAATTACGAATCTTCCGAACAGGGGAGCCAGGTAGGCACTGCCATCACCTTCCTATTCATTGGACTGGGAGTAGGCGCTCTCACCGCCCTGCTACTGGCCCCCACAACCGGCAGGCAACTGCGCAAAGACATCCGCCGCAAATACCAAGACGCCAAGGAAACCGTTGACGACTGGACTGAAGATGCTCGCGAGGCTGCGGAAGATTTGATCGAACGAGGTACCGAGATTGCGGATGAGATCCGGGAGAAGGTATCGCCGCTGGCGAAAGCGACAAGGAAGTAAGGTGGGTTTTTTCCGTGAAACCCACGTCCTCCTGTTACTGACCCAAGATTAGCGGTAGTCCGTTCTTATTGTTTCCGATCACCACAACCTTGGAATTCGGGCTCTTCGCCAAGTTTTCTGTGGCTTCAATCCCTTTCCACTCTAAAAGCTGTGGACTAATTCCCTGCGCCACGATCTGCTGGAAATCGCGGATGCCCTGCGCCTCAATCCGCTTGCGCTGTGCTTCCTGCGTTTCTTTTTGCAGACGGAAGTTCATGGCCAAAGCCTCCTGTTCGGCCTGTTGCTTGGCTTCGATGGAGGTCTTCAAAGTTGCAGGAAGCTGGATATCACGCAACAAGATGCTCTCGACTAAAAATCCACGCGGGCTGAGCAGGTTGACTAACTGGTCATGAATCTGCCGGGCCACGGATTCCCGTTCACCCGTATATAAGGCGTTGGCAGAGTGTGAAGCGGTGGCTTCACGGATGGCTGCTCTCAAGTTGGGTTCGATCAAAACGTTCGCGTAGTCAGGCCCAATTTTCTGAAATACGTCAGAAGCTTTTTCCGGATCGACATGAAAGATCAGGGAAGTATCCAGGTTCATTACCAGACCTTCACTCGAGGGTACACTGGCCGATTCTTTGATCTCCTGAGTCCTGATCGACATCTCGTTATTTGTTTTGAAGGGGTTTATCAGGTGAATGCCCTCGGGCAAAACTTCGCCCGTGACCCGACCGAATAATGTCAAAACGCCGACGTGACCTGATTCCACTCGCGCGACGGAAGCGAACAATAGAATCACCACAATAAATGCCCCCACCGCGAGCCCTACAAATTTCAGCACCGGACTGGGGTTCACATCGATTACCTTGCGCCCGTCATTAAAAATTGCCATGGAGTTGTCCTCCTCAGCGCGATTGTAGTGACTCCGGCGTGATCTGCCGAGTGACTAACCAAGGGCTACGGCTTAGGCGTAATGTCGGTCAGTGGCAGGTCCCAGTGCGCCAGAAGAATCTCGAACCGCCGCTGTTCCTCGCGCTTGTAAGTATCCTGGTCGGGCCAAAGCCGCTTGATGGCAATTTGCTCATCAGTATCGGCCGTCGTGGCCACAGTGGAGTTTTTGAATTTGATGGTCACACGATAGTCCCAGCGTGCGTCCTCGGTCATATGGTTGGCCGGGGTTTCAATCTTTACTGAAACCATGCGTCCCGTCTTCACTGCATCCATTAGCAAGGGATAGTGGTTCTTCAGGAAAAGCTGAAGAAATTCCTGCTGATGCCCCCATTGAACTTTGTAGTAATACTCCATCACATAAGGCTGATCCGCTGCGCCCTGTGGTGGAGCGCCTTGTGCAAACACGCTGGGAGCAGTCAGGCAAAGTAGAAAAGCGATCAATAGAGTTTTCATGGGCTGCATTGTATCCTTCGCCCCCCTTAATCCCTATCAAAGCCTCATGCAGCAAGCTTTTCACTAAATTTTCACAACCGTACGAATCACAAATTCCGGCCACCCATGAATGTGCGTATTCTTTTTATCCCGTAAAATGGCACCAAATCATGTGATTTGTGCAATATCCAAATCCCACATTGCACAAATTCCTGTCATACGCCTGTGCGCCGCCTGCACTCCATTGAAATTCAAGCAGATACACTCTCGCATTTTTTGTTGACTCTAAATTTAAAGAGCGTAAAAACACACTCGTTCTTTGACACGTTCTGAAGTTTTCCCGGTTGGTGCTGAGTCCGGGACCCAAGCTAGGTCACTCACGACACCGCAAGGTGAAAAATAGAGAGAAGGCCGGTAAGGGTCTGTAGCGAGGCGCTGGTTGAGGCGAACAGGAGCACAAGTCGAAGGCAAGATAGAGTCCCGAGGCGTTGAACTAGTTTATCCAGTTGGCGGCTAGCCCGGAGCCCGAGCAAAGATCGGTTGCAGCGTCCCGCAAGGGATACAGCAAAAAAGGTCAGCAAGGGTCTAAAGCGAACTACTGGCTGAGAGGAACCACTTCAACAATACCTCGGGACTCTTATTTTGGGTTCCCACCCCGTGGCTGGGCAGCGGCGAAATCGAGTCCCAAAGAAGGACATTCCTCCCCCGATGAAAGACGTCAGGAAACTTCCACGGCTCGACATCGCCGCTGTATCTTGACCACACCGCGATTGCTTCGAGTGAACATTTTCCAAAAAGAAAATTTCCCAGCGTGATCGATGTTTGGCCGCGCCTGCAACTGGGACTCTCCGTCGTTGCCGAAACCGAAGGCGAAATCCCAGACCAGACTGAGAGCTGAGAGCCGGGAATTGACAACTGATTTAATCCCGCCATGCCAAACAGCCGAAAGCTATAATTCAGCCGTCATGCACAAGAAAATAATCTTCCTTGCCCCACTGGCATGGGTCTTAGTTCTATTGTTTGCAGTCAGTTCGCCCAGTGCCGCTGCGGATCAAACCAACCAGCGCGAAGGCATTTCCTCGATCACCTATCACGGCTGGGCCGATTCGCTGCTGCTGAACAACGGAAAAGCTGAAGTAGTGATTGTGCCGGCCATCGGGCGCGTGATGCAGTTCCACTTCGTCGGAGAGGAAGACATCGTTTGGGAGAACGATAAGCTACATGGAAAACCAGCCGACCCCACTGCCAACGAATGGATCAACTTCGGAGGAGATAAGTCCTGGCCCTCTCCGCAAGCGGACTGGCAGAAAATGATCGGCCGCGGCTGGCCTCCTCCCGCCACGTTTGACTCGACACCTCTGGAAGCGCACAACAAAGGCGGTGTGGTCGAGTTGGTATCGCCGGTCGAGCCGAACTACGGCATTCGCGTTCACCGCCACATCAAACTCGATCCGCAACAGCCGATTCTGACCATTACAACGACCTACGAAAAAGTCAGCGGCGATCCAGTGAAAGTGGGAGTCGCCGTAATCACTCAGCTCCGCGATCCACAACGAGCGTTTATTAAAGTGCCGCCGCAGTCGAAGTACCCCGATGGCTATGCGCTGTTGAATTTCGAAAAACCGCAAGACGCCAAATTTAAGGACGGGCTATTTTCGCTGACCCGTTCTCATCAAAAAAGCAGCCAGATTGGGAACGATGGTAGTTCGCTGCTTTGGATGAATGAGAAATATGCTCTGCGTATCGATTCGCCGCACGTCGAGGGAGCGGAGTACGCGGAGGGCAGCAGCGCGGTGATTTACACCAACGCTGATCCAGACCGATATGTGGAACTCGAGACCTATGGGCCGCTCACCACCATGAAGACAGGCGACAAGATTGAGCGCACGAACGTGTACACATTGTCCAGGAGGACCGACTCGGACCCTGACAGACAAGCACGAAAGATTCTGTACTAATCGTAATCTTGCGAAACCCGAGGGTTCGGGATATGGTCACATCGGACAGGGAGACCGCTCATGAACCATCACAGCAAGTTCTGGCTCGGGATTGTGTTGTTGCCAGGGTTATGCATGCCTGCAGTGGGACAGGGAAAAGGCCATGGACACGGTCATAACAAGCACGACGACGACGGCAGCTACGCCTACACAAAGCATGATCGCGACACTGCCTGGCACTGGTATCACGAACACGAAAATGGATTACCGCCGGGGTTGGCCAAGAAAGATCGCTTGCCTCCGGGGCTCGAGAAGCAGCTAGCGGTACGGGGAACTTTACCGCCGGGTCTGCAAAAGAAAATGCGCCCCTGTCCGCCGGAGCTCGTCCATGAGCTTCCTCCACCGCCGCCAAACTGTGAGCACACAGTAATTGGGGGACACATTGTGTTGGTGAATCGCACCACGCATGTGGTGGTCGATATCATTCACTTCGAATAAAGCAGCGCGAGCATTTTCGCAAAGGAGCGAAGCGAACTTCGCCGCGAGACTCTAGGAGAGAGTCTTACTCCGTCAAGCTCGATCCCATCGGCTCATATCGATATTTCTTTCCATCCCAAAAAATAGCCGCCACGGACTGATTGCCGTCAGTTTCCTGCGTGTAGATCGCCATGATCCTTTTCTTCTTCAGCATCATCTTCTTCACGCTGATCTGCCTGAATGACAGATTGACCAGCACAAACTTTTCTTTGGGATTGTGCCATGTCTCTGCGCCCTGGCCGTGGATTACCAGCACAACGATGCCCTTGGTTTCCGGCGTGTCAGCAACAAAGCCAGTGGTAATTTTTGGATTGCCGTAACCGTAGAAGGTGTAATACGGATCGAGCACCGTGAACTCGTGCTCGCTCTGGTCGGTCATTGGATTAGTGCAGCGCGCGGCTAAGACAAGGTCTTCAGTACCGTCTCCGTTCATGTCGGCGATCATTGGCTGTTCGCCTTCAATCAGCTTACAACTGGAGCCAAATTGTTTCTGCACGAAGTCGTTGTCGATCTTGAAATCGCGGGACTTCGTGCCCTGAGCCAAGGAGATCAGGCACAAAAAGAAAATGGAGATGGGGACAAGGGCGAACCTACGGCATGACATAAACCAACTTTAGTCTTGTTCGCAAGAACAAAATAGAGACATCCGAGGTGCAGCTAATCTTTGGTCACTTGCGGCTTTTGAAGTGCTCCCAGCCTTTTGCTTCGAGTCGGGACTTTTTACCATCAGCGTTTTTCAGGAGGATGGCTCTCTTGTTGCGTGTGAGGTAGCCAATTTCGGTGATGGGGACGCCGGCGAGACGGGAGGGAAGTTGATGATTGGCAGGCGTAGTGAAAAGCAATTCGTAGTCTTCGCCGCCGTGCAGAGCAAACTGCAAATCCGCTTCGTGCAAGTGCTTTCCAATCGATGCGCGGGGAATAGCTTCCGCAAGAATTTCGGCTCCGACTCCACTCTCTTCGCAGATGTGGGTTAAATCGGTGGAGAGCCCATCGCTGATATCAATCATGGCCGAGGCCAGTCCTCGTTCGCGCAGCACGCGACCCAGCCCCAAGCGCGGCTGAGGCCAAAAATGTTGCCGGAAATGATTAGGATTCACTTTGTGCTTTGCCGAACTTGTCAGTCGATCGAGCGCCACCGCGGATCCCCCGAGTTCTCCGCTCACATAGATCCGATCACCCGCACGCGCCCCCGACCGCAAAATCACTTTTCCTGTCGGAGCCGAACCCAACACCATGACATCGGCGAGAATGCCGTGAAGTGATTGCGCCGTGTCGCCACCTGCAAGGCTAACTCCCGCGCTGTCCGCCAACCTCAGCAACCCTTTCGAAAAACCATTGACCCACGACTGCGGCAGGTCGCGTGGCAGTGCCAGAGAAACAAAAGCAGCAATTGGCTCGCCACCCATGGCGGCAATATCGCTCAGCCCGCGTGTAAGACAGCGGTGTCCAACCGATTCCGCCGGATGCCAGTCTCGCCGGAAATGCACACCCTCAAGAGAAAAGTCAGTGGTGACTAATGCATCGTGATCCGTTGGAACGCGCAGGACAGCGCAATCATCACCAATGCCGATGACAACACGGCGCCCTGGTTTTACCTGGCGACGAATACGGGCAATCAGCGCTTTTTCGGAAAGAGGCAATGCGAATTCAAATATAACGGAAGAAATCCTGGCCCAGATGCAAAACACTGCCTGCCGAGTTTATTCTTGACGATGTTCTAATTATATAGAACACTAGATAACACAGACAATGACTCATAGTTCTACATCGGCGCCACGGCGCTTTGAGTTCCGCCTCTACACCCATAGTGGCGTACCTGCATATCGGCAGATCATCGACCAGGTCCATGCGGGCTTGGCTTCAGGATCATTGACGGCGGGAAACCAGTTGCCCACGGTTCGCCAACTCGCCGTGGACCTGGCAATTAATCCCAACACAGTACTGCGCGCTTATCGCGAACTGGAGTTGGGAGGCATTCTGGAAACACAGCAAGGAACAGGAACGTTCATTGCCGAAAAAACGCTGAAAAAAAATGAAGCAGAACGCGGCCGACAGCTCACGCAACTTGCCGGCGAGTTTCTTGCTCGTGCCGGTGCCGCAGGATTCACCGTCGAAGAATTGCTGGAACAGTTGCAGGAGCTTGCTCCTGCACAAAGGAGATAGCCGTTATGCGAAAACTTCAAATTCCTGGTTTGAATGGCGTGGCCGTCGCGCTGTGTTTATTGTCTCTGCTTGTCGGCGGCGCCATTACCTCACTTACCAAGAACCAGGTTCCAGCCATCATCGGAGCGCTGGTGGGCGTGTATTTGCTTTACGCAATCAAGGTGGTCAAGCAATGGGAGAAAGTGGCGGTACTGCGCTTGGGGCGTTACACCGGGCTGCGCGGGCCAGGACTGTTTCACATCATTCCTATCATGGATACGCTGAGCCAGTATGTAGACCAGCGGGTGCGCGTGGTAAACGTCAGCGCCGAATCCACGCTAACCCGTGACACTGTTCCTGCCAACGTGGATGCGATTGTGTTCTGGATGGTGTGGAATCCGGAGAAAACCATTCTTGAAGTACAGGACTTTAATGAAGCAATCAAACTGAGTGCGCAAACGGCATTGCGTGAATCGATTGGACGTCATGAGCTGGCGAAAATGATCACCGAGCGCGAAACCCTGGGTCGTGAGCTCCAACACATACTGGATGAGAAGACGAATCCCTGGGGGATCACCGTGCAGTCGGTCGAGGTTCGCGACGTAACCATTCCGCAAGGTTTGGAAGACGCCATGTCCCGTCAGGCACAGGCGGAGCGCGAGCGCCAGGCGCGCATCATTCTGGGACAGGCTGAAACGGAAATTTCAGAAAAATTCGTGCAAGCGTCAGAAGCTTACAGGGAAAATCCAGTAGCCCTGCATCTGCGCGCCATGAACATGTTGTACGAAGCAATTAAGGAACGTGGGTCCATGGTGATCGTGCCTTCCTCGGCAGTAGAAACCATGGGCTTAGGTGGAAGTCTTGCCACGGCGGCGCTCGGAGGAGCGAAACCTTAACGCTGAATAAGTCAAGGGGAATAGGCATATGACGTATTCGCCTAGCGCGTGTCTATGCAGACGGTCATTTCGCACCACCACAAGAATGATCGGCATAGCGGCTTTCCTCGCGACGGTTTGTTCCGCAGCTGCCATAGATCCCCAACCGGTTGGTAAGTTGATCGACATTGGTGGGCGTAAGCTTCACATCCATTGCACCGGCAATGGCAGCCCGTCAGTGGTCGTGGAAAATGGCGGTGCCGCGTTCTCATTCGATTGGGAACTCGTGCAGGCGAAGGTTGCTCGGTTCACGCGAATCTGCACCTATGATCGTGCCGGATATGCCTGGAGCGATGCGGGCCCGGAATTCGATACGTTCGATCAGGCTGTGCACGATCTCCACCTTTTATTAGCGAAAGCGAATGTTCCTGGTCCGTACGTTCTGGTCGGACATTCTCTGGGTGGGATGATGGTTCGGTTTTATCAAGCCAAGTATCCAGCTGATATCGCAGGAATGGTCTTGGTAGATAGTTCTCATGAAGACGGTCTGCAACGTGTCGGACAGGAAGTTGTGCGAATTCCTGAACTCAGCGCGAAAGAGTTCCAGTTATTGATCGACCAGAGCAGAGCGAATCGTCCCAGCAACCCGGAGCCCGACCTGGTGCCGTCGACAATCCTTCCTCCCTACGATAAGTTACCAACACAATTTCAGGATTTGCATTTATGGGCGTTTAAGAAAGTTCTCCCACTAGTCAAGAATTGGGGTCTCAATCTTCAATCAGATCTCAGCCGTCTTCATCAACTTCGTATCGCCAATCCCAAATCATTAGGAAACATTCCATTAATCGTGCTTACAGCATCGCAATTTGATGTGGTGCAAAGACCTGGCATAACTGACGAACTGGCGCAACAAGACCATTTGCGTTTACAGAACGACTTGGCGCAACTTTCCACAAACAGCAGGCAGATTGTGGTTTCAGGCAGTGGCCATGAGATTTATCTTTACAAAACCGATGTCGTTGTCCGGTCTATATCGGATGTCGTTTCCGCAGTGAAGAACCATAGGCTGCTCACAGCGACCTCGGCTCAACTTATGCAAGAAGGTGCGCGCCTGTCGATGTCAGTTTCAAACAATGCGGCACGAGTGGGGCAAGGCGCGCCTCCACATAAATAAAACACTCGATAAAACTATTGCTTAATGACGACTGCGGCGGACTGGATTTCGTCCACGTCCACCCAGTTGGTGGGATATTTCCCGGTGTAGCAGGCGGTGCAGTAGTTGGTCTTGACGCCTTCGCCGCACGCCTTCTTCAGACCTTCAACGGAGAGATAAGACAGCGAATCGGCACCGATGTACTCGCGAATTTCTTCGACCGTCTTGTTGGCGGCGATCAACTGTTTCTTTGAAGGCGTATCCACTCCGTAGAAGCAGGGAGAAATCGTTGGCGGACAGGAAATCCGCATATGGACTTCCTTTGCTCCCGCACCGCGGATCATGCGCACGATTTTTTGGCTGGTGGTGCCGCGAACGATTGAGTCGTCAATCAATACGACGCGCTTGCCTTCGAGCAGAGAACGTACCGGGTTCAGTTTTAACTTCACGCCGAAGTCGCGCACACTCTGGCTCGGCTCGATGAAAGTGCGGCCTACATAGTGATTGCGGATCAACGCGAAGCGAAAAGGGATTCCACATTGATTGGAGTAGCCGAGTGCGGCTGTGACACCGGAGTCGGGCACGGGCACAACCAGGTCAGCTTCCACCGGGGCTTCAATCGCCAGTTGGCGACCCAACTGTTCGCGGCTTTCCTGAACCGCACGTCCAAAGACGCGGCTATCAGGGCGCGAAAAATATACGTGCTCGAAAATGCAGCTCGACTGCGGCTGTGCCGTGGCGTAAAAACGCGAGCTGATTCCTTCCGGGCCAACGATCACTAACTCACCCGGCTTCACTTCGCGCTCGTAAGTTGCACCGATCAGATCGAAGGCGCAGGTTTCTGACGCAAACACAATTGTGTCCTGTTTCTGACCGTCCCGAGCCGGGATGCGTCCCATCGCCAATGGACGGAATCCACGCGGGTCGCGGACGGCGAAAATTCTGTCTGTGCTCATCATCACCAGCGAGAACGCACCTTCGACCCGGCGTAGTGCGTCGGCGATGGCTTCCGGCAAGGTGTGTTCTTTAGAGAGCGCAATCAAGTGAACGATAACTTCCGTATCGCTGTTGGTCTGGAAAATTGATCCCTGTGCTTCCAATTTGCCACGAATTTCCGTGGCGTTAACCAAGTTTCCGTTGTGGGCCACCGCGGTGACGCCCTTGTTCGACTGCACCATGATCGGCTGAGCGTTGAGCAATGCCGAGTCTCCGGCAGTCGAGTAGCGGGTATGACCGATCGCCAGCGTTCCCCGCATGGGCGCGAGCACGTCGGGCGTAAAGATGTCGGCAACCAGGCCCATCGCTTTGTGGGCGCGCAGTTGCATGCCGTTCGAGGTAACGATTCCGGCTGACTCCTGTCCGCGATGCTGCAAGGCGTGCAGCCCGAGGTAGGCGAGCGTCTCCGCTTCCGGGTGAGAGTAGATCGCAACTACGCCGCATTCGTCGTGAAATTTGTCAGGAGTCATGATTTGTTCCTCACCGCTATGCAACGATTGCCTCCGGATCTGCTTTCAGCGCAGCCTCGATTGCGCCTTCATACCCACTGCGCAACTCACTCACCGAAGCCGACACCACCGCACGCCCATCCAGCCTGATTTCAACTTTGTCGGAAACGGTTTGCCCGATAACATCGGCAGAGAGGCTGTATTTTACCGCCAATTGTTGGATTCGCGAGAGGTTACTCTGGTCGCAGGAGATGATTACCCGGCTCGCATCCTCCCCGAACAGGACGAATTCTGGTGGCAAACCGTTCGACACCAGATCCACGCTGATTCCAAAGCTTTTAGCAAAGCCGGACTCGACCAGCGCGACCACTAAACCGCCCTCGGTGCAGTCATGGATCGACTCGGACAACCCGGCTTTCGACAACTCAACCAGAGCCTTCTGCAAATCAGCTTCACGGTCGAGTTCGAGGGCCGGAGGGAATCCCCAGACCGAGCCCAGAATCTCCTTTGCGTATTCCGACGAACCAAACTCAGTTTCTGCATCGGTGGCATCTCCAGGCTCGGAGGCGCGCAGCAACACCAATGTGCGACCCAGTTCTTTGTAGTTTGGAGTCACAGCTTTGTGAACGTCGTCGATAATGCCGACGATTCCAAGGACCGGCGTCGGATAAATTCCCTCGCCCAGAGTTTCGTTGTAGAAGCTGACATTGCCGCCGGTGATGGGAACATCGAGTTCTTCGCAGGCTTTGGTGATTCCATCAATCGCCTGTGAGAATTGCCACATAATGTTCGGCTTTTCCGGATTGCCGAAGTTCAAGCAGTTGGTCGCACCGACTGGAGTTGCTCCCGAGCATGCCACGTTGCGTGCAGCTTCAGCGACGGCGTGCATCGCGCCGAGTTTGGGATCGAGATAGCACCATCGCCCGTTGCCATCGAGAGCCATAGCCAGCCCGCGGTTCGAACCTTTGATCCGGATCACGCCGGCATCGCCCTGACCTGGGCCTTCGACCGTGTTGGTCTGGACCATCGAGTCGTACTGTTGCCAAATCCAACGCTTGCCGGAGATGTTGGCGCTGGCCAGCAGTTTTTTCAGATCAGAAGTTAGATCAGCCTTGCCCAGCTTAATGTTCTCAGGCTTCTCGCGCGGAACCGGCGGCTCCCAGCGCTCAAGGGGGCGCTTGTACACCGGAGCATCGTCGGTCAAAGCTTGGTTGGGAATCTCCGCCACGAGCTTACCGTGCTCGAACACGCGCATTTTGTTTTCGCCGATGACGCGGCCGATCTCGACAGCATCGAGTCCCCACTTCTCAAAAACGCGGAAGACTTCGCTCTCACGGCCTTTTTGCGCAACCAGCAACATGCGTTCCTGCGACTCGCTCAGCATGATCTCATACGCATTCATGCCGGTCTCGCGCTGAGGCACTCTGTCCATTTCGATTTCGAGGCCAACCCCGCCCCGTCCACCCATCTCGCAGGTCGAGCAAGTCAGGCCCGCTGCGCCCATGTCTTGAATGCCGACGATCGCTCCAGTCTGCATGGCTTCGAGGCAGGCTTCCAACAGCAGCTTTTCCATGAAAGGATCGCCAACTTGCACATTTGGCCGCTTCGACTCTGAGCCTTCATGAAATTCTTCGCTGGCCATGGTCGCACCGTGAATTCCATCGCGGCCAGTTTTCGAGCCAACATAGATGACCGGGTTCCCTTCACCCGCAGCTTTCGCGTAAAAGATTTCATCTTTCTTCACCAGGCCGAGAGCGAAAGCATTCACCAGAGGATTGCCGGAGTAGCAAGGCTCGAACTTGGTCTCCCCGCCGAGGTTGGGAACGCCGAAGCAGTTTCCGTAAGAAGCAATGCCACTCACCACCCCTTCCAACACAGAGTGGTTCTTATGCAGCTCGGCTTGAGACAAATTAGGCGTTGCAGTGATCGGCCCGAAGCGCAGCGAATCCATCACAGCCACAGGCCGCGCGCCCATGGTAAAGATGTCGCGCAAAATTCCGCCAACGCCCGTAGCAGCACCTTGGAACGGTTCAATAAAGGAAGGATGATTGTGCGACTCAATCTTGAACGCGCAAGCCCAGCCATCACCAATATCAATGATGCCGGCGTTTTCTCCGGGGCCCTGCACCACCAGCTTGCTGCGCGTGGGCAATCTTTTCAAATGCACGCGTGAAGATTTGTACGAGCAGTGCTCGCTCCACATCACGCTGAAGATGCCAAGCTCTGTGCGCGTAGGTTCGCGCCCGCCGAGCAGTTTGACGATCTTTTCGTATTCGTCCGGCGTGAGTCCGTGTTCGCGGATGACTTCCGGAGTAATGGCAGGAGGAGCGGCTGCACTCATAGGAGAACTCTATTTTCGCACCTGCGGCAGGGGATGAAAAGGGCGAATCCAGTCGAAAAACTTATTGCCTCAGTTGCCTGATTTGATTTCCTGATTTCACCAACCTCGGCCGTTAACCCCCATAATTTGCAACTACTCGGGTAATTTTCCCGTCTTTGACTTCCATGAATTCACCAGATTTGGTGCCGTTTTGGTTGGTGTAGTAGAGAACCAGGCTGGAAAGTCCCCACATGACGTCGATTAAATTGAACTTGAGTTGGGGATAGAACTGGAGTCCCTTCTGGAAATAAGCGCGCAGCAATGCTTTGCCTTTCACCGTGCCGGCGGGATCACCCAACAACTTTGCCGCTACAGGAGACACCAGAACGACGTCTTCGCTGTAGTGGGACAGGATGGCGTCGATGTCGTGCGAGTTCCAGGCTTGAATCCAATGTTGCGCGAGGCCGTGCGCTTGGTCTTTGGTGAGCATGACGAATCATACTAGACTCGCTCCCGCATTAACTGTTGCGCAGCGCCGTCATGGGATTGATCCGTGCTGCCCGCCGTGCTGGAACATAGCCAGCCACGATTGCCACCGCAGTCAAAAGCACAATAGTGCTGGTGAAAGTTGGCGGATCGTTGGGCTGCACAGCAAACAGCAGGGAAGTGATGCCACGCGCCATCGCAAACGACGCGGCAGCTCCTAAAACAATTCCAATCAACGCCATGCGCAGCGTTTTCCAGATAACATCCATTTGTACCCGCACCACCGTCGCGCCCAAAGCCATGCGGATGCCAATTTCCTGGGTCTGTCGGGTCACCGAATAAGAAATGACTCCATAAATTCCTAGAGAGGCAAGGACTAAGCCAAGCGTGGCAAAAATGCTAACCAGCACCACGAAAAAGCGACGCGGCGAAGTAGCGTGGTCCACAATCTGCTGAATCGGCCGAAATTCCCTTGCGGGTTGCGCCGGATTCATCGACCGCAAAGTGGTCAACACGCTCGACGCCAGTGCCGCTGGCGGGAGCTTGGTGCGGACCACAAGTTGCGCCCCAACCGGGCCAGCCTGGGTTATCGGCAGATACATCTGCCAGCCTGGGATCGTCTCAGCGCTGCTTTCGCGAACGTCAGCAATCAATCCGATCACCCGCGTATCTTTGCCATTGACCAGCGCAATTTTTCCGATGGGATCCTCCCCCGGCCACAAATAGCGTGCCGCTGTCTGATTAATAATTACGACAGGCTCGCTCTTCTCTCCGTCTTGCCAACTGAGATCGCGCCCTGCAAGCAGCCTTATGCCCATCACATTGAGATAACCGGGCGTCGCTACATAGACAAACGTCGCGGGCAACTCGCCCTTTTGATATTGCTTGCCCTTCGCGCTCAATCCCCAGGAACGGTTCATATCGAGCGGCAAATTGTCCGAGATACCGGCTGCCTCAATTCCTGGAACCGCAACGATACGTTGCAGCATTTCGCTTAAAACCACTCCACGCTTGTTTCCATCACCGTCGGCGAATTCGACTTTGATTGCAGCTCGCCGGCTGGGCTCAAAACCCAAGTCCACATCCAACACGCGCAAAAAGCTGTGCAGCAACAAGCCGGCACCGACCAGCAGCACGCACGCCAAAGCCAGCTCGGAGATCACCAACGCGGCGCGCAGGCGTTCATGCTTTTTGCCTTCGCTCATGCCTTGGCCGCTGTCTTTTAAAGCTTCCTGCAAATTCTTGCTGGACATTTTGAGTCCAGGAGCCAGACCAAAGATGACGGCCGTCGCAACGGTGATGAGCAAAGTCCATATCAGTGCGGCGCTGTCCACGCGAACGCTGCTCAATAAAGGAAGAGCAATCGATCCTTGATGTGCCAAATAAAAAGTAGTGCCATAGGCCAGAGCCAATCCCAACACCGCACCGATCGCCGATAAAACCAGGCTCTCGGTAAGTAGTTGCCGGACCAGCCGCCCGCGCCCCGCGCCTAAAGCACTGCGCATGGCAAACTCCTTGCTTCGAGCAGCTGCGCGGGCCAATAGCAAGTTCGATAAGTTCACACAGACAATCAGCAAAATTAAACCCACCGCACACCACAGCACGATCAGCGATCGCCGCAGCTTTCCGCTGACATATTCCTTTAGGGCGGTCAGTTGTCCTGTGTAATTACCACCCCATCCCGGGTGTTTAAAGCTAAATAGAAATTTTGGAAAAAGCAGATTGGCTTCTGCCTGCGCCCGAGCGATCGTCACTCCGGGCTTAAGTCGCCCAACGGCAAAGAAGTTTTTCGAGTCACGATTGTCGAGCCAGGTCGTACCTGGTTCGATCCATTCGATCATCGAGATCGGGGCGAACAGGTCTGGGGTGTAAATTAATTCTGTGCCCCGAAATTCCTCTGGGGTTATGCCGATAACTGTAAAAGGATGGTTGTTCAGCAGAATTTCCTTGCCGACCAGATTCGGGTCGCTGGCAAATCGCTTTTGCCATCCACTGTAACTGACCACGACAACTGGATGCGTGAGTTTGGT
>Ga0207689_10001589_pt1 | contig 21507 bp, 21 predicted proteins | sample KBSMisM52_FD_184312 | JGI IMG/M metagenome (GOLD analysis project Ga0207689, IMG submission 184312) | Miscanthus rhizosphere microbial communities from Kellogg Biological Station, Michigan, USA - KBS Miscanthus M5-2 (SPAdes) (version 2) | ecosystem: Host-associated > Plants > Roots >... | reverse complement strand
CCTAAACTGATGGGGGATTGAAAGACATAGACAAGTTCATAGTCCCCACCATCTATTGATATCTAATTTATGTTTCTAAAAAGTGCCATAATAATTTTATGACTGCGTCGAATCAAAAGCCATAAGAGAGCTTGGATCGGTCCAGCAAAAAACTCGTTCCTCTCTCAGGACCTATTAAAAGAAGGAATATAATAATGACCAAATGGGAAATAAAAAATTATCTAACTTTCCCTTGATCTTCTTCCACACGTGTCCCGGGTATATCGTCGATCGGAACTTTGATGGTTTCCCGGAGGTCTGCTTAACCACAGTGGTCGCATCTTCCGCTATAGTTTGCTCACATGTCTAGTCTAGCAAAATACTATAAAGCGATTCATTTATTGAATAGGGTTGACATTAATTGGATGAAATGAACATAACTGTCTGTACAGAATCGGAAGCGATGAATTTGAATTTAAGATGAGTCTCATTTAGAGTTTCTAAATTAAGTAATTATAAAATTTTCGTTTACATCAGTTTCGTAGGAGGAAATCATCCTAGAAACTTTGCACCAATTATAGATGTGTTGATGCAGAGTATAGTACGAAAGTTATGTATTTGGTACTTACAATGATTGGATTCAATAATTAAAAAATGGTAGTCAAGTTTTGGAGTTAATCGTTTATCTGAATCTTCCTAGCTCCAACTTCATGAACAACATAAAAATCATCAGAAACTTGTATAATATCTCCGGGAGCAATTTTGTTGTGACTCCTTTTTTTTCTTAATGGTATTCCGAAAGGATTTTTCTCCTCTTCAATAAATTTAAGCCAAATCTTACCCACGTTGACAAGATTCTTAAATTCTGACTCCCACACAAAGTCATACACTGTACCCAGAGCTTGTCTACTGATTTTGTTATTTTTTAGAATAACAGGTTGAATGTCAGGCTCCTTACAGAAATATACTCTTATTTTCATATGTTAATCTCTATTCCTATCCAATAACACGATTGACAAAAAGCAAATCATGGCTGTCGAGATCAAAAAATAAACAATACATTGGAAGTATAGCTTGACGAACACATAAAGGTGTTACTCAACTATGAATCTTGATTATACAGAAGCATGGATTAAGCAATGTTAGACTACATTGGTCGCTACTTTTCTGGCTTGTAATTATCTTCTGTGCTCAAAAGGCATATAGGCGCGCCCTACCCGAACGTCTTATCCGACTGACCTTTTGTACCTACAAGAGTTGAGCATTTGTTATAATATAGCGGGAATTAAGACGCTTGACAATTTTTAATCGAGCTTTCCTTAATAATGTAAACCTTTTTTTGTATACAGTTAACTTCAGTCTTCTCTAAATCCAGAACAGATGCAACCCAGATAAAAACATCTATGGTCGTTCGACCCTACTATAAATTGATGGTATCTCTTTCTATGGCTGCATTTTGAGCATGAAGTGTCTAAGCTCACTTCGGTATTGATGTTAATTTTATAGCTTTTTAAACTTAAACCTGTGCAATGTAGCCCTCAATTAAGCAGTTGCAATCAAGCCCGCTTCTCGGCATGAGACTTTTTTTTATGCAAATGATAGCAAACTAACTTAAAAACGGCTTTTAGACAATCGAATTTTTAACTGTGTTTCTATTTCCGAAACTCATAGGCCATGAGAGAAATCAGGAAACTTGTTCGGCTTGAGAAATGAGTTTTCCGATATCCTGTTTATCAGAAAAAATTCCCTGCCACGCTGTTTGCTTGCGAATAATATCCGGGGCATTTGTAATCGTAAAGTCAGTCGGAAGAATATCATCTATTTTCCCCCAATCAATTGGCATTGAAACATTTGCATCGGCCGTAGGTCGTAGAGAATAAACAGAAGCTATAGTTTTTCCCCTTGCATTTTGGTTGTAGTCAAAGAATACCTTGCCCTTTCTTTTTAAAGTGTTCCATTCCAACGTAATTTTTTTAGGAAATTTATTAGTCATTGTTTTGGCTATGGCTTCTGCAAATCTTTTAGTCTGCTCGTAAGAATAGATATTTGCGACAGGAACATAAATATGAATTCCTGACTTACCCGATGTTTTCAGATAAGATTTAATTTTTAATTCCTTGAATGTGTCTTTCAATTCGTGAGCAATATCTACTGTTGCTTTGAAACCGGCTATATTGAATTCCGGCTCCTCTCCCTTTTTTTCTTTGCCCGAGTAGATGTAAGGATCTAAATCAAATAAAATAAAATCCGGAAAATTAAGCCCACATTTTTCTTCATACAACTTTGTAGAACTGTTGCAGCTGCCAAAGTCATTGATTCTGCTATACCAGGGGTGCATCTCTATGCAACCGAGATTTGCTACCCATAGTAATGTCTCCTTGTTGTTGCATATTATGTAGTTGATACTATCGCCTCGATGTTCTGAGTGAATTTTGGCTGTAGTAACAAAATCAGGTTTTTTCTGATCCCAATCTTTTTGATAAAAAGACTTGCCTTCAATTCCATTTGGATACCGACTCAGCGATATCGGTCTGTCCGCTAAATGTGGTAAAATAGACTCACTTATTTTTTCATAGTAATCTATCAGGTCTCCTTTTAAAAAAGCCCGGTGATTTTTTGTCGCTTTCCAATAAACTTTATTCCGATTAGTGATGGCTACTTTATCGTTATTGTTTAGTCTATTGTTTTGTGCTACCTTTGCGTTCTTAGGTTCAGTATACTTAGGCTCATTACCAATTTGAGAAAGGTCTTTAATAGGGTCATCTGCCTCTATCACGCAATCTTCAGGTTTCTTATCCTCTCTAATTCGCAAAAACACTGGGGCACGGAGTATACCGTCAGGAGTCCATTCATCAAACTTGACTTCTGCCACAAGAACTGGCTTTAACCATTTTGTTGCTCTATTAAGGTAAGGAACGCTATCTACGGGCCTAGTTTTTATTTCCAGTTCACTCACCCTTGAATATATTTCGGTCAATGACTGGTCATCGAAGCCCGTTCCTGCATGTCCAGCAAATTTTAGTTTCTTTTGTCTAGGCGAATAGACAGCTAAAACTAAAGAGCCGAAGTGACTAGCGCGGCTTCCTAAACCTTCTGTATAACCAATAATCACACAATCTTGAGTTTTTGTATTTTTTATCTTTAGCCAGTCCCTGGACCTAATGCCCTCTCTATAAATACTGTCTTTATGTTTTGCTACTATACCTTCCAGCTTTAACTTTTTACTACTCGCTAGTATTTCGGTGCCTTTTTCTTCGATAAATTCTGATATTTTGATAGTTTCGTTAGTCTTTAAAATCGAAGAAAGAATTTTCCTCCGTTCCAAATAGCCCAGACCCTCTACGTTTTGATTCTCTTTGTAGAGAATATCGAATACGTAATACGTAGACGGATATTCTACCGACAATGCCATAATCTCTTGGATACTTTGGATATGCATTCTGTGTTGATGGGTGTGAAAATCCGGAATACCTTGCTCATTTAAGACCACAATTTCTCCATCTAAAATCGCTGATTCACACGACCTGAGACTAAGCTTGGCGGCGGCCACCACCTCTGGATACCGCTTTGTTATATCGTTTCCGTTTCGTGACTGAATTCTGATTTCCCTGTTAATTTTAAAAAGGATGGCCCTAACGCCGTCCCATTTGACTTCAAAAACCCATTCTTTATTGTCAAATCCTTTTTCGAAAGGATGAGCCAACATTGGCTTTAATAAATGGAATGACTCTACAGATGCGACTATTTCGTCGCCAGTTTCTTTTTTCAATGTAGAATAATTTTTCTTAGTTCTTCGTCTAGAACCCAATATGGCTTCAGGTTCAGACTCCATGTCTGAGTTCGTTTTACTGCTGAGAACAGATTCCGGGCTGATCAAAGTCAAGTCATCTTTAGACACGTATTTGTCCCGGGCTTTGATTAGTAACCACTGGTTTTCCTTTTTAGTTTTTATCAATTTAAATAGGCCTTTTAGCTTGTTTCCGTATAACTGAATGGATACCTTCCCCTCTTTCACTTGTTTCTCTATCTGTTCTTTACTGGAGTAGCTCCCTGTGTCCCAGACTATAACGGTGCCAGCTCCATAGTTGCCCTCGGGTATTGTTCCTTCAAAGTGCAAGTAATCAAAAGGATGATCTTCTACCATGACTGCCAGGCGTTTAACGTCAGGATTCATTGAAGGGCCTTTCGGGACCGCCCACGATTTGAGGACTCCGTCCTCAGATTCCAGTCTAAAGTCATAATGGAGCCTAGAGGCATCGTGTTTCTGGACCACGAAATTCCTCAGCTTTTCTTCTATAGGCTGTTCCGTTAGCTTACCCTCTGGTTCATTTGTCTTTTGAAAGTTTCTCTTCTTATTATATTCAGAGAGCAATGGCTTATCTTTTATTCTGCTGTCACCTTGAATATTGTTTTAGTTGACTTGTCGGCTCAGCCTATAATCATCTTTTAATTTTAAGACATTTAGGGAAGCGATAAAGAAAGTAATATTATAAATCATCTTGCTTACTTCTTACTTTCTATGCTAGCTTTAAGAGCTTCTAGTAGATCCTTAGTGGGTTTGGCCTCTTTCGGAACAGATGAAACAAATTTTTTGCCCTTACTCTTTGCCTCGATGAGCTTTCTGAGCTCTTTTACATAGGTGTCCGAATAGTCACCAATGTCAAATTCTTTGCTACGGTATTTATCTACCAATATCTTGCCAAGCGAGATTTCTTCAGGATCCAATTTCGATTTTGCGCTACCCATATCTGGTATTTCATCTACGGGCTTCATGTCGTCCAGATAATTTAAAACATGCATGACAAGCCCTCTCTGGTAAGGTCTCAAAGCAACGACGCTTTCCCTGTCTTTGATAATGACCTTACCAATAGCAACTAATTTATTATCATTTAATATTCTCACCAAGAGCGCATATGCCTTTTCGTTACCTTTTTTCGTATCTGTAGCCACATAGTAACTATTATCAATCAATATAGGGTCTAAATCTTTATAGTCTATGAATTCTTTTATATCAATGGAGTGAGTCGTCTTCAGTTTTACTTTGTTTAATTCTTCCTTTTCGAATACCAAGTAATTGTTCTTTTCTACCTCGTATCCTTTCTGTATCTCAGAATAAGGGACTTCTCTTTCTTCTTCAGGACACCACTTTTTATACCTTATTCTGTGACCGTTTTTACATAGTTGATTAAAGACATATTCTCTACTATTTGTTGCCGTATAAAGCTTAATCGGGATGTTTACAAGTCCAAATGAAATATTCCCTTGCCACAGACTTCTAGCTGCCATATAATATAATTGGTGCCAACAAAGATTATAAGATTTAGCACAAATAGTTTCTTATCGCGCACTTCCGATTACTCCAAAGATAGAAAATTATCTCAATTTTTCCGAGAGCAACTTTTGAAATTTTTTGATGTAGTTTGAGGTGGAAAATCTCGTTACAGAATCACTAATTTGTCTTCTTTCCGGACAGGACAGAAGAAATAACTCAGACACCAAGTCTGCAGCCTCATTTTGGGATTTGAAGTGAAATTTTTGGGGAACAAATTCAGTCTGCCCGCCTATATTGGGGACAATCGGAGCCAAACAAGCAGCCATTGATTCCGCAATAGATATACCAAAATGTTCACCTGATTTTGGATGAAAGTAAATCTTTGCCCTACGGATTATTTTGAAGAGCTCGTCTAATGACGCATTAGGTTTTAAAATAACGTAGTTATCTATATCCCACTCTTTGATCAAATTTCCAAGGAAATGAAAATAAGCTGTATTTGCATGTATGAGCGATCCAACGATTAACATATGGGTTCCTATATTTCTCTTTTTCAAAATTCTAGCTAGTGATAGGGCTTTTTTGATCTGTTTAGCAGAATCAAATCTACTTATTACTAGTATGATATCTTTCCTTTCAATAGATTCCAGGCTCTGACTGCGGAAAATATCAACGTCGACCGGCGGGTATAAAATTTGAATCTGAGATGATGGGAATGCCGACAATATTGCTTTACGGCTAAACTCGGAGTTGGTTAATACTGTGGATTTATCTATCAAATTGGTGTAAGCTCTACTCAGCAGTTTAAAAATATCCTGGGTTTTATTGCTGTCCTTTTTCGAAGGGTAATTATTTGACATTTTCATTGCATAATCATCATTATTGGTCTTAACTTCTTTTGTTGTTCTTATGTTGAGATCTATTTCCAGATACTCGACAGCTCTTCTCTGGATTTGGTGCATTGCTGTTGGATAGTGGCAATAAATGATTGAGTTGTCTTTTGTCATGTCAGGATTGTAATATGGAATTTTGTCTCCATGAGTGTTTATGGTAACGTATTCTTTTTTGAGAGAACGGCTAGTGGCTAAAGATGATTTTTCGATATAATCAGTAATACTGATTATGTAAACTCTCCTAAGATTCCTCATAACAGAAGAGAGTTTTCCTCCAAAGGATTTAACGCGTTGAGCCATATCCGGTCTATAGAGAGTAGTCAGATCAAATGATTTTATGCCAGCGTTTAAGGTAGATCTCATCGTTACTAAGGTAAGCCTCTCACCTCCTCCTCTTGGGTTCAGATTACCAAATACGAAATTGATGCCATAGTTTGACATATTCTCCACACCATTTTTTACATAAAAAACGCCTAGTTGCTCTTTTTATAATTTTGCATACGGCCATGCATGTAAAATAGTTACGGAGACGAAAAAATTAACTGTGTATTAGGCCACTTACTGGACTCGATTCCAGAGTTTTCGTATCCTTGTCCCCGAACGCATTGCAGGCACCGGTTTTCATTTCCTAGGGTTCCAGGTATATCATGGATCTGGATTTTAACAGTCGCACGAAGGTTTGCCTTACCACAATGGTCGCATTTTCCATTATCATATGCTAACATATTTGGTATAGTATAAGGCGGTTCCATTATTGTATTAATGCAGGCAATTTTTAAGTTGCTTAGTATAGTATATTCAATATCCCTTTATTGTCGGAAGGGACTAACCTGATTTTTCATGTGGATCGGATTTAGAATTTCTAATTTCTAATTTCTACACGTAGAGAACTTTACTCTACAATAGAATAGGTGTTGGAATTAATATTATTTTCAGGAGGCTAATTTAGATTATTGAAAAACTGATGGGCCAATTTTTAAAAGGCCCACCAGCCACGCGCGTGCTCTCGGCATTTGCCTCGACACTTGCATTGCTATGATCAACATATTATAAAAAAGTTTAAGTCTAATGTAAATAAAATGAGATGTTCAGGTCTAGCCTTTTCCTATTGAATTGTTTTATATACTGTTACCAATTCAGTTTAAGACATAACACAATATTAAAGCAAATAAGTCAAATTATCAATACCACACGGCATATAGATTGATAATTCTTATCACTTTCTTCTATTCAAAAATCTCATTCCTTTCTACCAACTTAATTATATAGTTTGGCTTTGGAGACAAACATAACGCCAAACACACAACTGGTGGGAAATTGGTTGTCTCTTGTTCATTCAATCAAATTAACTCCTCCCATCAGTTGTTAATTTTTACTTTCTTATTCACTTGGTAACTATAAAAATATTTTGTATTATAGGTGATCCTTGTAAGTTAATTTGTACTTTTATTTTAGTAACGTTAAGAAAATCTTAGAAGTATCAAGGGAACTGATTTGAGCAAAATATTAGAAACTGGTGGGCCCATTACATATGCTTCCAATTGGCCCACCAGCAATGAAAAACGGTTGCTTCTACCTTCTGTATCCTTACTTCGTTATCAAACTTTAAAAAGTTAAAGACTGATGGGGTCCTGAATCGTACTGTTTTGGTAGACATCTAAGGCCCCCACCGATTGTTAACAATTGCGATATTGTCATGCTTGTTAATAAATAATTATTTAACATTTTTCCGTCCAATCTAAATACTAATTATTCGGAGATTTCATGAACATGAAGATTCTGGCTTTGGCAATAGCCTTATCGCTAATGACGAGTGCGATCATAGTGTCAAATTTAACACAGGTTGTAATCGCAAAGAATAATGATAAATGTATTACATCAAAAAATTATGATAAAACTAGCAGTTCCACAATTTGTGTTAGTGGGGATCATGGAGACTCGATCAAAGACTTAAAGAAAGTATGTAAGGTTTACACAAATAGCATACAATGTTCCTCTTCCCAGAAAGGTAACGGAATTTCCAGTAACTTTAACATTACACAAACACAGAATAATAGTCCATAAACCAAATCTTTACAGTTTTATTTTATTTTAATTCGCAATAATATGGTCTGGCAAAAATTGTGCTTTGTCCATATAAACTGAAACACATAAACAACATTAGCCCAATATTCAATTATGTCTGAAGAAAGAATCGGAGATAAGTTTCTTCGCAAACTCTATGAAAAGACTGTAAATGATGGGATACAAAGTATCGACAAAGACGAGATTGGAAAAGAAATTGGAATAATAGATGTACAAATGGATAATCTGGTAGACGAATTGAGTTCTGATGGTTATATAAAGAAAGTAGGTCGAACCAAAATTTACCTAACCGATGATGGAAGAAAGAGGGCAGAAATCTAGACTGTTTTATGATATCTCCAAAGAAAAATAACTCCTATCTTAGGCATTAATTTTTCAGTTGCTAATTCTGTCAACTGTTTTAAAAAAAGAAAAAAGGTTAGGGTGACGGTGATGATGCTTGTGATGACACTGTTTGCCTTAAGTATATGATCTGATTAACCATTGTTTGCACTGCGTCAGGAGTATCGGCTTCAACTTCGATTTCAATATTTGAGTCTGGGTGGTCCTTATCCTTTGCCAGTAATCTTAGTCTATTTGTCATTAAGTATTCTTATATGGACATCTATAAAAAAATGTTCAACAGAGATGCTATGAGTTCTGAAAGAGCAATATTGTTACGATGATAGAAGATTCATTGGATTATTAAAAACTACAAGTCATTTTTGGCCAGATGCTGATTGATAAGCATTCAATTCATCTCCTACTGTTTGGAATAGTCTATCCATCGTGATAGGCTTATCCAGAGCTGAATCTATGATACCTTCCTCCATATATTGGAAGAATAATATATGTTCTTCAAAATTGTAAGCACTCATCAATATCGTTCTCACTTTAGGATTTGAAGTCTTTACTTTTTTGAGTAGTTCTAATCCATTTAGACTTGGCATTCTTAGATCAGAAATAACTAGTGCATAATGCTCTTTGTTCTCTGTAAAGTGTTCAAGCGCCTTGACAGGATCGGTAAAAGAGAAAACTGAAATTTCATCAATATTTTCGGATAGAGCCTCATAAAACAGTTGGGCAGTATGGAATTCATCATCCACTATACTAACTATCCTCTCGTTAGTAGGCATTAAACGCTAGCCCTCCATTGCACACTTGCACCATTATTCTAATTTGAAGGAATTTACAATTAAAGTTTTTTTAGACTTAGGCTGCAACCATTGTATTTTCTCTGATTTTATAAAAGTTCATTAGATTATTAAGATAAAAAACTGGCGGGCCCTTTAACGCAGGCAGCTACTAGTCATTTTATTTTAATTCACTCGTTTCTTTTTCTGACTTTGAGCGGCCCGACTTTTTATTAGGTTTCGCATCATCTCTTGGCGCTTTAGTGCTTCAGACTCTAGGAGTTCTTTGTATTTCTCTCTGTCAGATTTGAGCCATCCTTGTTTCTCCGGATCATCAACATATCTTCTATACCTTCGCCATTTTTGTGACTCCACGTTTACCTTTGACCAGGATGGCTGAAAGACCTCTGCTAATTCTTTAATCGTTGGTCTTGGAAGTACGTTAAGGAATTGTGCTACAAGCTCATCATCCCAAGCAATATTGAGATCTCCCCAATGAAGGCCCATTAATTCGTAGAATTGTTTCAGGCGTCCTATCCGCGTCCGGAGCCCAGCCTCTTTACGAGACATACGCTCAGACCCCAATTTCTTCCGTTGTAGTCTCTCGAATTTTCTGGCTACTTTGCGTTTCTGGGGCATCTTAAGGCTTTCCTGCCAATTATAGGGGTGTCCTGAAGCTTCTTCTATCAGCTTAGGATATTTAGAAACTTCAAGTTTCTTATCCCTCTTTAACCTTTTAAGTTGCTCAGGCGTGAGATTGAGTTCATAATTCTCTTTGACGATAACTCCGCAAGTGGTACATGTCATGCCCCATGAAACAAATCGCTGCTTACCCTCGTCGTCATAATCTCTGATATAGAGGCGTTTAGCCACTGGGTTATTACAATTCCTTTTATGCTTGCTTGCTTCAATCTTGCTGTCCAAATACGGCATGCTTTCATGTTTCATGTTTGTAAACAATTACATTAGGACATTGATGAACTTTCGTGATGAACGATCTTGTATCGTAGTCACGCATTGCAAATTTTGCTAAGAAAGGAAGTGACGTGTTAGTTTGGTAAATATTTCTCTTTATCAGATATCCCGGTCAAAGTCAAGCCTTTTCCAATTAACTTATGCTTGACGTCTTCTGATATGTTATGTTTTTCTAATATTATTATCATTTTGAAGTCTGGTGTATATTTATTAGTCAAAAAAAGTTATAAATGTTAGAATAAATGGGTTTCACTATGACAATCACATGCACATTCTGCTAGTTCTTTAACTGAGTCTTCACTATAATTCTCATGATCACATTGAGGACAATTCATATTACTACACTACCAATTATGAGATATAAAATTTACTAGCACACAGAAATTCTATGATTATTCAGTTAAACAATTAGAGTTTTATAAAGAATAACGTTCCTAATTCAGGTGTTCTTATACCATTCTACTTAAGCCGTTATATAGTATGTAGTGCAGCAAATTGTAACAAAAAAACAACTGGTGGGAAATTGGTTAGTTCTTGTTCATTCAAACTATAAATTCCTCCCATCAGTTGATATCTATTTCTCATTACCAAAAGGCCACTAAGGCGAGAACAGTTCATCAAAAAAAGTCGACCAACTTTTGTCTTAAATTTTGGAACTTAAGTCCAATTGACCGAAATTTTACTTTCATGGTGCAACAAAAAGCGCCTAAATCTCAACTACGAACATCAAGAAATAGTAAAATTACCTGGCTGAGCTAGAGATTAGAGACGCTATTAATGAAGCCATTATTAGTAATCTTCAATCCTCGTAGTATCCCAGAGTTTTACAAGGCTATCGAAAAGATAAAAGGCATCTCCAAATTATGGATTAAATATTTTCCACAAGACGAAGCATACAAAAAAGCAAGAGAGTTCTTTCTGCAAAGTGAGTATACTCATTTTATGATCCTGCCCGACGATCTTATTGTGACTCAGGCAGATGTTGATTCGATAGTAAATTATGACGAATCGTATGATTCCATATCTGGCTGGTGCAATAACACTGGACGTGATGATACCAATATCGATACTAACATCTCGGCTTTTCTGCCTCCTGATCCGCCCCGCACTTCAACATATGAAGGTTATCGCTGGTTTAAGATAGCACAGTTTGAATCGTTGTTATGGAAAGTAGTAAATTCCGATGCCATAATTCCTGTATTGCATCAAGGGTTTGCTTTGTCGCGTCTGTCAAGAAGACTCATAGAGCAAGTGCCATTTAGGACGGATGATGGTTGCTGTGTTGATTCTTGTCTTTCGTTAGATTTAAAGAAATTTAGAGATGGGTTTACTCAATACGTTGATATTCGTATCAGAATGAAACATCTCAAGATTCCTCGCAGTGAATTGTTGGTAGGAAAAGAGAAAGCTACGATATTATTTGAAAATTAGTTAGCCAATGAGATATGTTATTTTTTACCTTCGAAGGATGAATTTGTGGATGCATAGGTTAGCCGTAATAATGTCAGAAGTGCGGTAAACTCAATTAGAATACGAAGTTTAGTAACGGGCCAAGCAATTCGTTGGTCCTGGCCTGGAGGGATGAATCTGGAATTTCAGACTGTTCTCATTTAGAGTTTCTAATTTAAGTAATAGCTCAAACTATTCGCACAATAAATTATTCAGGTTTTCAGGAGACTGATTTCAGTCTTTGTGATGTTGCTATCTGATTTATCACAAGAATGTAAAAAATTGCCGAAACAACTTGAAACGGGATAGGTATTATTCGGAGAGGGTTTGATGAAAATTGATAGTCATTGGATGCTGTAAGGACGTCGTCTCCTCGTTCTAATCCAGTGTAATGGGCATCACTAAAAATAATTAACACTAATCCTCCACTTATCATGAAAACATAAACTAGACCTGAAACCCACCAAACTTTTACGAGGTTGGAATTTTGAGCATTCCTCCATTCAGTACCATTTATCAAATTAATTAGCGGATTACTAGCTCTCCAAATTTGTTGAGCAACTTTATACGGTTTCCATAATTGAAATATTGGAACGAACCACCAAACGACTGCCATGATTGGTGAGCTCACCTCTTTGGCACCAAGGGTTCGCACGTTTTTGGTTGCTCGATAAAACCAACCTAATGTAATGATTGCTATAATGAAGCCTATACCGGCGGAAATGGTGTCAGTAATACCACCTATTCTGGTAAAGAATGAGACATTGCTGTCATCGAAGATGATTGTGAATGAAGCTGATACTAAAGTAATCATAGTTGCGACTACAAAAATGATGCTAAGAGTTACTAACCATTCTGAAATCCTATTGATGTAACGAAATGAAGACAGATTAATTGGCAATTGTTCTTATTTAGGTCTCTAATGTTAGACATATAAATTTGGACACGATCAAGCATCTATACAAAATAATTTTTACATCTGATAATCAAAAATGGAGATTTATTTGATAAGCTTAGCTATTTACTACTTAGTCAGACGATAATTTTACAAATTGGAACAGTGAATATTTTCTGGCTTCTGCTAACTACATGTTGACGAGGAAGGAAAATCTGCTTTTTCTCCATTAGCAGCCATAAATTTTAGCGTGCTAGGTACTCCGCTGGAAGTAAAATCACATACTCCTGTTATTGTAATTGGTATAGAACCTATAGTACTCAAGCCGCCGCATATTTCATCCCTAGTTTCTTTACCTTTGAGTATAAACTCACCTAACGAATTTATCTCGACGTAATTAATAACACCTGATTTATACGCCACTTTCAAACCTGGGATATCAGATGTTGAAATATCAAAGTCTCCTCTAAAGGATGGACTGGAGTATCCTTCAAAAGCAATAGGTCCTTCATGTTGTTCGCCTGTAGGACAAGTAATAGTACCAATTCCACTGCCCGGGTCAATAACTGTGGAGTAAGCTTTGGCTTCATGTAAATAGCCCAGTGTTGACAAAGATACTAATACTAAGAATATAATTATTGTTTTAAAATCGATATTTTTTGTCACTTCAGCTTTCTTCATTATGTCTACTATTAAAATATTCTTTCATTTAGTCGGAAGGGATGAATCTGAAATTTCAGATGGGTCTGAATTAGAAATTCTAATTTCTATAGGCAGAGAACTTTACTTTAGAGAAGAATAGGGTAACGAAATTAATTTAGTTTTGGTTCAATGAAGCCAAATTTCAGCCAGTGATAATGATTTGTCTCAATTTTAATTAAAGAGTGTATAAGAAAAAGCTTACCTATGGTATGTGTAATGAACGAAGGACCAGCAAGACAACTGAAGCGAGCATCCTTTAATGTCCCACTAAAGGTTGTATGTCAAGAATCACCCACCTTGCTTGAATAGCTTTAACTGGATGATAAAATACTAACATTTTTGTTCCATTAATTTCTTCTATATTAGACCCCGACTTTCCAGCTATCGCATTTTTGAAGCTTTGAAGATTAGCAAATGTTTCATTTCGATTAATTGATTGTTTTTTATCTGAATCAGCTATTTTCTGACCATGCTGGTCAACATAGACGATACGCTCATTGTCAGTAAGATTGAGTGATTGGAGGGATTTATTGAAAACGTCTAGGTCCAGGCCGCCATACCACACTCCTACTAAAGATGGGTTATTGGTATTATTTTCAGATGAATAAATTGGAACCGCCATATTCGCCTGTGGAAGACCACAACAAGAAGCAATGATTAGATTGCCAAGATATGTATTATGGGTACTAACAGCTCCTTTATAATAATCTCTAAAAGCAAAGTTTGTTTTAGAGAGGTTTAATTGACGAGAATACGGCTCCTCCATATACATATTACCGTTAGGCATGAGGAGAGCTATAACACGAAAGTCATTATATTTGGATAGAATGCCTTGTGCTACGTTTCTTTTTGCTAAATCAGTATCCTTTGGAATACCACGCAAAGTATTATTAATTGAGCTACCAAAAGATACCTTTCTTACTTCTGGTAATTTACTTGTTATTTCTAAAATTGCAGCTGATTTATTAAGTCTATTCTCTAAATTATCAGCTAAAAGTTTTATATTTAGAATTTTACTGCCCAGGGTGGTGGCATTATTTGATGATAATGACGATGGTGACGATTGATTTTCCGATGATGCTATTGGGGTGGTTTGGATTTTCCTGTCAATGACAGTCACATTACTACTGAACGAATATCCTGCTTGGAATAACAATAGTGTTAAAGATGCCGCTGCCACTATACCTACTAGAACCAAAACAAGGGCTACAGATTTCTCTGACAGGTTTCTGTTTGAAGGCATTATTCATCTTTAGCTGAAAAAGGAGCTAATAAAAAAGTATCGCGTTGAGACTGTTCCTTCTCCTTATATCCTTATCTACCATGCTTCCACCACTTTTTATAGTACCATTAGCTGCAAGATCAAATACTGGTCCATCAGCACATTCCCCTAACCAATCAAGCCCACTTAGCGTCACATATGAATATATTACCAATGGCCTGGTTTGAGAACCTATTATGCCGTTCTATTTTCGGTCGGAACGTGACTATGATTAGTAACGAATATTTCTTTGGAATGTCCAAGGGTTGATTTTATCTGCTTAATTATTTGTAGTATGATGTAGAATTCTCGAAATCCACCTGAAATTAGTCATTATTCTAAAAATTTTATTGCGAAGCGTCACACGGAAAAATATAGAATTTTGATAAGATTTCAGACAATATTTTTAATTAAATATCGTAATTTAACTACGTTCTCTTTTCCTTCTGACGATGACTTTGTTTTTTAAAATTAATAGGACAGCTGTCTCTTTCTACTTCAACATAAATCTTTGATGAGGTTTTTATATCGAGTATTGCTTTGATTCTTTCTTCAATTATATCTATTACTAGTTCAATTTGATCTGTATTTATATTATCTACAAGGCTTACTTCCATTGCAACTAATACATCGTTAGGACTAAAATGCATTGTTCTAAGTGTGATTACTCTATTTACCTCAGGAATCCTTAGAACCGAATCAACTATCTTAACACGATCCTTTTTAGACATTGATTCACCAATAAGTAAAGCTCTGTTTTCTTTCGCTAAAAAGAATGCAAATAGCATCAGTACGGCACCGATTGCTATAGAACTGTAAGCGTCATAAATCATATTTTTAGTAACATCAGATAAATAGATTCCTATTGCAGCTATTGCTATCCCTAGTAACGCAGCAGAATCTTCTACCATGACGGTTAGAATAGCAGGATCTTTGCTTTCCTGAAATTCTGTAAATAATGCATGTAGGTTTACTTTTTCACCCCTGGCTTGTATTGTATTCTTAAACAAATTGAAAGCAATACGCAGAGCATTGCCCTCAAAAATAGCCGAAATTAAAAGTATTACATAACTAACATTTGCATTTTCTATTTCGTGCATTGGATCATGAATTGTGGCAAATCCTTTTTCAAAAGAAAGAACTCCAGAAATACCGAATAATAGTGTCGCAACAACAAATGACCAGAAAAATCGCTCCTTTCCATAACCAAAAGGATGCAGCTCTGTAGGACGTTTTGAACTTGTTTTAATACCGACTAATAGTAGTACTTGGTTAAATGTATCGGAAAAAGAATGGTAGGTTTCAGACCACATCGCACTGCTATTGGTGAACACCGCGGCAACCAGTTTAGCGATTGATACTCCCAAGTTACCAAAAAGTGCAGCGTAAACAGCCCTTTTGGAATTTCCGACCAAAATTATTCTCCTTTCTCCTTGTCGATAATGTCGACAATATTCTATAAAAGAATTCGAAATGCAGCAGCGGTTCTTAGTCTTAATTGGTATGTATTATTCATTGACTTGTTTTTCTGATTTCGCAGCTTTTTCCATCTCTTCGGGAGTGACGTTTTTCTTGTGAGTAGCAATAGACCAAATGTGTCCGAATGGATCTCGTAGTTGTCCCCATCTGTCGCCCCAGAATGTATCAGTCATTTTCATAATGACATTTGCTCCCTCAGAAACTGCCAAGTCGAAAGTGCGGTCTGCATCATCGACATACAGATAAATTGACACAGGAGTTTTACCGATTGTAAGTGGTGATAGGGAGCCCATATCTCGGAACTCATCTGATAGGATTAGTTTCGAGTCACCAATTGACAGCTCCGCATACATAATGCTTTTGTCATTGGGCGCATGATTGCGATAATTTTCCTTTGCTCCTAAGACCTTGGTGTAAAATTCTATTGCTTTATTAGCGTCATTAACAACAAGACAAGGAGTCAGGTTATGAAACCCCTCCCTTACAGGGCCAACCTTTTGGCTCATGAGAGTAATTTGTCAAAATATTATTAAAACATTCTCAAGCTTTTCATTATGATGCCAAGCAATTAAAGTAAACAGGGATTTCTATAGGTAGTATTTATTAAATTCTCTCACTAAAATTTTTATATTTCTTTAGAAACCCTAAGGGTAGGCGGGGTAAGGCATGCGTATCATTGCTGATCGATATATATGATTTTATATACAAATAAATCTTGAATGGTAGTAAAAATTAGCATTCAGGCTGCTCATGAACAGGTGAATCCATCCGCCTTATTGCAAGATGTGATATACATGGATAAGAAAGGAATTGAGCGATGCTGGACCAGTGATCATTATATGCCTTGGTGGAATACAGGAGCTTCGGGAGGTGCAGCGTGGCCATGGTTGGGAGCTGCGTTGGCTAGAACTAATAAAATAACAATAGGAACTGGAGTAACTGCTCCTATACTAAGATATCATCCAGCAATTGTAGCACAGGTATTTGCGACATTGGGATTCATGTTTCCAAATAGGGTTTTTCTGGGGGTTGGACGCGGAGAGTCTCTTAATGAAGTAACAACTGGTAATCAATGGCCTTCCAACTCGGAGAGATATGAAAGACTAAAGGAAGCAGTATGCCTGATTAAAAAACTTTGGAATGAAGACTGGGTTAATTTCCAAGGAAAATATTACTGGGTCAAAGATTCTAAACTATACACTAAACCAAAGACGCCAATTCCGTTGTATATTGCAGGATTAGGTAAACAATCAGCTATGCTTGCAGGTGAATATGGAGACGGATTTGTTACCAATGAATTAAATACGGATGCGATTAGCAATAACCTATTTCCAGCGCTAAAAGAAGGGGCTAGAAGCGCAGGAAAAGATTTTGATTCGTTGGAGAAAATTCTGTTCATTCCTGCTTCTTACTATCCTGATGATAAGCAAAAAGCAATTGAATCGATCAGATTTTGGAGGGGGGCTATGATAAAGGCCTTTTTTGATGTTGATGTGCATGATCCCAAGAAAATAGAAGAAAATGGACAAGTTATTGGTGATGATGCATTAGAAAATATGTTACTAGTAATAACAAACGCTGAAGATGGTATAGAGAAATTACAAAGGTATGTAAAGTTGGGTTTTACTGAGATTGTCCTAACGAATTCAAGCCCGGACAGAGGCAAATTGGTTAATCTTGTTGCAGATGAGATTGCTTCGTCTTTTAAGAACTAGATGACAATAGAACTTCAGACTAATGTATGCTGTATCAAATCATCATGTAACTGTAATTATGAATCTGGAATTTCAGATGGGTCGGAGTTAGAGTTTCTAGTTTCTATTACAAAGACTTGGTCTGGTTATCTCAAGGTTCAGTTTCGGTTTCAAACCCTTTTCCATTTCCATCGCGATCAAATCCATGAGGATCAGGTGGTAATACCCTAAAGTCGGTAACTGGAGTATCAGGACAGTTCAAGTTTGCAGGCGGTGACTTAAAGCATACGTCAGGGTAAGCAGGATCACATTTCCCGGTCCCTACAGTGTGTTAATGCATAATGCAATGTATACGCGAACTTTATCTGGACTTACTTCGCTTAAGTAATTGAGGCTGGCTAGAGCTTTTTTCACATTGACCTAGCCCCATTGCGATGAATAATCGAAGACTTTTTAATTCAGTTGCGTAAATGAACGGTGATTTATAGGAATTGATAGGCGAGAAGAAGCTTTGTGGTCAATGTAATAAAGAAGCTGAGGTTGTAGACGTGAAACCTTCGAATGGTAATGAGGTTCAAGTATTAAGTTGTGGACACTTAATTGAAACGCCTCAATCCGCACATGAAGCAATAGCGGATCTACCATCTGCTTATGAGACAATATCGGCTGCATCGAAACAGATTAACAGTTTGAATGACATATTGTTGTTTGTTGATAAAAGCGCCATGTCTCAGCAAGAAAAGGAGAAAACAAAGGAGATTTTATCAATCATCGACAAAGAAAAGGATAGCAAGACCCTTCCCCAAATTAAGCAAATACTGAATCCTCTAAAGGATTGGCTTCCTGTTGCTAGCCCTTGGGTTAATCTATTTGTAACCTTGTTTCTTAAACTGTAACTTAGCTGCTCCAGCGTAGGAATTCTATCATCGGCATATTTTTTTCCTCTTGGAAGCCTACGTGTTATTCTCTTTAAATGAATAGGTATGTCTGCCATGTCACAAAATAGCTTGATGCTTTTTACATAATTTACCACGGTAGCTCCTGATATTTCCTTTTTCTCGACTCGTTCTCTTTGAAAGTAAATAAACTTCAAAATATTAATTAATGCCGAGTTATTATCTTTTTTCCATTGTTTGCAATGTGAATCTAACATTAGCTATGTTACTAAAAGAGGATTTAGATTCTCTCATCCATTAGGTCCTAAGAGGATACCAAAGAGTCGGCATCCGGCGTAGGCAGTCAGATTTGGGACCGAGACACAATATATAATATATGAAAAAGATATAACGCATTCTAGTAAATATGGGTCTAATTTCAAAAACTGTGAGCATACGAGTTCCACCAGAACTGGTCTACCGCGCTCTTAAGGATGCACGTTTAGAACAGCTTTTTCCTGAATTCTTTATTGGAATCACAAGAAAATTATCAATTGATAAAGTAAATGAAGAGCTGGCTTTTAAAACAAATACTCAAGACGGTCAGATTGAAATCATAGAAACGTTCAGATTGATAATATCTAAAAAGAACAATACCGATGTCTTATACAATACTCAGACAAATATAGATGGAGATATAGCAGTACAATCAATACTCAGGACGCACATTGCAAATATCTTGTATTCACTCTTGATGCTTGAAACGGGATATGTTAATGGTTTGATGGAAAAAGAATGATGGCTATATTAAGTTCAAGGCACGACATTACAAATCATGTATGGAATAATTCTCTAATTCTAGCAACGTCATGAGTGATTATAACATCGTTTATCCAACTAATTCCTCAAACAGTGAAACTTAATGTCAAAAAATAGCGAACTGGAAGGGATGAATCTGGAATTTCAGATGGGTCTGAGTTAGAATTTCTAGTATCTATTCTATTTTAGATGACTAACTGGCTAGTCATGGTCATATTCATAGGCATTATATGACAAACGACCGTGCCGTTGGCAAAATGATTATGGCAATACTGTGTTTGATTCATTTCTTGGGCATATACGTAATCATGATATGTGAATCCCAATAATAGAACTGATATTGCCAATAATATCACAAAAAATATTGACTTCATTTATCTTCAGGTATTAGGTGCAGAATATTATTCATTCCTATTTATCAAATATAAGAATGGAATTTACCACATAAATAGAATTGATAATAATCATTCACTATCTGGTTAACTCAATATACAAAAAGATGACACCCACAACTCCCAACGCAATAAGAAACCCCTTCAAAAAATCAGATAAAAAATCGCTCTTCATTTTAACAAATACTTTCCTATTATAATATCCATCCACAATGTAATTATGGATCTAAAAAAGAGTTTCCATCTCAAGAATAGCCTTGCTTCTTTTAATCAGATCAAGTCATTTTCCGATATACATGTGGATCCCATTACTTTATGTCTGATTACAGTAATATTTGTGAGATTACTTCTTATTACATTATTTCCAAGGCAAAAAGTAACTCGACATATAGGAATGGAATTCCTCTGCCATTTGTTAGATGGTATTATTTCTTTAATCGTCGGATATCTGCAGTGCTCTATAAGAAGGTTCGGTTAGTAATGTCCATCAGAGTTACGAATCATAAATTTAGATATTTTAGATTTTGCTGCTTTCTTCTCACAAAATCCTCTAATTATGTCATTGATTTTCTTCCTTGTAGGGAATAACTGTTTACTATGCATTAGCCTGGTTATTACCTCAACATATTACGTTTGCTGGATTCTACATCCCAAATCACATGAATTGTGCAGTTGACTACTTTAGCCTGACGCAAATTCAGCTAATGAGAATGTGAGGTTACTAACTCATTTTAATATTATCTTACTTTTCAAACAAGTCTTCAAAATTAAGAAAGTTGAGTCGTTTTTTTGAACTCTATCTTTCTGATAATTTAAAAATTGGATGAAATATTGTGTCGCCCTTTGGATACCGTTCTTTCCCCTACTTGCTTGTTTTAAAAATAAATTTGCTTGTGCCTCTAATGATAGACTTTTATCGAACTCAAATTTAAAAAACATCTTAAGCCTTCTAGGATATTGTCTTTTTGATTCCGCAGATTTCAAAGCAAATAAAAAGTTAGATATTGGCATACCAGCATTAGAATTCCCTTCTTCTTTGTCATAATTGTCTAACTTAATATGGCTAGTTTCTGACATCTGTATACTTGGACTATACTGTACTAGTAGGTTCATATTGTTTTCGGTATGGGCCGGAAGGGATGAATCTGAAATTTCAGGTGGGTCTGAATTAGAGTTTCTAATTTCTGTACTTTTAAAGTGGGCCGGAAGGGATGAATCCGGAATTTAAGATGGGTCGATATTATTCGAGTGTGAAATCCTCTTTTTATTCCCGCCCTTAATTTGAGCTGGGCTATTAACCGAATATGTGATAGTATTCCTGAGTGGATCCAATAGGCTTATTTGTTAAGCCATAAGATTGCGGAATTACTCGCCCCTTCAATTGATCGGGAGGGAGTGTGAATCAAATTTTTTTCTATTCCATAACTACTTTGTATGAAAATTAGCTAATTGTCAAGATTCCAGTCATATACGGATGTAGTGCACAATAATAGCTATAATATCCTCTATTGAAGAATGTCCATTGAAAAGATTCAGTTGGAGCAAGAATTCCAGAGTCAAAAAGACCGTTAGAAGATTTTACAGTATGTAAAACATTATCATTATTAGTCCAAGATACAGTAACT
>Ga0207689_10001588_pt1 | contig 21537 bp, 24 predicted proteins | sample KBSMisM52_FD_184312 | JGI IMG/M metagenome (GOLD analysis project Ga0207689, IMG submission 184312) | Miscanthus rhizosphere microbial communities from Kellogg Biological Station, Michigan, USA - KBS Miscanthus M5-2 (SPAdes) (version 2) | ecosystem: Host-associated > Plants > Roots >... | reverse complement strand
GGCGGATTTTGAGCAGACGCGAATAGTGTGATTAGCACCATGTACGCGAGAACTGTCAGGGATGTGCGCCATGCCCCCCTCAATCGCAAAAGTCTCCTTAGCTCAGGCGGTTAGCCCTCATTGGTTTGAGGAGGCCTAAGCGGTTCAACGTTGTACCTGTACGGCGTGTAATGAAAGTCTATGATAAAGGTTTAAACACGGGAAACCGATGATAGTTGGGGAACTCTGGTAATGGAATCGGAAGACAGATATTCGCGGCAGGTGCGGTTCGCAAAGATCGGCGAGGCTGGGCAGCGGAAACTGGCGGTAGCCCGAGTGACCATTGTGGGGTGCGGGGCGACTGGGTCCGTGCTGGCATCGTTGCTGGCGCGGGCCGGGGTAGGGATGCTGCGGATTATTGACCGCGACTACGTTGAGCCCAGCAACTTGCAGCGGCAGTCTTTGTTTGATGAGGCGGATGCAGCGGAGTCTTTGCCGAAGGCGATTGCGGCGGTACGGAAGATTGCGGCCTTCAATTCGCAGATTGTGGTGGAGCCCAAGGTGGCGGATTTGACTCCAGGAAATGTTGAGGAACTGCTTGCCGGATCGCAATTAGTTCTAGATGGAACCGACAATTTTGAAACTCGCTATTTGCTGAATGATTGGGTGGTGAAGAATTCTCTGCCCTGGATTTACACAGCGGCGGTTGGGAGCTATGCCGCTACCTTGAATGTCCTGCCCGGAAAAACGGCGTGTTTGGCTTGCATCTTTCCTGATCCTCCTGGCGGCATGGTGGAGACTTGCGAGACTGCGGGAATTTTGAATTCTGCGGTGAATCTTGGGGCCTCGATCGCTGTTACTGAAACTCTCAAAATTTTGGTTGGCGATGAGGCCGGTGTGCGGCGGACGCTGGTCTCTTTTGATTTATGGCGGAATGAGCGGGCTGAGATTACCGCGGCTTCCCCTCGTCCGGGATGCCGCGCCTGTGGATTGCGTGAATTTATTCATCTGGCTGGTGAAGGGCGTCCGCATATCACCTTGTGCGGGCGGAATTCGGTGCAGATTCATGAGCGGCATCGACCTCTGGATTTGGTAGAGATGGGGGACAAGCTGCGTCCGCATGGATCGGTTCGACATAATGATTTCGTTTTGAAGTTTTGGCGTGAGCCCTATGAGATGACTCTGTTCCCGGATGGGCGGGCGATTATTAAGGGAACGACCGATACGGCCGTGGCGCGGAGTTTGTATGCGCGGTTTGTGGGCAGCTAAATACGCCACTTTCACCTCTGGGATGACAAATCGATCACCGTCAATCCGGTTCCACACATTTTTTAGACTAAGCGTTGGCTGTACACCTTCTATACCAATAGCGCCTCCTGCATCTCGAGTCACAGATCGTCATCTCTCCACGCAAGGTCCGCCTCAAGTCGCATAAAATTGCCGAACGTTGAGCAAAAGTTTTCACATTATCAATATTTGTCAATCGCCGAAAACCCGTGTCCAGCACGACTTTTCGGGTGTATGATGAGCGCAAATCCCAGGGCGCTTTTTTGCATGCTTCTCCTGGCAAGATGGCATCCTAAATGTTGTTCGCGGAATTACTCCGCAAAGGTTCTGAGGAGGATTATGCGTTTACTTGTTTTGTCTCTCGTTCTTTTGCTCTCTACATTGACATTGGGTCAAGTGATGGTGGTCGGCGGCAATGCGACTTCTGGGCCGGTTGGTTATGACGTCTACTCTGTGCCGTTCACTCCGCGCATCGTGACACCTTCGGTGAATTTGACTTCGACCCCGACTGGCACGCAGGCAGTGGTCTATCAGGGAGAGGTTTCCACACCTGTGCTGTACATCCAGGGCAACGGCTCTTCGATGCAGAGTACATCCATGCATCGCGGTGATCTGGGCGTGGCTTCCTATGACAGTTCCGTCAGCGCGAAGGAAGTGATGTCGTGGTATGGACCGGCGAAGAAGGCTTCGCGGACCTACACCAATGACGATGTGAACCGCGTTAACCAGTCGACCGGCACCGTGAAGTACAACGGCAAGACTGAACAGATTAAGTAACTAGCGCTCGACGATCGCGTCGAGCATGTCATAAAAAGCTGGATAGGAGATGGCGGCCGCATCCGCTCCGCGGATCGTCGTCTCCCCTTCCGCGCGCAGGGCTGCAATGGCGAAGGCCATGGCAATGCGGTGATCATGGAAGGACTCTAGTTCTGCTCCCCGCAGTTTTTGTTTGCCTCTGATTTTTAGTCCGTCTTCTCTTTCTTCCACTTCCGCTCCCATGGCTCGTAGATTCGTCACGATTGAAGCAATGCGGTCGGATTCCTTCACTCGGAGTTCTCTGGCGTCGCGGATTTCGATTCCCTGGTCGGTGTAGGGTGCAATGGCCGCCAATACGGGGATTTCATCGATCAGTGCGGCTGAGTCGGCTCCGGCTAGTGTGGTTCCGATCAGCGACTTCCCTTCTACCCGCGCTGTGCCCACTCGTTCGCCGTGGTGTTCTTCCACTTGGGTGAGATTGATTTTTAGTCCCATGCCAATGAGCACGTCGAACAATCGGGCCCGGGTTGGATTCATTAGGAGATGAGTGATGGTAAGTTGCGATCCGGGGAATAATGCTGCGGCACAGAGAAAAAAAGCCGAACTGGAAATATCTCCGGGAACCACCGCTTCGATGGCGTGGAGCTTTTGGCCTCCCTTGATACTTACTTGTGTTCCGTCGCGTTTTACTTCTGCGCCAAATGCGCGAAGAGCGACTTCGCCATGGTCACGTGTGCGGATCGATTCGGAGATTTTGGTTACGCCATCGGCGAACAAGCCGGCATGCAGCAGGCATGATTTAACCTGCGCACTCGGTACCGGCATGTTGTATTCAATTGCTTTGAGCTTTCCGCCGGTGATCCATAGTGGAGGCCTTCCTCCGCCTTTGGAAGATATCTTTGCGCCCATGCTCTCAAGCGGCGTGATCACTCGCGCCATGGGGCGTTTCGAAAGAGATTTGTCTCCAAATAATTCCGTGGTGAAATCCTGTCCGGCGAGGATGCCGCTTAGCATGCGGATGGTTGATCCGGAGTTGCCGCAGTCTAGCGGGGCTTTGGGGGCGCGTAGCCGTGCGCCTTTCCCGTGGATTACTAGGTTGCCACCATCTCGTTCCCACGCCACCCCTAGTCCTTGTACGCAATTTAGTGTGCTGGCGCAGTCTGCTCCGGTTGAATAGTTTTCGATTTTCGTGTCGCCTTCGGCGATGGCTCCCAGCATGGCGTAACGGTGTGAGATGGACTTGTCTCCTGGCAGACGTATGGCTCCTTGCAGACTGCGAGCAGGACGGATTACCTGTGTGGAGTTATTTTGCATTCGATATTCAATATAGCGGATGTCTGAGACCGTGAGCTTGCGCTCACCGACAGCCGAGGCGGCTGCCACCACATGTCACTACTTTTTCTAGACTAAAGCTTTAGCTTCGGCTGTGGCTTCCTTGAGGATGTCGGCTGGGACTTCTTTTATGCTTACACCGAATTCGAACATGGGAGTTTCCGAACCGCGGCCCCAGCGCGCTACTTCCCAATGAGCGCGGATGAATTTCACATCGGTATGGCTGGTTAGATCCATCAACAAGGGATGGTCCGCCCGGTAGAATTTTTGCGGAAAGGCCGCTACCGGCTTGGCTCCCCAGGTTGCGCCGTCGGCTGATCCGTAGATGCTTACATCGAGTGACTCTTGTTCAACGATGTCGCTGATGTTCAACATCAGCAGGAAGACTCGATTGGCGGCGCCACTTACGGTCACAGCTTCACCGTCGCCTTTGGCGGTGACGGTGGTTTTCGCGGGAACCAGGAAGGTGTCAATCATAGCGCGGAGATTGTAGCCCTATGAGACTACCGAATCAAGGAACTGGCGAAGAATGCGTCCGGCTTCCTGTGGTTGTTCCCAGGCAGAGTAGTGTCCGGCTTTGGCGATCACCTTCATCTGGCTGCCGGAGATATTTCGCCGCATGGTTTCCGCCTCCGGAGGTCCAGTCAGCGTGTCTTCATCTCCGGTGACGATCAGCGTGGGCACGTTGATGGTTTTCAAAGTAGGCAGTGAGTCTGGACGCTCGGCCATACCTCTTTGCACTGCAGCTACGTCTTGCGGAGACATTTTACGCATCATGTGAAGCGCGCCGTCGACCAGGTCGTAGCGGGTTTCGTGTACGGTCTTTCCCAGTAGTTTTGTTACCAAGCCTTGGAAAAATGGTTCGGTGCTGCGCTCTAAAACGTCGACGGCAGATTGCAGTCTTCCGGCGCGGGCTTCTGCGTTGTCGGCTGGGGCTTTGGTGTTGATCAACATCAAGGCAGAAATTCGCTCTCTATTTTGTCGCCAGAGTTCGAACAGCGTGTAGCCACCAATGGAAACTCCGGCTATCGGTACTCTGCCGACTCCGACGTCCTCAAGGATGCGTATGACATCCGCGGCGTGCTTTTGCATGGTAGCTGGTCCTTCTCCGGCTTCGGAGTCGCCGTGGGCGCGAAGATCGGGAACGATTAGCTGATAACGCGATGTCAGCGCTTGCGCGGCCGGCTTCCAGAATTCTCGATTTGCCGGGAATGGGTGGAGCAGGACTACGGGCGAGCCTTGGCCCAGAATTTCATACACAATTTCTGCGTCGCCGCTACGGACTCTTTCCATGGTTTCGATTTGACCACAGCGGCGCGAGAAAAACCTAGTTGGGTACTTGCTGGGCTGCGGGGACGGCGTGCTCCACAGGTTCTTCCGGCATGACGATCCAGCAGATGATGTAAGCAATCAGGCCGGGCGTTGGCGGGACCAACGCAAGAATGAGCCATACAATCCGAACCAGCGTCACGTCGATGTCGAAGTACTCGGACACCCCAGCGCAGACTCCGGCGACTTTACGGTCTGCCCGGGGACGCACCAGACGCTCACGGGCGCTAACTCCTCCTACCCGCTTGCCGCAGTAGGCACAGAGATTGGCGTCGTCTTGAATGACCTTACCGCAGTAGTTGCAGTACATACGTAAGCCTCCGTGCGTTAAGGATACGATGGGTTTCGGGAAAAGTTCCACAAATGTCATGACTTGTTCGGAGCGCTTTGGACGAAAAGCAAATCGGCCACACAGGACACGCAGTTACCCAACGCGAAGCCAATAAACTGAAGTCTTTGCGTAAACTTCGTGTCCTTTGTGGTTATCTTCTTAGTCGCCGCGGTATGGATCTTTAATTCTTTTACGCGCGGTTTCAGAATAGGGGGTTTTGTCGTCTGTCGCGATTACTGCTTGGTAGCGCGCCGTTGCCTGATCCCGCTTCTGTAGCATGTCGTACATCTCGCCCGCTAGGAGATTGGCTTTTTGTGATATTTCCGGATCGAGTTTTGCGACTTGTACGGCCATTTCATAGGCGGCGGCTGCGCCAGCATAATCTTTCTGGCTGCGAATAAGATCGCCCAGGCTTATGGCCACGGCTTCATAGTGGAGTCCCGGAAAACCGCCGTTTTTTCCGGTTTGCCAGACCTTGCGATAGGAGGCTGCAGCTTCCAGGTTTTTGCCGGCGGCTCGAAGCAGGTTTCCTTCCTCCATCGCGATTAACAGATTCCGGGGATATACGGAGATGAGATTTCGAGCGTAGCTCAGGGCTTCGTCGTATTGCTTCTCGCGGCGGAGAAAGACTACCAACACGATTTTCGCGTCGGTGCTGGTTTCGCTGGTGCCTTTGGCTGTTTCGCGGAGGTAGTTAATTCCCTTTTCTTTGCTCCCGCTTAAGCCGGCCATGGCTACAGCTACTTTCACCGCCCACGACAAGCTTCCCATCACATAGTTATGTGCTCCAACGATCAGCTTGGCGTCGGTGTAGTTCGGGTCCAGTTCCAATACGCGTTCGTGGTCGCGCCGTGCCCCAACGGCATTGCGCAACGCGGAAAACCAGGCCCGTTCGATCAGGGCCGTGTAGGTGGCAAGTTCTGCGCGCGTGACACCTCGAGCATACAGAGCGTCGATGTCGTTCTCGTTGGCTTGAAGCTGCTTGGCTTCTAACAGCTCGGCGCGGTTTATTAGCTCTTTTATGCGCTTTTTGACGTTTTCATCGGCCGGACGGTGGGGCTTGGAGATGAAGCTATCGTTGGCATACTCGCTGGTATCCATCGCACCCATGCGGTAGAGCTCCTGGAACAGGACGGCAATTAGCAGATGGTTAACCGCGAATGGATCGTCGGGATGCCTCTTCAAAACCTGATCGAACTCCTGGATCGAGCGTTCATAATCCATGTTGTAGAAGTGATCGAAAGCCTGGGTGTTCAAGGGGTCATCGGGGCGGAAGCCCGACTTTTCCGGACCTTTCGAAGCAGACTTGGCGGGAGCTTGGGCGTAGGCAGGCAGGGCTGTTAACAGCGCACACCACAGTAGAACCAGCGCAGACAATGCTGCCATTCGTGAATGACCGTGTCCTAGTTTAACCGATGCGTTGCTTTTGGGATTTGGGAGTCAGGAAGTTACCTGGACACGCGATCATCGTCAAGGACGGGAAATCCGCAGGCTAGCTACGACATTTTGGATAATCTTTGCCTGCTGCGGAGTAATTCTTGCCCCACTTACTAGTACATGGGCCTTCTGTAACATTCGCAAGTTGCTACAAATCAATCAGTTACAAAATCTACAATTTGGCCTACGGCTTGCCATGAGTAAAAAGGACACGGGGCATATTTCGCATGTCGGAAGCTGTACCTACTACAAATTCTGAGTTTTGGCAGCCGCCAGCGACTGCTGCGGCTCCTATCCTGGTTCCAACTGTCGCGGACGCTTGCCCTCGTTGCCAAACCGAGTTCATTTTGGATGCCCGGTTTTGCCATTCCTGCGGATGCGGTCGGCCCTCCCCCGAGCTGCGCAAAAGCTGGACCAGCTACCTTGAATTCCACAACATCGTGCACTATGCGTCAGTTGTGCGCGATGCGCTTGGTTTACCCCTCCCCTGTTTGATTTGCTTCCTGGTCGGCGTGCTGTGTTTAGGTAGCGCACTGTTTGTAGGGTTCGTTGCCCCGTCGGAAACCGTGGTGGACTTTCAGGCGGTCCAATACTGGCGCATGGAGTGGCTGCTGGGCGGCGTGGCGGCATTTATTGCCGGCATTTTGCTTAGGATTTCAGGTTCTCCCCAGAAGTAGGATCTTCCTCCCCCCAACTTCTAATGCTGTTCGTGGTGTTCCTGCGTGATGTTCGCGCTCCCGGTGCGCCGGGTTTCATTCATCCGATATAAGTGATTGACTGGGCCTGTGCCCTTTCCAATTGAAACGGCGTTGGCGATGGCCGCGCTCACATAGGCTTTGGCTAACAGGACCGCTTCTGGGAGGCTGCGCTTGTGGGCCAAGTGACAAGCTATGGCGGTCGAGAAGGCGCACCCGGTGCCATGGGTGGATTTCGACTTCTGCCGCTCGGCTTTGAAGACCTCTTGTTCGAACCCTTTTTCCCCGGGGAAGCTCAGCATGTCTACGGCCTTCTCTAAATCTCCTCCGGTAACGACTACGGCTTTTGCTCCCATGGAGTGTAGTGCGGCCGCGGCGGCTTCCATTTGCTCTGGGCTGGTTACCGGGAGGCTGGTCAGAGCAGCGGCCTCGGCGGCGTTTGGGGTAATGATTGCCGCCAGCGGAAATAGCTTGTCCACTAATGCGACGCGACCGGGCTTATCCAACAGATCGGCCCCGGAGGAGGATTTTAGGATGGGATCCAGGACGACATTGGGCAGCTTTTCTTTACCTAAGAACGTGGCTACCGCTTGGCAGACCTCGGCGTTGGCCAGCATGCCTATGTGCACGGCGGCGATGTCCAGGTCAGCCACCAAGGTTTCCAGAGTGGATGTGATTAACGACGGCTTTAGGGCCTCGGTGCGCGCTATCCCCTGGGTGGATTGAACTGTCATGGCAGTGACGCACGCGACGCCGTAGCATCCGTGCGCGGCGATGGTTTTTATGTCAGCGGTGATGCCGGCACCCGAAGATGGGTCAAATCCAGCGATGGTCAGGATGACAGGGAGTTCACCTTCGCCCATAGCGGCAATTTATCGGAAATGGTCGAAGTTTCCAAAAGCAATGACGGACCAAGCCATGGGCGGCGAAAGGTTGCAGCCCAGCCTAAGCCGAGGGTCGACACGGGAAGCCCAGCAAAGGGCGAAAGAGAATTGCTCTGCGCCAGGCGATTTCTTTCGCCCACCGAGGCCTCACCGTTTGCCAGCTAAGCCACGGCTCACTCGGTGGGCCGCCGTCTTTCGCTGCTCCGCAGCTCGGCCTTTTGGACATGTAATCATTACCGGACTTACGATCTTTGAATTTCCCGCCAAAATCACATCTCAAAATCCCCCGTAAGCCATTGAAAGTAATATCTATGTAAGAATTTCACCCGGGTACACCGCCGGGGGATTTACTACTTGATAAATGCATAAACAACTGTATTTTCAATACATCGAACACCTTATGCAGGAAATACATGAAGTTACGTTGGAAAATAGTTAGTCTCTAATCAAGTTTTTACGGCTCCTTCCCCGTTGACACCCCCCAACCACCCCCGTACCATTTCACAATGCTAGCGAGCAGTACCCCCGGGAGGTTTGATTCTTAGACACGCGAGGTGACTGAATGAGTAAGCGAATAGCTCACGGACTGACGATTGCTTTATCGATTGTCAGCTTAGGAGCCGGAGCGACTCAGAAGCCAACGAGCTCAGAGTCCAATAAAGCCCAGGCTAATACGAAAGCTGCGGTAGAAGTTGTGGTACCGGCAAGCGCGGTCAGCAAGGCAAAAGTGAAAGCAGATAAGCCTTACCAGGTAGGAACAGCTTCGTGGTACGGAAGCTATTTCCAAGGCAAACCGACGGCCAGTGGTGAGCCTTATAACATGTACGATATGACGGCAGCCCATATGAACCTGCCGTTGGGGACATTTGTAAAGGTGACCAACCTCCGCAATGGACGTTCCGCCGTGCTGCGGGTCAATGACCGCGGCCCTTATGTCGATGGCCGCGTGATTGACGTCTCCTACAATGCCGCCAAAGCCCTCGACTTCAAGGCGCGTGGACTCCAACGTGTCCGCATAGACGTTGTCCACCCCGAACTAGTGGCCAGCCTCCGCTAGCCTTCCAGCCACACAGGCTTTAAACTTCTTGAGGATGCTCACTCCTCGAGACAGATTAATTGTTGCTTTGGACGTATCGTCCGCAGCCGCCGCGAGAAAGATAGTGGCGGCTGTGGGCGAGTCCGTCTCTACCTTCAAGGTGGGGATGCAACTGTATACAGCTGAAGGACCCGCCGTGGTGCATGAGCTGGTGGCGGCTGGGCGGAAGGTGTTTCTCGACCTGAAATACCATGACATTCCCAATACTGTGGCTTCCGCTGTCAAAGAGGCTGCGGGATTGGGAGTGAGTATGCTGACGGTGCATGCGTCCGGGGGATCGAAAATGCTGCGTGGGGCGGTGGATGCTGCGGCTGCGAATCCTTCGCTGATGGTGCTGGCGGTGTCTGTGCTGACCAGTATGGATGCGGCTGATCTGCACGAGATTAGAGTTGAGGGGTCAGTGGAGAAACAGGTTCTGGCGTTGGGGAAATTGGCTGTTGAATCTGGATGCCAGGGGCTGGTTTCGTCGGCCCGGGAAGCTCTAGCCTTGCGTAAGGCTTACGGGGATAAGTTTGCTCTCGTGACGCCAGGAGTTCGACCGGCCGGAGCGGAGCATGGAGACCAGGCTCGCGTGGTTACACCCGCTCAGGCTCTTGAGGCGGGATCGAGTCACATCGTAGTAGGAAGGCCGATAACCGCAGCGAAGGATCCAGCAGCTGTAGCGCGAGCGATTCTAGGTGAGCTTGCCGGTGCCGCTGCACTCAGCGTTTAACGCTTCGTATCAGGGCATGACTTCAGCCGTGCCCTAATCTAACCACTTCCCAAAGCGCGGCCCATGAGGCGCAATCTTCGGTTGGTCAGTTGCGCCCCTTTGGGCGCCTAAACCAATCCCACAAATAAAACGGTGCGCCTAAAGGCGCACCTGATACAAATCTCTGATGTTGGGAACTAGAGCTTCTCGTAAAAGTCGCACGCCGAGCAGGAGATGAAAATCCCGCCGGGGACGCCGCGCTCGCGGTCTTTGACCCGCTTTACGATGCGGGTGGACTTGCCGCATTTGGGGCAGTCGGTGCTCTTGGACGTGTCCATTACTTTCTTACGGTCTGCAGTTTTAGCAATCTTGGCCATGTTTTCTCCGAAAATTTATTTTACACGAGGACGGAGGAAACTGTCTTTGGGTCCATTGTAGGGTTGTGCCCTATTTGACGCGTGGGCCGTCTTATTGCATAACAGAGCGAAAAGGAGACTCTGTGGGCGCAAAAAAAATGACCTCAATTGGCCAGTCAGTGCCGGAGTTGCCGGCCGCTCACGTCGAACGCGCACAACAGCATTACAGAGATGCACTCGGCTTTGAGATTGGATGGCTTTACCCAGGCAAAGAGATTGGGGCCGTGTCACGCGGCGATGTGGCGATATTTTTTCGCAAGAGGACGTTGCCATTCGAACCGGCCGTTCATTGGGTATTCGCCGAAGATATCGATGCGTCGTACCAGGAACTGAAATCGTTAGGTGCGAACATCGTAGATCCTCTGGAAAAAAACCCTGGGGACTACGGCAATTCACCGTAAAGGATCTGGACGGAAATCTTCTATTTCCACCATGACTAACCAAACACCGAAGAGGCGGATCGGAACAAAGGGAGCAAAATCAGTCCTCATCAGAAACCCAAATATGGCAAATTAAGTTTTTGCGCAGGCACCTGGTTGACAGGTCGGGGTTCTTCCCTTAACGTAACACTTTCATGCTGACGGGACGCCATCACCACCATCATCACCACGCGAACGGCGCGGCGGCGAGGGTGTGAGGCTGAGTTAACCAGCACAGATTCCAAGCCCGCTGACGCCAAATGAGGCCAGCGGGCTTTTTGTTTGTCTATACGGAACCCGTAAAACCTGACGGGAAGGAAAAGGAACATGGAACAGGTAATTGACTTTGCCAAAATGCGCGGCCTGGCGCCGGCGATTGTCCAGGATGCATCTAACGGCGATGTCCTGATGCTGGGCTTCATGAACGATCAGGCATACCGAAAGACACTCTCCAGTGGGTATGTGACCTTTTACAGCCGCACGCGAAACGAACTTTGGACCAAGGGCGAAACTTCCGGCAACCGATTGAAAGTGGTTTCGGCGAGCACCGACTGCGATCACGACACGCTGCTGTTTCGTGTAGAGGTTGAAGGTGAGGGCGTGGTTTGTCATGAAGGCACGCGCTCCTGCTTCACGAAAGGAATCTCAGTGGCGGGGGCCGCGTAATGAAGCTACGTATCGGAATACCCAAGGGAAGTTTGCAGGAGGCTACGCTCCAGTTGTTTGCATGTGCTGGACTCCAGATCCATGTGAGTTCGCGGTCGTATTTTGCCTCGACCGGCGACTCGGAGATTGAGTGCATGCTGATCCGCGCGCAGGAGATGGCGCGGTATGTGGAGCACGGGGCCTTGGACGCCGGTCTTACCGGGCTGGATTGGGTGATCGAGAGCGGGCTGGAAGTCGTTACCGTGGCTGATTTGATTTACGCCAAGCAAAGCCGCGGCAAGGTCCGCTGGGTACTGGCGGCACCGGAGGGCTCGTCGTTCCAGAAGGCGGAAGATTTTCAGGGCAGAATCATCGCGACTGAGTTGGTGAATGTCACCCGGAATTATTTCCGCAAACATGGCGTAGAAGTACAGGTGGAATTTTCCTGGGGAGCAACTGAAGTGAAGCCCCCCATGCTTGCTGACGCGATTGTTGAAGTCACCGAAACCGGCAGTTCCCTTCGCGCGAATCATCTTCGCATTCTCGATACTGTTCTCGAATCCAATACTCAAATCATCGCCAACAAATCTTCTTGGGCCGATGCCGCCAGGCGGCGCAAGATTGAAAATCTTGCTTTGATGTTGCGTGGAGCGATGGAAGCGAAAGAACGCGTCGGTCTCATGCTCAACGTAAGGAAAGAAGATTTGAACGCGGTCCTATCGGTCCTGCCCGCGTTGAAGCGTCCGACGATTTCTACTTTGAGCGATCCAGATTGGCTGGCGGTCAACACCGTGATCGAAGAGCACACCGCATGGGAAGTAATTCCCAGGCTGAAGGAAGCGAAGGCACAGGGCATCGTGGAATATCCGCTGAACAAGGTGGTGATGTAATGCGGATCCTCTCCGGACGCGCGGCGGAGGCGTGGGTGAAACAACTGGCTGCGCGCAGCTCGCAATTTGGTGGGGCAGTTGAGCCGCGGGTGCGCAAGATTGTGGACGATGTGCGCCGGAATGGAGATCGCGCCCTGCGCAAGTATGCCGCTCAGTGGGATGGGCTGAAGGCTGGGGATCCGCTCCGCATCAGCGCGCACGAACTGCAGAAGGCATGGAAGGAAGTTTCTCCACCGCTGCGTGCGGCTTTGCAACAAGCGGCTGCGAATATCCGGCAGTTCTGTGAGTGGCAGAAGCCGAAAGAATGGCGGCGGACAAAAAATGGAATTTCCCTGGGCGTGTTGGTTCGGCCGCTGGATTCGGTTGGCTGCTATGTCCCCAGTGGACGTTATCCACTGGTCTCGACTCTGCTGATGACGGTGATTCCGGCGCAGGTCGCTGGAGTGAAAAATATTCGTGTGGTTTCGCCCCGGCCCAGACCCGAAGTTCTGGCAGCGGCGGGAATGTTGGGAGTGACAGAGTTCTACCTGGTTGGCGGCGCACAGGCGATTGCTGCGCTGGCCTATGGAACCTCTAGCACTCCGCGAGTCGATAAAATTGTTGGGCCGGGAAATCTGTTTGTGACCGTAGCCAAGAAACTGGTTTCGTTCGACTGTGCAATTGACATGTTGGCTGGACCGACGGAGGCACTCATCGTTAGTGATGAGGGCCATCCGCAATACATTGCAGCCGATTTGGTTTGCCAGGCGGAGCATGATCCCGAAACACAGGTTGCATTCATCACCACCAAGCGCAGGCTAGCCGATGCAGTGGCGTTATGCGTGAAACAAGTAGCTGAGGAAAATCCCATCGCCAAGAAATCTTTGGCCAAAAGTGGCGCGATACTCATTGCATCATCTAAGGCGCTGGCGCTCGACTGGGCCAACCGGATCGCCAGCGAGCACCTCACTGTTTCCTCGAAAAATGTGGCGTCGGTGCAAAATGCGGGGTCGGTTTTTGTTGGAGATTATTCAGCCCAGGCTGCGGGTGATTATGCCTCCGGACCCAATCACGTTTTGCCAACTGCCGGGGCGGCGCGTTTTCGTGGCGGATTGAGCGTGATGGATTTTGTGAAGCTGATCACCGTGCAGGAACTCTCTCGTAGCGGCCTGCGGCGGATTGCTCCGGCAATCCAGACTCTGGCTCTGACTGAGGAGTTGCCGGCGCATGCAGCATCGGTGCGGATCAGAAGCGAGGCGGCCCGTGCTTAAACCTCGTGATGCGATTCGGTATTTGAAGCAATATCATCCGCCCCTCAGTGGACGGCAGGGGTTGCGGCTCGATTTCAATGAGAACACTATCGGATGTTCTCCGCGCGTGTTGAAGCGTTTGCAGTCTTTGACAGGCGAAGAGTTGGCACGATACCCAGAACGCGAGCCCAGTGAACAGATCATTGCCGCCCACTTGGGGATTGATCCAGCGGAGGTCATTCTGACCAACGGCACGGATGAAGCCATTCATCTTGTTTGCGAGACTTTCCTTGAGCCGGAGCATGAGGCGATTGTGGCCGTCCCTACGTTTGCCATGTACGAGATCTATTCAGGTTCGACTGGCGCACGGGTGGTTTCGGTACAGGCCGATGACAGTTTCAAGTTTCCTACCGAGGGAATTCTGTCCCAGATCAATTCGCACACGCGGCTGATCGCCATGGCAAATCCCAACAATCCCACCGGCGCGCTGGCCTCTGCCGAAGACTTGATTCGCATCGCCAAAGCCGCTCCCGATGCAGCGCTGTTAGTGGATGAAGCCTATTTCGAATTCGCCGGCGAAACCATGATGCCTAGCTGGCGCAAGCTGCCGAACCTTTTTGTCTCACGAACTTTTTCGAAAGCATACGGGCTGGCCGGGTTGCGCATTGGCGTTTTGACTGGGCACGTCGATCAGATAACAATGGTGCGGCGGAATAGTTCTCCTTATAACTTAAATATTGCGGCGCTGCTTTGCCTACCGGAGGCGCTGGCCGATCAGGAATTTATTTGCAGCTATGTGGAACAGGCGGTGACTGGGCGTGTGGCGCTCGAACAAGAACTGTGCAGTCGCAGAATCACATATTGGCCGAGCCGGGCCAATTTTGTACTGATGTATTTAGGTGCGGTGAACAAAACGTTCGTCACTGCCATGCGCGAACGCGGGATTCTGGTGCGCGACCGGTCGAACGATCCGGGTTGCAAAGACTGTGTGCGCATCACCGTCGGCGCCGCAGACCATAATGACCACCTGATGAAGACATTGCGCGAAGTTTTTGAGCAGATCGGATTGCAGGAGAAAGTGGCGAAGTGAGAAAAGCTTCCATTCATCGGCAGACCAAAGAAACAAATATCCAGCTAGCGCTCAATGTGGACGGGCGGGGGCAGTACAGAGTTTCCACCGGGATCCGTTTTTTTGATCACATGCTGGAACTGTTCGCTCATCATGGCGGGTTTGATCTCGAGTTGAAGGCCGCGGGCGATTTGGATGTGGACCAGCACCATACCGTAGAAGATGTGGGCATTGTGCTAGGGCAGGCTTTCACCAAAGCTCTCGGGAACAAAAAAGGAATTCTGCGCGCGGGATATTACGTCATGCCGATGGATGAGACCTTGGGCCTGGCAGCCGTGGATTTTTCCGGCCGGACTTCAGCGGTGATCGACACGAAAGTGAAAACGCGACTGGTGGGAGATCTGCAATCGGAGTTGGTGTTCGATTTCTTCGAGGGGTTTGCGCGTGGCGCGAATGCCGGGGTCCATTTGAAAATTCTCTACGGGCGGTCGAATCACCACAAGATTGAATCGTTATTTAAGGCATTCGCGCGGGCACTGCGTGCGGCCTGCTGGCGCGATAAGCGCATGGCCAAACTGATCCCGAGCACCAAAGGATTGTTGTGATGATTGCCATTGTGGATTACAAGGCCGGCAATCTGACTTCAGTGAAAAAGGCCTTCGATCACATTCGAGCCGAATCTGTGGTCACTGCAGATCCTGAAGTAGTAGCGAACGCGGACAAAATTGTTTTGCCGGGAGTCGGGCATTTCGCCGCTACTTGCGCTTTGAGTTCGGCCGGTTTGCGTGAGGCGATTGCTTCTGCCATTCAGCGAGAGGTTCCCTATCTTGGAATTTGCGTTGGCATGCAGTGGATGCTGGAGTCGAGCGAGGAAGCGCCTTCAGTCAAAGGGTTGGGAGTCTGGCCGGGGGCGTGTGAGCACTTCCCTGCCGATGTGAAGGCTCCACATGTGGGGTGGAACCAGGTGGAGATTTCGCATAGCTCCTCGCGGCTGTTTAGGGGAATTCCGCCGCGGTCGTTTGTTTATTTCACCCACTCTTATCGCGTGCCAGTGATCGAAGCAACGGTTGCAGAGACCGAATATGGCGGGCCCTTTTCCGCGGCGGTGGAGAAAGATCATTTATTTGGAACGCAGTTTCATCCGGAGAAATCGGGGACAGTGGGGTTGAAGCTGTTGGAGAATTTCTGCAATTTGTAGAGTGGCTGGAAAAGCAGATTCCTCCGCGGCCTTGCCGCTTGGCGATGACAATACCCTAAGAATTCATGTTAACGAAACGAATTATCGCTTGCCTTGATGTCACTGCTGGACGAGTGGTCAAAGGCATCAAATTCCTGAACCTGCGCGACGCAGGCGACCCCGCTGAGCTGGCGGCTTCGCACAGTGCGAACGGTGCGGATGAGGTTGTGCTGCTCGATATCGCGGCTACTCACGAAAACCGCGAAACCCTAGTTGATACAGTTCGCCGGACGGCTAAGGAGCTGTTCATTCCCTTCACCGTCGGCGGAGGCATTCGCACATTACAAAACGCACGAGAGATTTTCGACGCGGGTGCCGACAAAGTGAGCATCAATTCTGCCGCGATTGCTGACCCCGCTTTAATTACCCAGATTGCCAATCGGTTTGGCTGTCAAGCGGCGATTGTGGCGATCGATGCCAAACGGTCGAACCAATCCGGAAAATTCGAGGTCTACACGCACGGTGGCCGCAAGACCACCGGACGCGACGCGGTCGAATGGGCCAAAGAAGCCGAGAAGCGAGGAGCGGGGGAGATTCTGCTGACCTCAATGGACCGTGATGGCACCGGCAAAGGATTTGATTGCGAATTAACCGCAGCCGTTGGTGAGGCGGTGCGAATCCCCGTGATCGCGTCTGGTGGCGCGGGTGGCTCCGACCATTTTGTTGAAGTTTTCGGTGAAGGTCATGCCGACGCTGCACTGGCTGCATCCATCTTTCATTTCGGGTTGAGTTCTTTTTCTGATCTCAAACAGCAATTGCAGACCGCTGGCATTCCGGTGAGGTATCCGTGCTGATTCCTTCGATTGATCTGATGGGCGGAAAAATTGTCCAGCTGGTGCAAGGACAGAAGAAGGCGCTCGAGTTCGACGATTTTGATGAATGGGTAGACCGCTTCTCCGGATTTCCGCTGGTGCAGTTGATTGATCTCGATGCAGCCATAGGGACCGGCGACAATCGTGCGCTCATCGGAGACTTTGTGCGGCGGCTTCCCTGCCAGGTTGGCGGTGGTATTCGTTCAGTTGGGACTGCTCAGGAAATTCTGAGGCTGGGTGCGCGGCGGGTAATTCTGGGATCAAGTCTGATACACAAAGGCAAGCCGGATACGGCGTTCGCGGAGAAGTTGGCGGGAATTGTGGGCGCCGAGCGGCTTGTTTTTGCTGTCGACGCTAAGGGCGGCAAAGTTGCAATCCGGGGATGGCGTGAAGGAACAGTGCTCACTCCCATGGAGATGATTCGCGCCTTAGATGCGTGGTGCTTTGGATTTCTGTACACCCACATTGATAACGAAGGATTGATGAAGGGGATTCCATTCGATGTTGTGCGCACCCTCCGCGCTGCGACATCGAAGCAATTCATTGCGGCGGGCGGGATTTCGTCGAACCAAGAGATTGAACAGTTGCAGGCGATGAATGTGGACGCGGTAGTGGGGATGGCACTTTATTTGGGGAAGTTGGACTTGGCGGCGGCGCGAACTGCAGATCAGATCAAATGAAATCGCTAGCAAATTGACATGTGAGTTTGATCAGCCTCATTCAGGGCTGCACCAGTTAAACTTTTACCCAGCGCTTACGCGTTGGGCCGCATTGTTACGCCGCCTTGCGGCTTTGTTTCGAGAACCCCTAGTGATGCACAGGCAGGGACGCTATGTCTGACTTTTCTGCCTCCCAGCCACTGCGTGCCAGATTGATGTTCAGTACCCAGGCGCAGAGTCCTGCGAGAACAAGCAAAACAATCCCCTTTACGATTGCTCCAAATACTACATACCCCAATCCGAACAGTGTCATGTAAACCATGGCACAACCCAGGACCCAGGAAAGTAGATTGAGCGCGAGATCGTGGGTTTGAGGAACTTCGGGCGCAAGACGAGCGAGGGGCTTCCATCCAGCGACATCTGGACGAACATCGCGGTAGAACTTGAGGAGAACTTGTTCTGGTTCAGGCTTGGTAATGAAGGTCACAATAACCCACACAATGGTCGTGCTGACTGCTGTGGCCAGTGCAGTCTTGGCAAAGACAACCGGACTTGACCCAGTAAATGGCTGCTGCCAGCGCAAGAAGATCGTGACGAACAGCGCTGTCACCATGGCGGAAATTTCACTCCAGGCATTGATCCTCCACCAATACCAGCGGAGCAAATACACGCCTCCCGTGCCCGCACCAACTTCAAGTACCGCCTGCCAGCCGGAGCGGATGTCAGAAAGAATCCAGGAAATAATCGCCGAAGCCACCACGAGCAATACCGTCGCGAACCGCGACATGACAATGTAGTGCTTCTCCTCTCCGTCACGTTTGATAAAGCGGCGGTAAAAATCGGAAACGAGATAAGAAGCTCCCCAATTAAGTTGCGTCGCAATGGTGGACATGAATGCTGCCATAAATCCAGCGATCACGATCCCGCGCAATGCAGGAGGAACATGATTGCTCACGATGAGCATGTATCCAGTTTCGGGATGCTCGAGATGGGGGTAAAGAACGATAGCGGCAAGAGCCGTCAAGATCCAAGGCCAGGGCCGCAACGCGTAGTGTGCGATGTTGAACCACAAAACCGAAAGCAGTCCATTACGTTCATCTTTTGCGCTGAAGATACGTTGAGCGATATAGCCGCCGCCGCCAGGTTCAGCTCCCGGGTACCACAGTGCCCACCACTGCACACCGATGTTCACCAGAAATGTGAGTACCGGGAGCACCCACAGTCCTTCTCCGGCCAATGGCCGGGAAAAATCCGGGAAAAACGAGGTAGCGTCGCCAGCGCCCGCTCCGGCAGCAGAACGCATTTCTCCCAGCCGAGCGAGCAACGCACTCATGCCGCCGGTTGCCTGGACTGCGTACCATGCGACACCGATGACGATGGCCATCTTCAGGGCAAACTGAAACAAATCGGTCCAGAGCACTCCCCACAGGCCACCCAGTGCTACATACAGTCCGGTGAAAGGAATCAGGAATAAAACGCAAACCAGCAAAGCGTGATACTCGGTAATGCCGAGAGTGGTAGCCACAATGCTGGTCATAGCCTTGGTTACCCATCCAAGGATCAGGCAGTTCATCAGCAGGCCGAGATAGACGGCACGGAAGCCACGAAGAAAAGCTGCCGGCTTGCCGGAGTAACGCATCTCGGCAAATTGCACGTCGGTGAGCAGTCCGGATCGTCTCCACAGACGGGCAAACAGAAACACCGTCATCATCCCCGAAAGCAGAAATGCCCACCACAGCCAGTTGCCGGCAATGCCTTGGGTATAAACCAAACCCGTTACAACCAGCGGTGTGTCGGCGGCAAAGGTTGTGGCCACCATCGAGGTGCCGGCCAGCCACCAGGAGACATTGCGTCCAGAGACGAAGTAATCGTCTACGCTCTTGCCGGAGCGGCTGCGGAAGTACAGACCAAGAAACAACGTGATACCGAGATAGGCAACGATCGCTGTCCAATCCAGCGCGGTGAAGTTCATGGCGGAGACAGCATACACGAAAATTGGAGCAGCTATATAGCAGTTTAAGAGTTGTATGGGAAGGTACATATTGGTTGGCGGGGAAACCTACCTACAAACCAGGCGGCTGGGCCACACGATCACTCTTGTTCGCCGAAGTAGAGGAGGTCTACGACCGTGCAGTCGTCGCTTAGCGGGGTGCCGGCGCAGAAGACTGATACTGCAGCCAGAATTTGTTCCAGGTTTCCTGATTCAGCGGCTACTTTTTCAAGGCGGTGATTGTCGAAAAATTCTCCGCTGGCGTTTTCGGCTTCGGTGACACCGTCGGTAACCAGTACTAGACGATCGCCTGAATGCAACTGGAACTTGTCGCTCTCGTAAGTCGCTTCTGCCATCAAACCTACCGGCAGGTTGCCATGGGCTGGTCGAATCACTTCTCCATTGCAAACCAACAGCGGCGGGACATGGCCGCAGTTTACGTATTCGAGTTCACCGTCGCGTTGGAGTTTCGCAATGACCAGTGTGGCGTATTTCTCTCCGATTTCCTTGTGGGTGAAGTAACTGTTTACCGCGGTCACGATATCAACCAGCTTCATGCCGGCGGAGAGTTGTGAATAAATCATTCCTTGCAGGGTGGAGGCCAGTATGGCGGCCGAAACTCCTTTGCCGCTGACATCGGCCAGCACGACTGTCAGGCCATCGTCGGTGTTGACTGCATCAAAAAAGTCGCCACCAATCTCCTTACAGGAAAGATTTTTCCCGTACAGACGGGCGAATGGGACCTCAGGAATCGTCACTGTCATCAGCTTCTGCTGAATCGAGGCGGCGATGGAAAGCTCCTGCTGATATCTGCGCGCGGCTACTTCTGCCTGCACCAGACGCGCATTTTCGATTAGGGAGGCCGCTTCCGTTGCGACCACGTGCAAAATGTCGCTGCCGACGGCGGAAATGTCTCGTGAGGCAAAACGCGAATCAACGTAGAGCGCGCCGATCACTTCGCCACTTCCAGAAGGTGCGTCACGTGAAGTCTGGACCTGTGCTTTGCGCAATGGAACACAAATCACAGTGCGGAGGTCGAAAGCGACCACGCTTTGGCGTCCTGAAAGATCAAGGGAACGGCTGGTATCGGTAATCAAAAATTCAGAGTTCCCCTTGATCGCGTCTTCCAGAATCGAGTGGGAGATCGTCTTGTCATCGAGGAGCGACTCACCTTTGCTGTTGCGCCCTGCTGCCAGCCGCAAATCTTCGGAAATATTTTTCAAGAATACGAATCCACGCTCGGCTCCGGTGAGCTTCAGAGTTACGTCGAGCAGAGTTACCAGGATTTCATCCAGCACACCTGACGTATTCAGCCGACGAGCAGCTTCCAGGAAAAGTGTCAGCTTTTCCAGATCGGTGGTATCGGTGGAAAGTTTAATCTCCGCGATCTGGCTGAGGAATTCCCTCGCCGTGTTGCTGGCAGAGTGGCTAGGGTTGAATACCGCGTAAACCACATCGCGTACGCCGAATTCCAACCGATCATTACCTTCCAGCTCTTTGCGGTCTACACGCTCGCCGTTAACGAAGGTCCCGTGTTTGCTGCCCTGGTCTACGACCGTGAACCTGCCATTTTCCGAAACGATCATGGCGTGGTCACGGGAGACGCGCGGATCTGCGACCACAACGTCTTTGTCCACTTTTCGCCCGACCGTAAATGGACTGTGGTCGATGATGATGGTGCGCTGTTCCCCGTTTTGCACCAAAACGAATTGCGGAAACAGACTGCTGCCAGCTTCAGGGCTGGAGTCGTGGGTGATGTGAGTGGCCATGAACTCGTTTAAAAGATAATGACAGGAGTATGGCTTTGGGGGAAGAGCCTTATCGCAGCCTCAGGATCATTTAACGCTTGAAGGCGTCCACTGCCTGCTGTTCCGTTTCGTAAACTTCGAATACCGTCACCAGCTTGGTAATTTGCAGCACATCGCGCAGGCGCTGACCGAGTCCGGTCAGTTTTATATCGGCTCCCGCAGCACGGGCTGAGGAATATACACCGACGAGCGTGCCCAAGCCACCGCTATCGATGTAGGTGACGCCGCCCAAATTCAAAACGACTTGGCGGGACTCAGCCAGAATCTTTTTGAGGTTTTCGCGCAGGGCCATCGCTTCGTCGCCAAAGGTAATACGGCCGTTGCAGGAAACAATCGTTACCCCACCATCGGTGCGAGTGTCTGTTTTTAGGGTCATATTCCCTCCTGGAGGGTTCTACTCCGCTAAAAATGGTTCCAGCAGCCTACGCGCTGGCGCGGGATTATGCAAGATTGGGACGAATGTCACGTGTCCAAACCTATGGAGCGACAGGAGATCGCCGAACGGCAGCCAGAATATTGGGAAGCAGAAGAAGCACCACTGCGGGT
>Ga0207689_10001587_pt1 | contig 21538 bp, 15 predicted proteins | sample KBSMisM52_FD_184312 | JGI IMG/M metagenome (GOLD analysis project Ga0207689, IMG submission 184312) | Miscanthus rhizosphere microbial communities from Kellogg Biological Station, Michigan, USA - KBS Miscanthus M5-2 (SPAdes) (version 2) | ecosystem: Host-associated > Plants > Roots >... | reverse complement strand
GATTTTATATAAGTATGCGGTTTCGAAAAATTTATGGGAGAGACGGATTGCGATGGTTGCAACGTACAGATTTATTATGGAAAAAGATTTTGCGGATACGATGAAGATTGCGGAGATGTTGATGAGCGACAAACATGATCTGATTCATAAGGCTTCGGGGTGGATGTTGCGGGAGATGGGAAAGCGTGACCGAAAGCCGTTACTGGAGTTTCTTGATAAGAATGCCAAGAAAATGCCCCGAACGATGCTGCGGTATGCGATTGAGCATCTGAGTCCGGAGGTGCGGAAAAAGTATATGGCAAAGTAGGTTTGGCTTGTGACAACCCTTAGGGCGTTGACACTTTTTTTGGTGATGAGTAATCTTGGGCCGCAATTTTTTTTGAAATGTTTGTATGTCCGATTGGGAACCGCCAGTAAGACCAAAGTCAGCCGTTGATTATCCGTTAGTGCAAATGGATGATCTGGCCCGCGTGATTCATGAGAGTGATGACGTGAAAAAAAGAAAACTTCATGCTGTTTTTTTGCAGGTATTTGATAAGGCGCGCTGGAGTTTTATTGATTTTCTGGAGTCGCTTGACGGTGCGTATTCACATACACCAACTATGGCTTACCGGATTGATGAAAAGGGCAGCATTATGCCTGTGGCCGCTGAAGTAATTGAGATTCATGAAGAGCAGCCTGAGAACTCTGAAATAAGTGGAACGCCGACAGATGTGACGGCAATGAATGGTGTACATTCTGATATGGAACTTTGGGGTGTTTCCTGTGAGTTCCATGAGGGAGATTTTAGTCCGGTGTTTGCACTGACGAGAATTAAAGTTGATGCCCCACAGTCTTCTACTTTTACTTCAATGGATGATGCATTTCGTTATCTGGCGGAAATGAAAGATATTCTGGAAGAGGCTGAAAAAGATGAGCCGGCGCGCGTTCTTCCACCGGTTGTGATGAAAGATACTTTGAATGGAAGTGAAAATGTACGATATGTAACACCGACACCTTCACCGGTTTTTCCTTTAGTAATAAAAATTGGAGATGTGCATAATCATGTGACTCCGGTTCATGATACGCGGGTAATGGCGTATGACATGACACCTACCCCAAGGCAGGAAGCACCAAAATGGTTATGGAGACTTTTTGCAGGAGGTGCAGGACAAAATGGCCCGCTGGAGCTGGATCTGAGCGAACTGGATCGCATTGTTGCAGAGGAGAAGGAAAAGAACGGCAAGAAAAAACGTGCCTAGATTAGAACGGCAGCAATCTTATCCGCATTAATTTTTGCGAAACTTTTTGATGATCAAACTTATACAGAAAAGTGTCAAAGCGATGACGACGATAGTTCCACCACTGGCGAGATCGAAGTAGTATGAAGTGAAAAGACCGGTGACTACGGCTATGAGTGAACAGCAAACTGCATACGCTAATGTTTGTTTGAAACTTTTCGCGAGCTGCATAGCGGTGATGACGGGGATCACCATGAGGGCGCCGATGAGCAGTACACCGATGATGCGCATGGAGATTGAGACACTGAGTGCAGCTAATAATATGAGTAGAATGTTATAGCGTTCTACTTTCATTCCTGCGGCCTGGGCCAGTTCTTCGTCGAAGGAGACCAGAAAAAGTTCTTTGTAGAAAATGAAGAGGAGTGCCATGACGGTAATGCCGAGTGATCCAATTACCCAGAGATCGTCGGAAGTTACAGTTGTGATGCTGCCAAAAAGATAGCTGACAAAGTTGGCGTTCAAACCGTTGCCGGCACTGATAATAACGGTTGCGAGAGCCAGGCTTCCGGAAAGAAATAGTGCGAGGACCGATTCGCCGTACACTTTTTTGCTGGAGCGTAATGTTTCAATTCCGACAGCGGCAATGATTGCCGTGCCACTGGCTGTGATAACGGGATTTATGCCTGTTATAAGCCCCATCGCCACACCGACGAGGGAGACGTGTGCGAGCGTATCGGCCATCAGGGAGTACCTTCGTACAACCATAAACGTTCCGATGAGAGGCGCCACGATTGCGATCATGATGCCTGCAAAAAACGCTCTCTGCATGAAATCATATTGGAGTAATTCAAGCATGATGGTGGGAGTGTGTGGTTATAGATTTTTTATTCTCATGATAACTTGCGTCTTTGCCTGCAAGAAATTTGGCGGCGAAAAATGTGGAGATAGGAACACCGAGAACGAGTGCGGTGCTGCCGACGAGTGTACGAATCATCTCTTCGATAATAAATTCACTGTTGAGATTTACCCAGAGCGGGATGGTGTCGTTTAAGTAGAAGATCAGGAAGAGCGGGAGAGAGGCGCCTGCGTAAGCGAGAACAAGCGTGTTGACCAGAGAGGCGATGTGTTCTTTTCCAACGTTAATAGCGCGTTTATAAAGTTCAGGGAAGCTGAGTTTGGGATTGGCTTTGTGGATTTCGAAAACTGCGGCGGTCTGTCCGGTGGTGATGTCGTCGAGTACGCCAAGGACACCGATCATGATACCGCCAAGAAGTAATCCTTGGAGATTCAATTTTTCCAGCGGGCCAAACTGGAGATAGAAAGACTCTTCAGTGCCGCCGCCTGTGAGGTTTGTGAGTCCAACAAAAATGAAAGAAAGAATTGCTGCGAGGACGAGCGTGATGAGTGTGCTTACGAAAGCGAGCGAGGTTTGTTTGCTAAAACCATGCGCCAGATACATTGAGCAGACGCAAATAATAAGAGCGCCTACGACGCTAATGACCAGGGGATTCTGGCCGGCGATGATACTTGGCACAATGAATAACGCGAGTACCGCTACACTGATGAAGAGTCCGACAATGGACCAGAAACCTTTTTTGCCGGCCAGAATAACGACCAAAGCAAAAAATATTAAAGCCACGATGATTGTGGGTGGCAGACGGTATTTGTCGTAAATATAATAGGTGGAACCTTTTTCGGTATCGACCTGGGCCAACACTACGCTATCACCAACAGCTACTCTGTCACTTTCACGAATAGAAACATTCGAGCCGTGATTTATTTGTACAACACGGCCTTTATTTTTCCCGTTAAGAAGTTCCACTTTCAAAATTTGATACGGCATTGGCGTGCCCATTTCTTCGTCGGTTCCCTGGTCTTCGATTTTTTTTACTTCGCCCAAAAGAAATTGGCTTGGAGGGAGAAGTTCCGGGGGGAGGTCTTCAAACTCCTGACTTGAGATAACTTGTGGCATTTGCTGGGTGCCGGAAGTGGCCTCAGGTTGGCTATTTTCTGAAGTTGATGTTGGGGTGGTCGAAGTAACTTCCTGCTCAGACGAAGGAGCAGATTCTGTTTGTGCAAAAACGAATTGCGGTAGCACGAGTGCAAATACCACAAGGGTTGTGACCCAGATTTTGGTGACGCGACCCAGTTGTGCTGGGTACCCTGCAAGCGATTGCTTTGCAATTGTAAGTTTTTTAGTGGCCATGCAAAATAAATTTAACTTTTTTCCCGTAGAGTTTTTCCAGATATTCATCCTTGATAAAATCGGCAGGGGAGCCGTGGCATACGAGACCGCGGTTGAGACACACTACGTTGCTGACCTCTTTGGCCACAACGTCGATGTCATGTGAAACTATGACGACTGTGAGGTTCTGACTTTTATTGAGTTCAGCCAGAAAATGGTAGAACGAACTTTGAGAGGCGACATCGATGGCACCTGTTGGTTCATCGAGGATGAGGATTTCAGGTTCTGCAGCCAGGGCACGGGCAATGAAAACTTTCTGTCTTTCTCCGCCGGAGAGTTTGCTCATTAAACGGTGGCGCAGGTGGTAAATGCCGCTTAACTCCAGGGCCTTTTTTACGGCCTTATAATCTTTATTTTTTAAGTAGTGAAAAATGCCAAGTCGGGGGGTCCTTCCGCTTTTTACGACCTCTTCAACTGTTGCAGGGAACTGGGTATCCGCCTGGGAGGCTTTCTGCGGCACATAGCCAATCCGGCGCTTACTCTGCGATTTGTGGTTGGATTCGCCTAAAATGGAGACTTTGCCGGTTGTCGGCTTGAGTAAGTCCAAAATTATCCTTAAAAGGGTAGTTTTCCCGCCGCCATTGGGGCCGATGATACCCACATAATCCCCATGGGGAATGGAAAAAGTGATGTTTTCAAGTATTTTTTGGTCGCCAATGTTGAAACTGACGTCCTGAATGCTAATAGCTGGTTGTGTCGGGGTGGTTTTTCTCATATTGGGGCCAAGTGCGGCCATATTACCCCTTTTGAAATGTTATTGAAAGTATATTTGACAAAATTGCAAATTTGATTATAATAGTGCCTCGAGTGTAATGAATCTTTTGGTTTTGTTGTATATAAACTAGTATAAACAAGCATATGTCTGAAGCTACAAAAAAGACGCAAACGGGGTTAGGGGCCGTTGGGCCCAGGGTTTTGCCTGTAGAAGGCACAGGTGAAGGTTTGAAGATACCTGGCGCGCCTACAGCCAATAGTTTTTGGTATGAATCTATTTCAATTCACACCAAGAGTCTTACCGATCGTTTGAGCGCTTTGAAGGACGGTAAACCGGATGCAAGAATTTCCGTAAATCCGGCAGTACGAATTAATAAAATCATGCAGACCTATTTTAGTGAAAAAGAAAAAGTTCTCCGCAACTGTTCTGATGATGGCAAAGAGTTAAAAGCTGATAAATATTTTAACTATTTATGTCTGGCATTTTTGGACATCATGGCAATTATTGAAAGTCCTGATGCAAAAAACTTTTACACAGAGGAACAGATCCGTGACTTATCACAAGAGTGCCAACGTGCGCTTACTTTTATGGGAACAGCGGTAAAGGATGTTGATAAGAAATTTGAAGCTTATGCTGCTGAAAACGGCGGCGTTGTTCTTGCCCCATTGAGTGCTGCAGCTGAGAACTCTTCTTTGCCTCGCGGACGATCGATTACTCAACCTTATCTTAATGCCACAAAATCCGAATTACCTCCTCCACCAAGCGGCCAGGAGACTCCTTCCGGTCGTCCGATGCGCCGAAGCAGCATACCGATTCGATCTGAACAGTTATATCCGGCAAAGGCCAAGCGCGTTACGATTAATCCGCCGCCGGCCCGCCCTCGAATGGAAACAAAACCGGGTATTAGTGATCCAGATATTCAGGCTCCTGTAACCGATGTTTCTCAAACAATTCAAGCGGCTTATGAGACGAATTTACCTGACATGGTCCCTGCCGATGATGGGCAGGATACTTCAATGTCTCCACCAGCTTCGGAAGAAGTTACAGAAGTAACCAGAGAGCATGTTGGTGTGAACACATCAATGCTTCCCCCGCCGATGGATGAAAAAAAGTTTGAAGAAGAGGCAATGGCGAGAATGGAGGCAGTACGTCGTATGGCCGACAGAGAGTTTGAAGGTGTTTTCGTTGAAGCTTACGAGCAATACTTTAGAGATTTTAGTGAAATGCATGCTGAGGCTGCTTCACTTATTCATAGTAAAGAAACTGACGATGTGAAACGTGCCAAGGATGTTGCCAGGGGAGAAGCAATGGTTGTTGATTTAAAAGATTTAACCAAAGATCCACAGGAAATTGTGGATACAGTTTTTGAAGATGCAATTCGAAAGATTGAAAATCATCCTGAAAATTATCCTCATTTCACTAAGTATTATCTGGAACGAAATGAGTTTACTTACCGTGAACGTTTTACGCAGAATGCCAAAGATGTTTTTGCAGAACGCAGCCGTATTTTTGTTGAAAAATATCTGCCGATTATTCTGAAAAAAATGGTGAATCCGGGGGAATTGAAACGACATTTGGGTGCTCTCAAAAATGAGATCAGGTCTTATGTTGATTCAAATAAACCAATTCCAGACCATCTTACTGCCATCGTTGAACCGATGGATGATATTATTAATATGGAGCCGACGGTTCTTTTTGAGGACTGGCCGCCAAAACTTTCCAGCGCTTTGGCCGGTCTGACATTTTTGTCTATTGGTGAAGCGATGTATCGTTCAAAAATTCCGGCTATAGCCTGGGGTCTTTATTATTACCAGGAAGAAAAACGTGAACTTGCCGACCAGATTTATCAACCGATTTTTGATGCTTATCTGCCGCTTTGTGAGGCATATCAGGAGGAGTTACGTCCTGAAATAAAACAACATATTGAAGATGCTCTCACAGAGGTAATGAGTGCTCGCAGTCAAGCTGTAGCACAAGCTGCTGAACAGGCCAAAGCTGAAATGAAAGAGGCAACTGTTGAAGTGGGAGGCGAAACTGATATGACAGCAGAGGAGTTTGATGCGCTTTTTGATGAAACACCGACTGTTGTTATTGATAAACCTGCTGACACAACTGATGCGGGTGAACTTGATTTGAACGTACCTCCATTGGATCTGACTGATGCGGGTGATGATGAGAAAACCGGAATATTTACTCCTGCAAAATCTTCACCTGGTTTCCAGGGCGGGCTTTTTGGCTCATATGCCGGTCCTTCCAGACCGCTTGCTGCACCACATGTTGACTTGCCGATGTCCAAGGATCCAGCCGTTGCGGAACTTGAAAGGACCCTGGAAGATGCAGCTGAAAGAATTACCGACCCATTGGCTGCCTTGCAGCAACTCATGGATGAATACGATGCCGGTACGGAAGTTTTAATCAGTGAAAGATCCGTGCAAATTGCCGGTGGAGAAGAACAGCTGAAGTTAACAAAACTGCCAAAACGCCCTCTAGTTGAGGATCTTCCGAATCCTGCGTTGGACCTGATGGAAGAGGATTTTCTGAAATTTATTCAACAAATTATCAAAGAAAAAGTTGTGCAGCATAACGGTTATGCCGTTGGTCTGTCGAAAGGTGATTTTATTTTTGCAAAAGACGGTTGGATTGTTTTTCAAGATAAAGAAACCATTACAGACGAGATGACTGACGATTATGGTTATACAGTAGAAAAGAAAACTGAAGTTGTTCATTGCACCTGGTATTTCCGTCCGCCAAATATGCTTGTTCCTATGCGTAAACCGGCCGGAGGAGATAAGGAGTCGGGTAAAAACCCTTTGAAACTCGATGCTCGCGCCTTCTTAAATAAACTGCCTCGTGATTATATTCGAAAATTGTATTCGATGAGTTTTGCAAATGCAGAGGGTCTTGCTGATCCGTTTGAAGGTATTGATGAAAAGGAACCTTTATTCCTAGTACTTCCTCCTGTTGTTGAAAATCCACCATCGGCAGATGAAAAAGTTGAGGATAATGTAGTTGCTGACGGTGAAAATATTGTCCCTATGCTTTCTGCTAAAGAGCAGTATGGTGATATGAATGAAGCTGATCGTCCGACGTTGCCAAGTATTGAGAAAAAGGGGAAAACCCGTTCACGTCTTAAATATGCTATTGCTGCTGCAGCGGGTGCTGCTATGGCAGTCGTTGGTTATGGCGGCTACCAAGCTTATCAACAAAATAGTACTGTTGAATCCGGCTCTGCTGTTGCAAGTGCTACCTCTTCTTCCAATGTAAAAGATGCACCAAAACCTGCAGAATCCGTGAAGGTTGCTGATGTAAAAAGTGCAGAACCTACTCCTTCAGTTATCAATCCTCCTGTACAACCACCAAGCGTTCCTGTGGTTGCGGTTGAAACTTTGCCTGGTAAAACTTATGTTCCTGCATCGGTTCTTGCTGCAATTCCGAGTGACTATACACGCAAGGTTGTTGAGACCGGTGTTTATACAGTTGAACCGAACGGACTTGGTTGGGGTGCGCAGCTGGCTACGCCATTTATGCGCTTAGCTACGCCAAAACAGATTGCTGCGATGAATGAGAAAATGCATGAGTTGAACGTTGGTTTGTATGCATCTTCCGTACGAAAATATGGAAATGCTGCTGCTGTGAATGCTATTTTAATGGATCCTACAAATCCGGAATATAACCGCGTGAAATTTTTGGTGAAGAAAAATGTGATGGGCAATCCTTACGATTGGGATTGGAAAATTTTCAGCCGAGTTACTGGTAAAAGCTGGAATGTGGAACAGGCTTACGAGTACTATCAAACTTTTGAAAAAGAGGCATTTGAACGCAATATGGACCGTCATGCACCGGGTGTACTTCATATGGGTGCGTGGGGCGGCGACCAGGTTGAGATCTACAAGGATGGTAAGTTTATGACTTACGTGATTGATATTGCCGATATCATTGGTATTGATTTGAAGCCGCCGGTAGCAGGTGGTGTTGCTCCTAAAGGCGGCGGAACTCTTGTTCCGGGCGCAATTGATCCGACACAAAATAACTCACCTTTGCCAAATCCAGGTGCTGCTCCTAAAGACAAAGATAAGAGCGGATTCTTCAATCCTCTTGTTCCTGGAAATTTTGATTCAGGCTTTGGTTTTGAGAAGAATGGAAACTCACTTGAACTACCTCGCTTTACAGTGAATATGATGCCGGCTGCCAAGGATGTTGAAGCTCCTTCATACGATGTTGATTTAAGTGAACTGAATGAAAATGTTCATACTACTCTTGCACAACGTGACTCCGCTTCGCATTCGAATGATATATCTATTGATGTGGATCTGAGTGACTTTGATGACAATTCTGTAGATGTTGATTTGAGCGATTTAGATACGAAATCTACACAGACAGCATTCAATACTACTGATGAATTTGATGCCGAATGGGATAATATTGCCGACAGCCACGAAAAAATTGCTGCTTCAAAAATGGCTGATGAAGTAGACGCAGGTTGGGATGTTATTGCCGACAACCACGAAAAGGCAAAAATTGCTTCAGAAAAGCAGGTAACAAAAGACACTCTTGCTGAAATTGATGAGGCCTGGGATACCATTGCTGATGCTCATGAAATTAATGCCATTGATGCAGAATGGGACAAAATTATCGATGAGCAATCTTACGAAGGGAAGAAGCTGGTTGTAGATGTTTCCCGCAAGATAAATCTGCAGGTGGCTAAGACTGAACTCGCTGCCTAGTTAGATAACTGTTTTTTTTTGACAGAGTAATTTTGTTGATACTGTTTTTTTGTTGTATACTAAAGAACAGCTATTTTTTAACAAAAAAATTTATGGCACAGAAACCACAAAAAGGCGGCGGCGGGCTCTTGAGCTTTGCTCTTGCTGCTGCGCTTGCGACAGCCGGCGGATACGTATATGCAACGCATAAAGAGGAGATTGATCGTGAAGCAAAAAAACAGATCAATCACATTGCGAAAATGTTCAAGGAGTCTAAGAGAGAGATTGAGAAACGTGTAAATAAGGTTTGGGGCAAAGTAAATAAAGATGCAGTCAAAACCTACATTGAACTGCGCAGCCAGTTACTGCACGCTCTGGATAATGAGAATCTGAAAAAGCAGGGTAAAATGCTGCAAAGCCAATATAATAAACTGGTCGAAAATGTTGTGAAAAATGCACGTAAGGCAGGTTATCTGACTCCGGACATTGAGAAAAAACTCGATGAACTTTTCAAGATGGACTGGAAGGATGTTGAAAAAATGCTCAAGAAATTGATGGTTGAAGGCAGTAAAGCTGCAAGCCAGATGATGCAAAATGCAAACGTATCTCGCAAGACAAAGGCAGTGAAGAAAAGTGTGATGCGGACTGCAAAAAAGGCTAAGAGTGGCGCTAAAAAGGCTGCGTCTAGCATGAAAAAAGCCGCTTCAAAAATGAAGAAGACAGCGAAAAAGAAAAGATAAATTTTTAAAAAGCCCTGCCAAACGGTGGGGCTTTTTTTATTGTGTTTGTTTGAGCGCTTCTAGAATTGTCTCGGCAATGTCCTCGGCGGAGACACCGATGAAAGAGGCATTTTGTTCGGCGAGCGCTGTATGGATAGTTTCGGCGAGCTGACTGGCTGTTGAGAAGATTGGCGATCCTGCTAACGATTTTTCAATTGCAGGAAGCGCTTCTTCCGGGTGCAGGAAGAAATCACCGGTTATATTAACGGCGTTAATTTTTTCGTCGGCTTCGATTTTGACGCGGAGAAGTTTTCCGCCGACGACTTTTTTTACGGCTTCGTATTTCAAAATATATTTGTTAGAGATACTACTGAATTACTGCTTCACGCGTTTCACTTTTACTGGCGGTGGTGTAGTAGAAGTTGCTTCTTGTGAGACTACTGGCGTAGTTGTGAGTACCACTGGGTTTGGTTCAGTGGTTGTGCCGGAGGTTACTTCATTAGCTGACAATATATTTTCGACTCTGTTGACGATGTAATATTGACCTTCTTTATCTTTGCCGAGGCTTGCTAAAAATTTCTCGTCAGTAATCTTTTCATCTACTGTTTCTGGGGTTTCGTTTGTTCTGCCACCATTATTTTCAAGTTTGCTCCATAAAATATAGCCTGTCGCTTTTCCTGGGAATGTTTGGTAGTAGTAACCGCTGGCACATTCGTGAGTTCCAATGGTTTGTTTACCTAGAGTATCAACTGGAGATTTGCTTTTAGAAAAGTATTTTTGGAGTTCTTCCATTTGGTCGACACACATTGATGTTTCTGGGTACAAATTGTTGTCGCTATAGTATGTTTCTACAGCAACAACGATGTTATTCAAATCGGCCATGCGGGCTGCGTTGCGCGCACGCATTGGAGCACCTGATTGAGCGATTTTAATTGAGCTTATTATTTTTTTCATATCACTTTCGGCAATATTAATAGTGATTTTCAGGGTTTTGTGGTCAAAAGTGAATTTTGCGTCTGATGCTTTGTAGAAGTCCTTAAAAAGATTGCTGTCCAACCCTTTCTGTATTTCGGGTATTACTTTATCGATACCTTCAATCATGGTATCGTAGGATTTTTCCAAGTCTTCGTTACTCATTGAACTACCTGATAATTGAGCGATTTTGATAACCGCTGAAGATGATAGATTTTGTTTATCAAAGATATTGGTAGTTAACTGTGCATTTAGGCTCTGATTTTTATAGCGAACAATGAAAGTTGTGTCGCTGGCAAAAGATAAGATGCCGTTAAATACTGTCATTGCTGAGGCACGAGGGGATCCTGTTCCTCCAACGGCAGTGCTGATAGTACCACTTGTCCCTCCCACTGCTGTACTGATATGTGCCGGATTGTCGCCTGCAGAAATGAATCCTTGAGCATGCGCCGTGGGAATTGTTGCATTTAATTCTGAGGCAGACATAGAAATGTCTGAGAAACTCATGCTAGAAAAAATCGTATTGCTTAGACTAAAAAGGAGCAATGTGGATTCCGGGCTTTTGGCATGGTTCATGTATGCGATCAACTGACTGTCGACCATGGTTTTATCAATTTTTGAGATATCCGGATTTTCAGAAAGAGGGCCTGCAAATGCCTTTAAACCCTGACCAATGGTAACAATTATTATGTCATCTTTTTGTTCAACATTCACTTTTGGAAATAGACTAAATCCTGTCATTGAACTTTGCTGATCATTGATTGTTTTTACAACCAGATCAGCTACGTCTTTGGAACTCAATTGAACTACAAGGGCTGCAGACTGGCCCTGACTTGAGTAGTATCCTACCAAAGCTTTTACCTTATTAGCTTCTGTACCTACTCCAGTTTGGTTGTAGAGATCTTCGAGATCTTTATCTGACTTATAAACAATGAAGCCATCAGCATTTTTACCCACATCGTAGGCTTTGAGGCTTTCCGGAATGAGTTGATTATAAGGATTGAGGCCCGGAAGAATGAGTTTTGTATAAGCAAAATATCCGCCCACACCGAGTCCAATTACTACTAACAGGATCACAATTATCATGACTGGTGAAAATCCTGGTCGTTTTTTGAGTGTATGTTTCATTTTAAGATATTTAATTGTAGAAAGTTCCTCTGCATTCTAAAGGAGGAAGCTGCCTGCGTAAATTGCTTTGTTTCTAGGCATACAGGCCTTCTTTGTGTAAACTGGGCTCAGTTTATTTTGATTTTATGGCTGAGTGGAGGATTATTCCGCTGGAAATACATGACGCGTTTATGAATATGGCGCTGGATGAGGCCTGCAGTGAATCTGTGGCGGATCATTCGGTTTTACCGACGATCCGTTTTTATCGATGGAGTCCGAGTGCGGTTTCCATCGGGTATTTTCAAAGTTTGCATGATGAGGTTTCGGTGGAGAGTTGCAAGGCGCAGGGTGTTGATGTGGTGCGCAGGCGTACTGGTGGGGGAGCGGTGTATCACGACTTTGACGGTGAGATTACTTACAGTGTTATTGCGCCGGAAAAGCTCTTTCCGAAGGGCATAACTGAGTCCTACCATTTGATCTGCGGATGGATTATGGACAGCTTAAAACTGCTGGGGATTCAGACGGAATTTAAACCGATCAACGATATTATTATGGCGCCAAATGCTACGGGGCCGCAGGGTGAAAAGGTTGGCGGCAAAAAAATTTCCGGAAATGCTCAGACTCGACGCAACGGAGTTTTGCTTCAGCATGGGACAGTTTTATTTACGGTTGATGTGAAAAAAATGTTTTCGCTTTTGAAAGTTGGTCAGGAAAAAATTTCTGACAAAATGATCGCCGCGGTGGAAGAACGTGTGACATCTTTAAAATTATTGAAGCCGGAATTACAGATGGGCCAAGTGTATGAAGCCTTCATGAAGGGCTTTATGATGGGAAAATCCTTTAATATGGGTGAATGGACTCTGGAGGAGATGCAACGTGCGCATGAGCTGGTGCAGTCGCGTTATTCCACTAAAGAGTGGAATGAGATGAGATAAAAAATAATTTTTTTAAAAGTAATTTTTCAACTTTAATAAAACTTTTACATTCAAAAATTATGCCGAAAACCTCCATGAAAAAAACTTCAACTGGTAGCAAAAAAAAAAGTTCAGATGCTTTGCCGCCACCAAGTACGGGTTGGGACTGGGCGCTGATGTTTACGAGTTTATGGCTTATTGGTGGGGTTTATATTGATGGTTGGGCTCACAATCATATTATTGATACGATCGATTCGTTTTTTACGATCTGGCATCTGGCTTTGTATACGGGGTATTTTGCGTGTGCGTTTGTGATTTGTTTGCGCTGGTTTCTGAATATGCGAAAAGGTTATGACTGGAAACATTCTTTGCCTGCGGGTTGGGGTGTGGGCCTGGTTGGTGTTGTGACTTTCATGGTAGCTGGTGCTGGGGACATGTGCTGGCATATTTTATTTGGAGTGGAGGCGAGTGTGGATGCTCTTTTAAGCCCTACCCATCTGCTTTTGGCTATGGGTGGTGTTTTGATTATTTCCAGTCCGGTGCGATCGTTCTGGTATCGAAAAGATACAGTGGATTTGCATGCTTTAAAAAATTGGTTGCCGATGGCGACATGCCTTGGTCTGACATTTGCGGTACTTTCTTTTATGGAACAGTTTGATCATCCTTTAAAACAGACCTGGGCTGTGCAGAGTTGGTATCCGGAAGCTGTGACGGATAAACTTTCCAGATATTACGGTCAGGCGCTTGGTATAACTGGGATACTTTTCCAGACGGTGGTGATGATGGGTTTGATCCTTCTGGCTGCGCGAAAACGCCGTGTACCTACCGGAACTTTTGTGGTGATGCTCACACTGACAGCGGTGGGAATGAGTGTTTTGCAGGATCAGTATTTTTTGATTCCCGCTTCGGTGATTGCCGGAATTGCGACTGAGATTTTGTACCTGATTTTCAAACCTTTCATGGAAAAAAAGGATACGAGTTTGAGTCCTCAGGTGCGCGTGCGGATGTTTGCATTTTCCGTGCCGTTTGTTTTTTATCTGTGTTATTTTCTGGCGCTCATGGCAAATGAACAGATCTGGTGGACCGTTCATTTCTGGACCGGTTCGATCGTGTTAAGTGGACTGACATCACTGATGTTGAGCCTGCTGATTGACTCTAAGAATGGCCCTTTATTGCCCCTCAACGAGGAGTAGACCAGGGTCTTCCAGATGCTCTTTTACGGTCATCACAAAGCGGGCAGCTTCTGCTCCGTCCAGAATGCGGTGATCGAAACTGAGTGAGAGTGGGAGCATTTTGCGGACGACAACTTTGGCTGTTCCGGTTTTGGAAATTTGGGCAACGGGCATATCCTGAATCATTCCTGTGCCGAGAATTGCGGCTTCGGGATAGTTGATAACCGGAGTTGCAAACCAGCCACCGCCGGCAGAACCGATATTTGTGATGGTGAATGTGCCGCCTTTCATGTCCATGGAGTTGAGTTTTTTGTCGCGGGCTTTTTGGGCGAGATCAATAATTTCTTTGGCCATATCAAGAATGGATTTTTTGTCGGCCCCCTTGATTACCGGTACAAATAAGCCATGTTCTGTATCTACAGCCAAACCAATATTGAAATATTTTTTGAGAATAATTTCGCCGTCCTGTTCATTGAGTGAGGCGTTGAGGTATGGATGTTTTTTGAGTCCGGCGATCACTGCTTTGATGAAGAACGGAAGGAACGTTAATTTTATTCCATCTTTTTCTGCTTTCACTTTTTCTGTTTCGCGGAGTTTGAAAAGTTTGGTGACGTCCGCCATGTCGGTGTGCGTGACGTGGGGAATTGTGAATTTGGATTTGACCATGTGGTCACCGATGGCTTTGCGGATGCCGTCGTATTTGGCGCGGTCGATGTAGCCGAAGAGGTCGTATTTTTTTACGGCTTTAAGGCCCGCTTTCACGACGCCTACACCGCCGGTTGTGGCTGGGGCCGGGGTGGTTTGCGGAGTTGTTGTTGCTGTTGCCTGAACCTGGGCCACTTGTTGAACTGGTGGCGGGGTTGGTTGGGCGGATGCTACTTGAGTTGTTGGAGTGGTTGTCATGGCGTCACCAAAAACTGCACCTGACATTTCCTGAGTTGGTGCAGCCCAGACACCCGGAGCTGTTTGTTCAAGCGACCCAACTACGCCGGTGCTTTCTTCGTGCGCGTCGGTTTTTGCGTCTTTGGCAGCTTCGGTTTGTTGTGTTGGAAGTGGTGGGACTGCGTCTTTGGCCAATGTTTTTTCTTTCTGCGTTTCTGGTTTTGGCTGTTCTGCAGGCGTGGGGGCGGCTTGTGCTGGAGCGCTTACCTGTGCGCCTGCAGCCTCATCAATACTCACCATCACTTCGCCTACTTTCATAACTTCACCTTCTTTGTGATAGAGCTTGGTAATTTTTCCGGCTTTTGGAGATGGAATTTCTACTACAGCTTTGTCGGTTTCTACTTCTGCTAAAGTTTGATCAGCTTTTACATCGTCGCCTTCTTTGACGAGCCATTTTACAATTTTGCCTTCATGAATTCCTTCACCTACGTCCGGGAATTGAAAATCGTATGCCATGGGAGTGAGAGTTATATATTTTTTATTTGCCAACTACTTCGCGGATTGCTTCTAAAATACGAACAGGTTCCGGCTGAACCAGATCTTCGCTGCGGAGCAGAGGATAGACAATATCAAAACCTGTCACGCGTTTGAGAGGGGCTTTGAGCTGACCAAAAAACTGTTCGTTAATGGTTGCGGAAAGTTCTGCGCCCGGGCCAAAACTCTTGTAGGCTTCGTGGACAATTACGACGCGTCCTGTTTTTCTGACTGATGCAAAAACTGTGGCGTAGTCGATTGGGGAGATTGTACGCAGATCCAAAATTTCCATGCTGATGCCAAGTTTTTTTGCTTCTTCGCTAGTCTTCATACATTCGCGGACCTGGGCTCCCCAGCAGATCACTGTGACGTCTGTACCGCTCTGTACGATACCTGCTTTGCCGATTGGGATGAAGTACTCTTCTTCGGGAACTTCCTGCTTAAAAGCGCGGTAGACGCGTTTTGGTTCCATGAAAATTACCGGGTCCGGATCGCGGATGGCGGCGATGAGAAGTCCCTTGGCGTCGAATGGTGTGGATGGGATGACAACTTTAAGTCCGGGAATGTGGGCAAGAATTGCTTCTTCGGATTCGCAGTGGTGTTCGAGAGCGTGAATGCCTCCGCCGTATGGTGTGCGTAAAACGAGCGGGCAACTGAAACGTCCGCGTGAACGGTTGCGCATGCGGGCTGCATGACACATGAGTTGTGGGAAAGATTCAAACATGAATCCGGAGAACTGCATTTCAACAACAGGTTTCATTCCGTTGATGGAAAGTCCGATGGCGGTACCAATGATTCCTGCCTCAGCGAGAGGGGAATCGAAACAGCGCTGGTCGCCGTAAATTTTTTGGAGTCCTTCCGTGACACGGAAAACGCCGCCTTCAACACCGACGTCTTCGCCATAGCAGAGGACGGTTTTGTCTTTGGCCATTTCCTGCTTGAGAGCGAGGTTGATGGCCTGCACCATGGTGAGAGTTTGATTAGGCATTGGCGCCTCCTTTCTGTGCAGCGGCGGTTTTGGCCTGAAGTTCTGTTACGTGTTTGAGGTACGCTTTCTGGTTTACTAAATTTTGCGGGATTTGTGCATAGGTGTAATCGAAAAGTTCATCGATGGTTTGATCGGGAGTTGCTTCGACGTTGGCAACAATTTTATCAATTTCGACGAGGAATTTTTCTTTGAGGGCGGTTTCGATCTGCTCACTCCAGAGATTTTTTGTGGCGAGATAGAGTTGGAGACGGCGCATTGGATCTTTGAGGCGCCATGCTTCTACTTCGGATTTTTCACGGTATTTGGTGGCGTCGTCGGAGCTGGTGTGGTCGCCGAGGCGGTAGGTGAAGGCTTCGATTAATGTTGGGCCTTCGCCATTACGGGCGCGTTCTACTGCCTCTTTTGTTACGGCATACATCGCAAAAATATCGTTACCGTCAACGAGCACGCCTGGGAATCCGTAGGCTATGGCTTTTTGGGCGAGAGTTTTTGATGCGGTTTGAATGCGGCGTGGAACGGAAATTGCGAACTGATTATTCTGACAGAGGAAAATGGTTCCGGTTTTATAGACGCCGGCGAAGTTCATGCCTTCGTGAAAATCTCCTTCGGAAGTCGCGCCGTCACCGAAGTAGGCGATGGCGATATTTTTTTCGCCGCGGAGTTTATGTGCCCAGGAAATACCGACAGCATGCAACATCTGACTGCCGACAGGAATTGATACCGGCAGTACGTTTACGCCGTCCGGAATTCTTCCACCGGCTTCGTTGCCGCGCCAGAAGAGCATGATTTTTTCCATCGGTACGCCGTGCTCCCACATGGCGAGTTGTTCGCGGAAGGCTGGCACGACCCAGTCTGTTTTTTCGAGAGTGATAATGCTGCCCATCTGCGCAGCTTCCTGACCTTCAATCGAAGCAAAAGTTCCCATGCGTCCGGAGCGTTGCATTTTTTTCATGCGATCGTCGGCCATGCGTACGAACAACATTTTTTCGTACATCTCTTTTACTTTTTCATCAGTGAGTTCCTTGGGACGAAGGGCTTCATTCATTTTGCCTTCGTGGTCCATGATCTGGATGGGTTCATCCGTAAGCGGGTTGTGTTTATCGAGAAACATTTGGCGAATTTTTCTTAAGAATATTTTTCATGAACAGTTCGCCGGCCTTGTAGGAACTGCGGACGAAAGGACCTGAAGCACAATACAAAAAGCCCAGGTCTTTGGCAATAACTTCATACCTCTTAAACTGCTCCGGCGTGACGTATTCATGGATTTGAATGTGGAACGGACTTGGCTGTAAATACTGGCCAAAAGTGACGATGTCGGTATCAATGGCGCGGAGGTCTTTCATGGCCTGAATAACTTCTGCTTCTGTTTCGCCGAGGCCGAGCATGAGGGCGGATTTGGTGTACATTTTGGGGTCACGTTTTTTTGCTTCTTCTAAAATGGAGAGGGATTTTTGGTAGTTGGCGTGGGGGTCGCGGATGGCTCGCTGCAGACGTTCAATGGTTTCCACATTATGCGCAAGAACGTCCGGCTTGGCGTCGAGAACTATCTGGAGGGCGTTAAAATTTCCGTTTAAATCGGAGATCAAAAGTTCGATGTTTATTCCGGGAATAGTTTTTTTGAGTTCGCGGATGCAGTCAGCAAAATGGGTAGCGCCACCATCTTCCAGATCGTCACGGGTGACGCAGGTGAGTACTACATAGTCCAGTTTCATGGCTTTTACTGATTCAGCCAGATGGCGTGGCTCATCTTTGTCCAGAATGCCTTTGGGGTTTCCGGATTTGACCATGCAAAAACGGCAGGCGCGGGTGCAGGTGTCGCCCATGAGCATGAAGGTGGCTGTGCCGCCGCTCCAACATTCTGCCATATTCGGGCAGTGTGCCTCTTCGCAAACTGTGGAAAGTTTTTTTGATTTCACCAGCTTGCGGATTTCGGCAAATTTTTCCGTGCTGGGTGGACGAATTTTGAGCCATTCCGGTTTTGGAAGCGCCGACTGCTGGTTCTTCAGCTTGACGGTGAACTGCTTGTTTTGGGGTGTAGTGACGCGCATTTATCCGGTTAGGTAGATGCTTTATTGTGACACACTCAGTCGACATGTCGCAAGGCTGCATAAGTGTTATTTTGTATTACTTTATTTTTATTTACTCAACAAAAAACGCCCCGTAGTTTTGCTACGAGGCGTTTGATATTTTTCAATGAATGTCCTGACTATTGTTGGTGTACTGCATTGAAGATTACTTCAGCTGCATGATTTCTCTTGAGAGCTGATGATGAACCTTCACCGAAATCTACAACGAATCCGGCAACTGCAGATGCCATAGCATTTGCCTCTTCAACACTGATGGTATCAAGTTTTTTCTCCTTCTTTACCAAAGCTGCAGTAGGGCCAAAATTGCTTAGTGCGTCCATATATTTGTCTGTTCCGCTTCCGTTCACATGAGGTTCTTTTACCAATCCAAATCCGCGGGCGAGAATTTTTGAGAAATCGCCATAGAGAATTGAGTCTTCAGGTGAATAGAAAATCATATTGTCATTGTATCCCTGTGCGATACCTTCACAAACGAGCCAGTTGGCAACTTCGCCGTTGTAATCGTTGAAAGCCTGGTTTTCGCAAACGGTATCTTCTGTAGATGAAAGCTCTACATCAGGATTGTCTGTTGGGTCAGGGTTTGATGGAGTTCGGCTTCCGCCGCCACCACCACCACCTCCACCGCCTCCGGATCCACCAGAGCCGCCGCCACCACCACCTCCGCCGCCACCACCTTGGTCGTCGTTGGTAATAACGCATGATTTGGTTTCGTCAGAGCCGAGTGTGATAACACCATTTATAGCGCAATCGCCGCTAATAACACCTATATAATTTGGGTTACCGGTTTCTGATACAACATACTGGCCTGGTTCAAAGCTGTTTGGAACACCTGAAACTACATCGATACAACCAGGTTCGTTTCCAACATCTGAAGTTGCTTCTAATTCTGGGATAGCGTCGCTTACAACAGGTACCAGACAAACATGCAGAGGGAAATCTGATACTTGTAAGGTGCCGCCGTTGTTATTCACCACCACTTTTGTAACTGTTAATATCGGGTCGTTTGGTTCCGGAGCATTGTCGTCGTTGGTAACATCACATTCAATAACCTGACCTGCAACAACAGTTCCTGAACATGTTTGAGAGTAGCTGGCTGTGTAGCCTGCTGCTGCCTGCTCTGTAACAGAGTAACTGCCTGCTGGCACTTTTACCGGAGTGCCCTGGCTGTCGCCCGGGATGGTTGTTTCAAAATCGTTGCCTGTAATAGTTAAGCTGAAATCTCCGGCAACACTTGTGCCGTTGTTATCGTTGATAACATTTTTTACTACAAGGATGGTTCCTTCTGTTGGTTCGTCTTCGCCAATATCGTCGTTGATAATAGTACAAGTTTTTGCCTCGCCGTCTGCAAGAGTAACGCCACCAGTGGCATCACAATCGCCTAAGAATGAACCAATGTAGCTGGCATTGCTGGTTTCAGATACTGTATATGTGCCTGGCTCAACGTTGTTTACATCTCCAGATGTTACCTGTGTCTGATCGATAAATAGTGGGAAGTCTGATACCTGTTGAGTTCCTCCATCATCGTTGATGACCTGTTTGATAACTGTAAGAGTTGTTGGTTGAACTACCGGAACGTCGTTGTTTGTGATGGTACATGATTTTGTGTCGCCATCTTCAATGTTCACAGAACCGTTGGCATCACAATCGCCACTGAATGTTGCAGTGTAATTTTGGTTGCTGGTTTCAGATACTGTATATGTACCGGCATCCAAAGATGTTGTTGATCCTGATGTTACGGAAGTCTGGCCAATAAAGAGTGGGAAGTCTGATACGACTGCTGTTCCGCCATCATCGTTTGTTACCACTTTGGTAACTGTGAGTGTGCCTTTTGTTGGAGTTACGATTGCAATGTCATTATTGGTAATTGTACATGTTTTGTTATCGCCTGTTGCGAGGGTTACGTTGCCACTACCATCACAATCGCCGCTAAATGATGTTATGTAGCTGGCATTGCTGGTTTCACTTACTGCATGAGCACCTACGGCGAACTGATTGGAAACGCCGGAAGTTACAGAGGTCTGATCTACAAAAAGAGGGAAGTCGCTCACAACTGCTGTTCCGCCATTATCGTTCACAACAACCTTAGTTACTGTGAGTGAAGGAAGTACAGGAACGACTACGTCATTGTCATCGTTAGTGATTGTACAGGTCTTGGTTTCGCCGTTGGCGATAGTACCTGAACATTCAGCACTTAAAGTTTTGGTGTAATTTGGATCTGCAGTTTCATCAACGCTGTAGCTACCCGCATCCAAATTTACAGTTGTACCAGCTGCATCACCTGGGAAAGAAGTATCAGTTACATTTGTGCCAGTTACGTTCATGGTGAAGTCACCTGATGTTTTTGTGCCACCATCGTCGTTAATAACATTTTTGATAACTGTGAGAACTGGTCTAACTTCAACAATTTCTACGTCCTGAGCGTCAGAAGCATCGTTACCGTTCTGCTGAGCGTGATAAAGTTTAACAGTAATAGTGTACTCGTCTGCTGTGGCATAAGTATGGCTGTTGGACCATGTCCCTGAGAAGTTTGAACCGGCACCAATAAAATTTACTGTTGATGTTGAACTTGTGGTTCCATCTCCCCAATTTACAGACACTTGATGTTGACCTAACTGGCCAACATAAGGCGTACCGCTTGCTGTTCCATCGATATCAACAACGTTTCCATTAACATTGTAATTAACAATTTGAATGGTATAGCTAAATGGTGCAGCTTGAACAACACCGATTGGCATCAACTGGCCAACAACGAGGACAGTAAATGCTAATTTAGAAAGAGTTTTTTTCGACCATTTGCGAAAAGTGGAGAAGAAGGACATGGAGTATTAGAAAAATGATATAAATTGTTGATAGTGATGACTTCGCTATTGAAGTCCGAGTTCTGGCAGAAGATAGCACTTTTCTAGCTTTATGCAATATGATTTTTCACGATTATTTCATAACAGGGCCTCGGGATGGCTTAAATCCACAATATATGGTATAATTATAAGATAATTTTTTATTTTTATCCCATGTCAAAAACGACACATCTCCCCTCGTTTTATGTTTTTGTGGGGATTTTGGTTGCGGCGACTGCTGCAAACAGCCTTTATTTACATGTAAATCCGCCCCTTCAGGACTCTCTGAATAGGGTTAAACTTCTGAATCAGCAGTTTGATGTGGCCGCGGAATTTATCACTCCGGGCGAAACATCGACACAGGATGCGCTTTTTGCAGATGTTTTAGGAACTGATGATGCGGAAAGACCTACTTATAAAGGCTTAATAGCCACCTTACATCA
>Ga0207689_10001586_pt1 | contig 21539 bp, 20 predicted proteins | sample KBSMisM52_FD_184312 | JGI IMG/M metagenome (GOLD analysis project Ga0207689, IMG submission 184312) | Miscanthus rhizosphere microbial communities from Kellogg Biological Station, Michigan, USA - KBS Miscanthus M5-2 (SPAdes) (version 2) | ecosystem: Host-associated > Plants > Roots >... | reverse complement strand
GAGAACCGCGAGCGCGCAGGACATCGCAGAGCAGGTGGTGACATTTTGTCGCGCCGAGTCGGTCACAGGACAGGTGCTGGTCATCGATGGCGGGTTCCCTGGTGGTATGCACTGATGCGTCCGATGTAAGCGATGTCCCACACGTAAGTCAGTAGTTGGCCGATAGCGTTTGCGGCCGTCGCAATCTACTCTGAACCATCTGTTGCCCGCTGTCCGAATAGCACGCTCTTTTCTCAAGGGCGTGGCTTTCCTGCTGACTCCGTGGAGAACTGCCATGATGAGAATACTCGTAGTCGTACTATTCGCCCTTGCGTTCTCGGGTTGTTCCAACAAGGACGAGGAGATGAACAAGGCCAAAGAGTCCGCCGCAAAAGCGGTAGATTCGGCCAAAGAAGCGGCCGAGCACGCTGGAAACGCCGCGAAGAATAGCGCTGATGAGGCTGCCGGCAAGGTCAAGCAAGCCGCCAGAGACGTGAAAGATTCGGCTGTCGAGGCCGGCCACAAAGCAAAGGAAGAGACGAAGGAAGCGGTGGACAAGACGGCGGATAAGGCCAAAGACGCAGTCAAGTAATCCAGGCAACGCTTCATCTCCAGCGGGTCCGAATCGATAGCAGATAATTGAATTCTGGCATTGCAAGTTCAGCCCTTGTATCGATGGAGTTCGCCTGATCTGTCAAATGGTATGATCCGCGGCAATTGAAACGGGTGACGTCGTGTTTGACTTGCCCGCAACGGAGAGCCGCCGATGAATACCACCGTCGATACCAGCCTCGCGCCCACCATGGCCGTTTCAACCGTGGGTGTTTCACCCGTGGGCGTTTCCAAAGTCCGCTGGGCTGTGGAGGCAATCGAGGGATTATTCGCGCTACCCTTGCCGGAGTTGCTCCATCGCGCGCAGACCGTGCACCGCGAACACCACGATCCGACTCGCGTCCAACTCTCGACCTTGCTTTCGATCAAGACTGGCGGCTGCCCGGAGGATTGCGCGTATTGTCCGCAGTCTCGGCGGTTCAACACTGGGGTTGAAGACCAGCCGTTGATGGCGTTGGAAGATGTCATGGTAGCGGCACAGGCGGCGAAGGCGGCGGGAGCGTCACGCTTCTGCATGGGTGCCGCGTGGCGCGGACCGAAGCCGCGCGAGTTGGAAGCAGTGCTGGAAATGGTCAAGGCGGTTAGGGAACTCGGCTTGGAGACTTGCGCAACGCTCGGTTTGCTCAAGGAAGGTCAAGCGGAGCAACTCGCCCATGCGGGTCTCGACTACTACAACCACAACCTCGACACCTCACCCGAGTTCTATGGTGACATTATCGGTACACGGGAATATCGGGACCGCCTCGAAACCCTCGAGCGCGTGCGAACCGCCGGCCTTCACGTCTGCTGCGGCGGCATCGTCGGCATGGGCGAAAGCGTGCGTGATCGCGCGGGCCTGCTCGCTCAACTGGCCAACATGGATCCGTATCCGGAGTCGGTGCCGATCAACGCACTAGTGCAGGTCGAGGGTACGCCTCTGCACGGACAGAACAAGGTCGACATCCTGGACTTCGTACGCGTGATTGCCGCGGCGCGTATAACCATGCCCACGACTTTCGTCCGGCTGTCTGCCGGTCGCACGCAGATGACCGACGAGGCTCAGGCGCTGTGTTTTCTCGCGGGTGCCAATTCGATTTTCTACGGCGATCGCCTGCTGACTACTGGGAATCCCGAAGCCAATCACGACCGGGCGCTGCTCGACCGTCTTGGCATGAAGCCGCTATAACGCGCCAGCGTGCGTCTCTGCGATCCGCGGGTGCTATTGCACTGCCGTTGACGGCGCAAGCCGTTGCTTCAACTCGGCAACGGCTTTTCTTACCGCAATCGCGTGTTCCGTAGCCATCCACCAGCGCGTCCCGAGGGAAAGGATTTCTTGCCGCGAGCCGGAGCCCAAGGCACGGCTGACGTCGCGCTCGAAGGGCGTCTTCTGCGCCAGGGTGCTCCTGAGTGCGTCGAGTGAGGCTTGGGCGGCGCGGGCGTCAGCCCGTTGCTCGACGGCCAAAGTGGTGTATAACGAATCGAAATTCTTCTCGATGCTGGCAATCTGCGCCGACATCTCCGCGGAGTTCTCCGCTGCGACGTAGGGGTACTGGGGATCTCCGATCAGGCGTTCGATAAAGGTCAGGACTTGAGATTCAAACCCTGCAAGTTCCTCCTCCAGCTTGCGTAGCGTGGCATGAAGCTGCGACCGAACGTGAGGTTCGTCGAGGGCGGGCGATGTCACAGGCAGGGAGAGCACGACCGCCTTTTCCAGGTCCCACGGATCGGTTAAGCTCGCGTCCGAAATGGCTTGGTCGAATTGTGCCAACGCGGCCGCCGGCGCGAGCACTGCCACGAGCGCTAGCGCCCGGGTGCACTTGGCAAGAGTATTCCACGTTTTTTCGCTGTCTTTGATGATCACGACCCCGACTGTGTGCCTTGCAGAGTTGACCAGGGAAGTATGCCGGCAACTTCGCCGAAACTAAACGGAATTCACTTCCCGCTTGGGGCAACTATCCTCCGCCCGCATTTGAACTTGCTCCAATGAGACAGAAATCGATCGATCAAGCCGTGCAATTCGCTATCGATCACGAGACTTCCTGGAGTCGCGAAATCGGCGACTCCTGGGGCATTCATCACCAGGACCCGGCGCCATGGAATCGCCTGCTGGGTCCAGTGCATCCTCGCGGACCTGTTTCCGGCACTATAGTCGTGAAAGGTCAAACGCTGATCTCCTGGGGTGAACCAGAGCGAACCGATCTGACTTTCAGCGTTGCCAAGACGTATCTCGCACTGTTGGCCGGCGTTGCCCACGATCAAGGCTTACTGCCCGATGTGGATGAGCCCGTCGGCGCTCGGATCCACGGCATCGGCTTCGACGCCGGTCACAACGCGCAGGTCACGTGGAAGCATCTGCTGCAGCAGACCAGCGAGTGGGAAGGTGAGTGTTTCGGCGTGCCCGATCAAGTCGACCGCTACCGGATCGTGCAGTTTCAACAAGTCCATGCGACCGGGAAAAAAGGCGATCCCAGGCCGCTTCGGACTCCGGGCACATACTGGGAATACAACGATGTCCGTATCAACCAGTTGTCGCTAGCCCTGCTGCACCTATTCGGACGCCCGCTGCCACAGGTATTTCGAGACACCGTTATGCAGCCGGTCGGTGCGAGCGACCGCTGGAGTTGGGTGGGCTATGACAACGCCTGGATCGAACTCGACGGGCGCAAGGTTCAATCGGTCCCGGGTGGCAGTCATTGGGGTGGTGGTATTTCGATCGGCAGCATCGACCAGGCCCGCGTAGGGCAGTTGCTCCTGGAAGATGGTCGGGCGAATGGCAGGCAGGTCATCTCGTCGGAATGGATCGAACGCATGCGCATCCCGTGCGCAATCGCGCCTTTCTACGGCTATCTTATCTGGCTGAACCACGCCAGGACGGTATTTCCCCGCGTACCTGAGTCAAGCTATTTTGCTGTCGGCGCTGGCAGCTCGTTTACATGGATGGAGCCCGAACGGCAGATGGTCCTGGTGGTGCGATGGATCGATGGCGACCACGCCGACGAATTCTTCGGTCGAGTGCTTCACGCGCTCGACGAGTAGATCGCTACGCCCAGCCTCTGACGCAATAGGGTCAGGAATTCCGCGCGAGCTGGACAAATAAGCGCTTCATGCCGTTGACGCGCTGGAGGTAGGCGCGCACGTCGTGATCGCCGCAGCGCTGTCCGGGAGTGAGCCGGAAGCCACGTCCGGCGTACGCTTCGCCAGCACCCGCGCCGCAAAGGTGAATCACGGCGGCGAGGTCCTGCTTGTGTTGCAGTGTGGCGGACTTTATGCGCTGACGTTTGAGCGTCGTAGCGACATCGCGATCCAGCGATGTTGCCGCGAGCTCTACGGCCTGGCTTGGTACGACACGGGTATACACTCCATCGAACCAGCACAACCCGTGTCCATAGACGAAATCCCCGTCGCTGCCGTCTGGATAGAGGCATTGCCGTCTGGTCTGCGCATATTTGGCATCCGTTATTTGATACATACCGAGTGCGCTGGAGGCGGGACGATACAACTCGAACGGGCGCCAGGTCAGGCGCCATTTCCAGTAGGTTCTTGCAATGGGATTGCCCGAACTCTCGATTTGGGCGATGGCGGCCAGAAGCTCCGGGGCGACTACGGGGGTGGCATATCGACGGAAGTGCGACTCGTATTCGCGCCATGTCTCCGGCGGCGTCTTGTTGAGTGCGTTGCTTACCGGGAAGAGCAATTCAGTCGGCTTATGGACCGCGTGGTAAATCCAATTGACTGCCGCCCACAATCCCACACAAAGGATGAGGCCAGCGACGAGCTGCAGCTTGGGCGACGCAGCGCGCACGATCCTGAGTACATGGGAGCCTGAGCGCGCGCCGGATCGCGAGGCTCGGCGTCGACGGATCGTGCGAGGCTTCGATTTCGCGGCACTGGCTGATCGAGGATTGAGTGAACGTGCCATGGGACAGCAGGGTTATTGAGTCTATTGTCGTGCGGGCGCTTGATCGGCGCCTAGCTCCGCTCGGCGAACAAGGGTATCACCGCTTGGTAACTCGTGCTTCGGTTGACTGCATGTCACACCCACTCATGTACGGGCTTGCTGCGTGCATCGCCTAAGCCGACACTACGATCTCTCGCCGTACACCACGGCATTCGAGTTCGACCTCCGAGCCAACGATGGGAGGACGCGCTAGATGAACTCGGATACCCCAGGCGGCGGCGCCTTGCAGCCCGGAACGACCACGCCATCGAGCAACCCTGGGATATCCTGCGCAACGCACAGATCGATATGGGTAGCCGTGCTCCAGGTCAACTCGAGCTCCGCAAGCCGCTCAGTGATCACATCCACGCAATACTGCAGCCTCTGCTTCATGCCTGCGGGCGAGACATCGCCTTCTGCGACGACCTTCCCGCGCTGGTCGATGTCGGCGGTACCGGATATGCAGAACGTGATGCCTTGGTAATTGGACGGAACACAGTAGGAGAAAGCGTGCAGTGAGGGCTCCTTGGGTGCGTCTCGTGCCGGAACAACGTTGGTCCGGCACACGGCGCTATACCGGCCCAGCATCAGATCCCACTTGGTCAATTGCTCGATGTAAGGCGCGTTGAACGCCCGGAACGCTTCGAAGGTCATCTGTTGGGGGCTGCGCAGTTCCATCCCGCACAGCGCCTGTACTGGACGGCCGATACTCTTGAGATAGCTCTGGATGAATCCATAGCCATCCTTCAGGGGGACCCAAGGACTAACCAAAGCGTGCACGATCTCGTGTCCGGACACGGGAATGGCCCCGCCGCAGAACACAGTGCCGGCTGGCAGAATGCGATAGCCCCCAGCTTCGTTTTCCAATAAGGCGGGCGGGTTGACGATGGCGGCTGCGGCGGCAACACGCGACAGCGTGGGCGCCGCGCTCAAAGCAAGTGCGCGGGCAAGCAAGCGGCGGCGATCGAGCGAAATCAGACGGCTGGCCAATGAATTCTCCTGCGGTGTGGTCTATTGGACGTTTTAGTCGGCCGGTACGTACCGCTGGACCTCCTGGTCGATCGCGCCGAAGATCGAGTTGCCGTCCGTGTTGCGCATCTCAATGCGCACGCGATCGCCGAAGCGAAGGAAGGGCGTGACGGGCTTGCCGCCCGCCAGCGTTTCGAGCATACGTTTCTCGGCGATACATGCACTGCCGCGACTGCGGTCGACGTTGGAGATGGTGCCTGAGCCGACGATGGTGCCCGCAGTCAATGCGCGGGTCTTGGCAGCGTGCGCGATGAGCTGCGGAAAATCGAAGGTCATGTCTACGCCGGCGTCCGGCTCGCCAAACGGTGCGCCGTTGATGTAGACGGTGACGGGAAGATGCACTTTGGCGCCGTCCCACGCTTCGCCCAGCTCATCCGGCGTGACTGCGACTGGAGAAAACGCCGTGGCCGGCTTGCTCTGGAAGAAACCGAAGCCTTTGCTCAGCTCGGTTGGGATCAGATTGCGCAGGCTGACGTCATTGACGAGCATGATCAGCCGAATGCTTGCGGCTGTCGCGATTGGACCGGCACCCATCCGAACGTCATCGGTGATGACGGCGACCTCCGCCTCCAGATCGATTCCCCACTCCTCCGACTCCGCCAGGATCGGATCGCGTGGCCCGATGAAACTGTCTGAACCGCCTTGGTACATGAGGGGATCGGTCCAGAACGATGGAGGCATTTCGGCGCCGCGAGCTTTGCGCACCAGCTCCATGTGATTGACGTAGGCGGAACCGTCGGCCCACTGATACGCGCGAGGCAGAGGCGAGGCGCACCGGTTGGGGTCGAACTCGAAGGCGTCAGAGGCGCGGCCGGCGTTCAACACAGTCGATAGTTGTGTGAGCTTGGGCGCCTTGGTAGGCCAGTCGTCCAACACGGTCTGTAAATTGGGAGCGACTTCCGAAGCTGCTACCGCATATTTGAGGTCTTGGCTGACGACGATGAGTTTGCCGTCACGACCGCCTGTCTTGAGGGTTGCAAGTTTCATGATCGACTTCTGACCGCGGGTTGCGAATTGGCTGTATGTCGCGGAGTCGCGTTGACACAGATCAACTCTTGATCTTCCACGAATCGACGTAGCCGGGTTGTTCTACGCCTGCCGGCAGCGGCGCCACTTCGACAGGGTAGCGTGTGTCGAACATTACCGCCACCTCGTCGGTTTCCTTGCGCGCGTGCGCGGCGCCGGTCGCAAAGGCCTTGGGATGAGGTCCGTGGGTGAAGCCGCAGGGATGCAGTGTGACCATGCCCGGCTTGATGTTGTCGCGGCTGAAGAACTGACCGCGGTGGTAGAAGATGATTTCGTCGTAGTCGTCGTTATTGTGAAAGAAAGGAACCTTCAGAGCGCCGGGGTCGGATTCGATCGGGCGGGGGCAGAAGGTGCATACGACGAAATTCTTTCCCACGAAGGTGGTGTGGGCTGATGGGGGCAAGTGATAGCGATGACTCATCACGGGGCGGATGTCGCGCCAATTCACTCGCACCGGTACCAACTCTCCATGCCAGCCGATCGCATCGAGCGGATTGTACGGGAAGGTGATCGTAGACAACCGACCGCGTCGCTTCACTACTACGCGAGTGACAGTGTCGCCTTGTTGCGCACGGAACGCGTCGTCCATGCGCGGCGTGTCGAGGACCGCGGGATCGAAGATAGCTTGCGGCCCGAGGACACCTTTCTCTGGCAGTTGATAGGAGCCCTCAGTGGCTTCAACCAGCAGCATGGTGGTCGGCGCGGACGGTTCGATGCGCCACATCGCTCCGCGCGGGAGTGCTATGTAGTCGCCGTCGTGGTAAGACAGGCGTCCCCAGTCGCAGAACAGCTCGCCAGCACCTTCGTGGATGAACAGCAGCTCGTCGCCGTCTGAATTGCGCACGAGGTGATCCATGTTCCGGTCTGTATGCCACCAGCGCAGCTGCATGTCGTTGTTTAACAGCAGTCGTGCAGCTGTCCACGGCGAGGACGGATCGCTCGGCAGCGCGTTGAGATCGTAGGCGTGCGGTTGCAGCGGCCCCTCGAAGGTGGTCCAGCCAGTGGGCGGATGCAGGTGGTGGAAGTGACAGGTCGGTCCGAAAAAACCTTCCTTGCCCATCTCGCGCTCGTAAGTGCCCGCCGGCAGATCGGCATGGGCCTGGCGAGAATATTTTCCCTCTGCCTTCGGAAAGCTGATCCATCTCTTGCTCATGTTGACTCCTTTCCGCCGGACCCCGTCCCAGGCGGTTGGCTTTCTTGGTCGATTATGCCGGCACGGGCTGCGGCGAGGGCCTCACGCAGCACGTCGAGATCCCCGACGTGATTCGCCAGCAGCAAGATCAGCCTGGCGTTCAGCAGTTGGCTCTGTTCCTCCGAGAGGCCGCGATGGGCGTGGAGCAGCGCTTCGTAGAAGTCGTCCGGACGAGCGAGATGCGCATCGGTAATCAGTGTCATGACGCCGCCAAGGTCGAAGCATGCAGGCATGACGCGCGCGACAAGGCAGAGCGCACGGTGTTCACGTCCAGGGTACGCCACCTCGCATTCAAATGCTGGTCCGGGCGGAACAGATACGAAGAGCCAGGGGTTGCGTCATAGCGCTTGGCAAACAAGCCATGGGTGTCGATGAATGCCGGGATGTGCTCGGGGACGGCAGTCAGAGGCCAACCTACGGTACCGATAACGATGGGTTCTGCTGCGATCGCGCCGTCGCGCAAACATTCGATCAGGCTATTGGGAGGCAGGCGATCGCCTCCGGCATAGTAGATGCACACGAAGTGATTGCCGATCTGGTCGATCAGCCAGGCAGGCCCTGCACGACCGGTAAGCGGCACATCGATACACGCCGCGCCCAAAGACATCTTTGCGCTGAAGCTATCGTGGTCTCCCGAGTCCAGCGGTGATCCAAGATAGGTGTGCGGGACCGACAGACGTCCGCTGTTCACCAGGGTGCGGGCGAACGGGTGAGTGCGCGCAAGTTGAAGAGCGGCGTCCCGGAAAGTACGGCTGATATTGCTTTTGGGTGTGATGAAATCGGTACTGCGGCTGGAGTTCAAGATGTTCTCGTCCGCGGCTGGAACGCGCTCCGCGTCGTAACTGTCCAGCAAACGGTCGGAAGCTGCAGCCTTGAGCACATGCGCGAGTTTCCACCCGAAGTTATCGGCATCCTGGATGCCGCTGTTGGCGCCACGCGCGCCGAACGGAGACACCTGATGCGCCGCATCGCCCAGGAAGAACACTCGCCCATGCCGGAAACGCCGCATGCGCTGGCAGCGGAAGGTGTAGACGCTGACCCACTCGAGCGTGAATGGTCGCGCCTCCCCCAGCATGGCGCGAATGCGGGAGATAACGCGATCGGGCTGCGTCTCGATTTCAGGATCGGCGTCCCAACCAAGTTGGAAGTCGATACGCCAGACATTGTCGGCTTGTCGATGCAGCAACACCGACTGGTTCGGGTGGAAGGGGGGGTCGAACCAGAACCAGCGCTCGGTCGGGAAATCGGCCTCCATCCTCACGTCGGCGATAAGGAAACGGTCGCGGAATACCTGTCCCGTCACCTCTAGTCCTAACAGGCTGCGGATCGGACTGCGCGCCCCGTCCGCCGCAACTAGATAGTCGCATTCGACCGAGTAGTCGCCATCAGGTGTATGAATTGTCAGCGTAACGTTGTGCGTGCCGGACACAACCGATATCACCCGATTGCGCCAGCGCAAATCCACTCTGCGGGTCTCAATCGCGCGCTCGACCAGAAACTGTTCGAGGTAGTACTGCTGAAGATTGATGAACGCGGGGCGCTTGTGGCCGGCTTCGGGCTGCAGGTCGAACTGATAGAGCAAGCGGTCGCGCAGAAATACCTTGCCATGCTTCCATACTACCCCCTTACGCACAACGCGCTCTCCGCAACCCAGGCGGTCGAGTATCTCGAGTGTGCGCTGCGAGAAGCAAATTGCGCGGCTCCCCTCGGAGGCTTTGTTGTCCTCATCGACGAGCAGGACGTCTATCCCGTGCTGGGCGAGATCGATTGCTGCGCACAGCCCCACTGGGCCCGCGCCTACTACCACGACGCGGTAGCGACCCCCCTTGCCGGAGACCAGTTCCGGAGCCTTGCGATAGGCGAATAGTTCGCTATGCATTCGAGTCAGAAGGTATTGCTTTGGCCATAGAGAGCGCTAGCCATCCGAACCTCCTCTCCATCGCGTGCTCAACCTGGAATCGTCGCGACGAGATCTTGCGCACAGCGATGCTGGCGATTATGTTTTAGTGAATAATTTGCTCAAATCGTAATTACGGGTTGAAAGTATGTCAACGCGAGCGCAGTCGCGCCCGTCCAAGCGCGGGATCCAATCGATCGAGGTGGGCGGACGCCTGCTCCAGGTGCTGGTCGAGCGCGGTACACCCATGATGCTACGAGACTTGGCAGCGGCCGGGGGAATGCCTGCGGCAAAGGCGCATCGATACCTTGTCAGCTTCATCCGCATGGGGTTGGCGGAGCAGGATACGCAGACCGGGCGCTACGATCTGGGTGAGTTTGCGCTCCGCCTGGGCCTCGTGGGCCTCGCCCGCATGGACCCGGTGCGGCTCGGAGCGCCAGTACTAGTGGACCTGTGCGACGAGATCGAGGAAACCTGCGCCTTGGCAGTATGGGGTAATCACGGCGCGACCGTCGTGAGATGGGAAGAACCCGCCCGGGCAGTTACGGTAAATCTGCGCACTGGAGGCGTATTACCCTTGCTGACGTCGGCTACCGGGTTGTGCTTCGCGGCGTTCTTCCCAGCAGCGCAGTCGGAGAAACTGCTGCGCACGGAATTAACCGAGCTGCGCCGTAATCCCCACGCGACCGGCCCACGGACTTACGCACAGGCACAGGGACTGTTGGCCATGATTCGTAAGCGGGGATTGTCGCGGATTGACGGCACACTGATACCAGGTGTCGCGGCTTTCAGCGCGCCGGTGTTCGGTCCCGATGGCCGGATGGTGTTGGCTCTGACGGCGCTCGGTCACGCGGGTGCCTTCGATACGAGGTGGACCGGCCGCATTGCTTCGGCCTTGCGCCAGTCCGCCGCGAACCTATCCAAGCGATTGGGCGCGGGGAAATACTCAACCGGCTCAAATTGAGACTGGACGAAAACCTTACAATTTGATAGCTTTCGGCTGTCGTCATCGACAGACATTTCGAATCGCAAGCTGCATTTGTTCAGGTAGGCCAGAACAACAAGGGACGGGGAGGAGACCTGCACGTCCCACTGGGGTTGCACCTGACGGCAACCCCCTTGCCGGTCGTTCCGGAGGAGCATCGTTGGGTTGGGAGGGGGGCTTGACGGCGGCCGACGGCGTTCGCCGCGGCGTTGTCCCCACGCAGCGGCACTGGGCTCAGAGCGCACGACCCCGCGCGGCCCGCCAGGTGAGCGGCACAGCTCCCGGCGGCCGCGCTAATTTTTTGCCGCGTCCTAGTTTCTGTACGGATGTCTCGACCCGCTCTCTTTCGCGACGAATTGGGGCCAGACAGTGAATGGTCGGGTCTTCGGCGGCGAATCGGTGGATCGAGACACCAGCCTTCGTCAGCCAGTACAATCCGCGCGTGGACCGCACCGAACGCTTCTACAAGATCCAGCAGCTCATCCACCGCCAGAAGGTCGTGCCGGCACGGCGATTTCGCGACGAACTCGAGATCTCGCCAGCTACCTTCAAGCGCGATCTGGAGTATCTGCGCTCGCGGCTAAACATTCCGATCGTGTGGGATCGCGAGGCCAACGGCTATCGCTACGATCCCGAGGCACAAGTTCAGGAGCTTCCAGGACTGTGGTTCAGCGCGCAGGAAATCTACGCGCTGTTGACCATGAAGCAGCTGCTGGAAAATCTCGAACCCGGCCTGCTTGGCCCGCATCTCGATCCCCTCCTAAAGCGCCTGTCCGCGGCCATCGGTAGTCAGGAGCACCCGGCCGACGAAATACAGAGCCGCATCCGCATCCTGCACATGGCTCGGCGGACACTGCCCTTGCGCCACTTTGAAGTCGCAGCGCGTGCATTGCTCGAGCGCAAGCGGCTGTCCATCAGCTACTACACGCGTGCCAGGGACGAAGAAACTCAGCGCATCGTTTCGCCGCAGCGACTTGCGCACTACCGCGACAATTGGTATCTGGACGCCTGGTGCCATGTTCGACAAGGCATCCGCAGTTTCGCGGTGGATGCTATCCGTTCTGCGGAGATGACAGACGAGCCCGCTCGCGAAGTACCCGTAAGGGAAATGGACGAAGTCTTGGGCGCCAGCTATGGCATTTTTAGCGGCCGACCCACGCAGTGGGCACATTTGCGCTTCACGCCGCGGCGCGCGCGCTGGGTATCTGCAGAGGCGTGGCATCCTGATCAGCGGACGCGCTTCGAGGCGGATGGCAGCTATGTTCTGGAGATCCCTTACAGCGATGATCGTGAGCTGGTGATGGACATCCTCAAGCACGGTCCCGAAGTCGAGATCGTTGGTCCGCCCGCACTGCGGCAGCGAGTCAAGGATCTGCTCTACGAGACTCTTCAGCGCTACAGCCGGGGTGCACGCTTCGCCGACCTGCTTGCAATCGACGCGTCGCCGGGCGAGCGGCCCTCGCGTTAAGTCCATTGCTTGGCCGGTCTAGCCATTCATCGATGAACCGGATGAATTGGGCTGGCCGTCCATTCCTCGCTCGTGATCCCGCGTTGCTCGCGGCGTATGTCGCGACCAGCTATATCGTGGACACCCCGAACCGACGGACTGTACTACGGGTTGGTCAACGCAATCGCGTCTTCGAGCATCTCCTCCGACGCTGCCGAGTGCGATCCTGGGCTTTCGTCAGCGGATGCAATCCCAGTTCACGCCGCTTGTCACGCTGGCGCAATGCAGCGCGAGCAAGCCGCCTTGCGCGCATCACCAAAGCGTGGGGGTTGCGCACGTTGCCCGGCGAGGGCGTGGCGGACGACCCTGACTGGGGTGCGGAGGTAAGCTTGCTGATACTGGGTATCACGCCCGCTCGAGCGCTTAGGCTGGCCAGGCAGTTCGGGCAGTATGCCGTCGTCGTCGGACGGCGCGGCGACCCGGCTCGCCTGGAGTGGTGCTGATTCGCATCGCTCAGGTGCAGAAGTCCACTCTGGCGCACCAAATTGGCCTCGGGAAGTAGCTCGGCTCTAGGCTAAGCCTTTGATAAGCATTGAGCGTAGTTTTGGCATGACTCATGCGAACGCAACCGCGAAGCTCGCAGTGCTACGCGAGCTGTCAGGAGCTCCCGCTCTATTCGTTCCTAGCATCTTGTGGAGGTGACCATGAAGACAAGAATTCTGCTGTTATTGGTTTCCATCGCCTTAGGCGTCGTGACTATGCAAGCGAGCGCAGAGGAGGAGACCACTCCTCCATCTACCAGCGATGACACCGCCGCAGCGGCAACGACTCAACCTGCCGACGATAGCTCTACCCAACCTTCGGCTGCTACCGAGCCAGCCGCGACCGAAACCGAATCGAAATAGCACCGCAGTCAATGTGCTTCTGGCGGCCTAGCTTGATACGCGCCCCACATTGAACCGTATCCGATCGGGGTCGCTCGTGTTCCAATACCGAGGCCACATCACCAGATGTGGCCTCGGTGCATTTACACTCCGCCGCTCGTACCATTCGCGACGATGAGCGAGCGCACCAGGGCCCGCCGCAACCTTCACGCGCCCGCTATACTCGCCGTCACCGACACACTTGGCTGGTGGGAATTCCTCGAATGACCGAAGCGGAAAATCTGGACGACTTGCGCGCGCGCCTACGTCGCTTCGTCGCCGAGCGCGACTGGGACCAATTCCACAATCCGAAGAACTTGGTTATGGCCCTATCAGTGGAGGCTGGGGAGTTGGTGGAGCTTTTTCAATGGCTGACACTGGAGCAGAGTGCGAATCTTCCGCCCGACACGCGCGCCGAGGTAGAGCTTGAGGTGGCCGATGTGCTGCTGTTTCTGCTGCGCTTGTGTGACAAGCTCGATATCGACCCGGTGCAGGCGGCAGCCAAGAAGCTCGACCTGAATGCGAAGAAGTATCCAGTCGAGAAGGCGCATGGGAAGGCGACGAAATACGATAAGTTGAAGTGATACATGGTTCGTGGCTCGTGGTTGGAAAGGCCGTGGTTCGTGGCTCGTGACTCGTGATTGGTGACTAAGGTGGTAGAGCGCCAGGCATTTCCCTACGCGTGACGTACTTATCGCACTTCCCTCTGATCTTGCGTCAGAAGCAACGAGTCACGAATCACGAGTCGCGGCCTTTCCAACCACGAGCCACGAACCACCTACCACGAACCACGACATGCTTGCTTACCGCCATCAGTTTCACGCAGGCAACTTTGCAGACGTGTTCAAGCATATCTTGCTCGTGCGTCTGTTGCTGGCTCTCGGGCGAAAAGACAAGCCGTATTTTTATCTTGACACTCATGCGGGGACGGGACGTTACGATCTGACGCATCCATGGGCGCAGAAGTTGGATGAGTTTCGCGACGGGATCGAACGCGTCTGGGAACGCGCGCCGGTACCTGATCCAGTCAAGCCTTACCTGGAGGCCGTGCGCGCGCAGAACGCCGGCGACGAATTGCGCTTCTATCCTGGATCTCCGGCGCTCGCTCGGCGGTTTGCACGGCCCGGGGATCGCATCGTGCTGACGGAACTGAACCGGGACGACTGTTTGCGATTGCACGAATTGCTGGGGAGCGATCCGCAGGTTCATGTCGAATGTATGGATGGTTATCGGGCCTTGAAGGCATTTCTGCCGCCGAAAGAGCGGCGCGGCCTGGTGCTGATCGATTCTTCTTTCGATCGTGCAAGGGAGTTCGACCGCCTCACTCTGGCGCTGGTTGAGGCGCATCGACGTTGGGCCACGGGCGTATTCGCCTTGTGGTATCCCCTCATGGAAGCTCACGCCGTGCACGCCTTCGAGCGGGGCGTGGTGGCGACCGGAATTCGCAAGATCCTAAAGTTAGAGTTGGCAGTGCTGCCACAAAAGTGGAGTGCTTCCCTGCGTGGCTGTGGAATGCTGGTGATCAATCCGCCCTTTGGATTTCAACAGGAGGCAGTGCCGATTCTGGCCTGGCTATGGCGAGCGCTCGCGGAGGAGGGGCAAGGAGGCCACGTCGTGACCTGGCTGTCGCCTGAGTGAGACGTCCAAATCCGGCAGTTATTTAACAAAGTCGACGGACTGAATCCGGGCGAAGATCGTTGGCAGCCGTAGTCTGCTTGTCGCGACAGACGATTTATGCGAAATTCAGCCCGCAATTAGGACGAGCGGCGCGAGCAGTTCGATTCCGTGGCCGGGACAGGTCAGGCTGGCCCTTTCGAAACAAGAACAAACGCGCACGAGATAGCATGGTTTTGGCATCGGGAGGGGAAAGACTCGGCGTAGCCGAGCTTCCTGCCAACCCTCGAGTGACAGTTCGCCTCTTGCGCGCACTCGAAGGTAGACGAGCGAGTGCTGGCGAGATTGCCAGCTTGGTGCTCTGCGATCCAGCGGTGACGCTGCAGCTGCTACTGGCGGCGGGTGCCAGACCCGGCGCGCGAAGCGGGACCCTTTCCATTGAATCTTGCGTGGCCGACATCGGTTACGAAGTGCTGGACGTGGCGGCGTTCAGGCACGCGGCGCGGGAGTTCTCCGATCGGGTCAGTGGGTCGCGCAATTTTGGTGTTGGGGATCTTTGGCGCCGTGCACTCGTCTGCGCCGAGTCGGCCGCAGGCTTGGCACGGCGTTGTGCTCAGTCGCCCGAAGCTGCCTATATTGCCGGTCTGTTGCACGAGGTAGGCAACTTGGCTCTCCTCACGAGGCGTGTTACATCCACGACCATCAACATGACAGCGGAAGCAGCTGGCGCGGAATTGGTGGCGCGTTGCCCGGTGCCAGCATTCCTATCGGAGGCGGTGCGTTTACATCGTGAGCGACCCGAATCGCTCGGGGATGCTCCCTTCCTGATCCGCGTGGTCAACGTAGCCAGCAGACTCTGCGCCGAAGGCGCTATCGAGGCTGCCTGCCGCCAAGGCAAGGAGTTACTCGGACTGCACGAGCGCACCGTGGGACAAGTATTCGACGACGCTCTCGAGGCCGCCAGGGCCAACGTCGGGGGAGTCGATTTTTCGGGCGCGGCGGGACCGGTGGACCAAAGCGTCGATAGCGATCTTCCCGGAGGTCAATGGCAGAGTAGTCTGCCTCCCCCGAAGGCATCGAGCGATTGGGAAGAGCTGGGGCGCGGAGTGGGGGACCTCGGTTTGCGGGCGGTGATGGGGCGCGCCATGGCGGCGACCAGTACCGAGGAGGAGGCGCTGCTGCGGGCGCGGCGCTTGGCCGGTATGCTGCTGGGATTGGATCGGCATTATTTTTTTCTGGTCAGCGCAGAGGGCAAAGCGCTGGTGGGTACGCCCATAGAGCGCGATTCGCGCCATATCGAAGAACTCCGGGTCGCCGTGACGACGTCGGGCAGCCTGCTGGCCGTTGCGGCACGCGAGCGTCGCCCGGCGCACGGCTTTGGCAGCGCCCTCAAGAGCGGCGGTGCGGCGGTCGATAGGATAGTGGCACGAATGCTGGGGGCGGACGGCTTGCTGTGCGTGCCAATGTCATCCGCCGATGGCATCTCGGGTGTGATAGCGTTCGCGATCGATTCAGCGTGGGACGATCAGCATACCGAGGAGGGGAGGATTTTGTCAGCACTAGCCGGATCGGTTGCCGATGCAGTCGCTGGTGCCATGCACGAGAGACTGCAGCGCGAGCGCGCCCGCGTGGAACTCACGGCGCAGTTCCGGGCGCTGGGCAAGCGCGTAGTCCATGAAACGGGAAACCCGCTCAGCATCGTGAAGAACTATCTGCGCGTGCTGGCCGACAAGGCAGGAGAGGGCGGGCAGTTTCGCGAAGAACTGGCGATTCTGAACGAAGAACTGGACCGCATCGCCCGCATCATGCAAAGGATGGGGGAGCCCCTGGATGCAGAGTCCGACAGCGGCGTGCCGGTGGACCTCAATGCGCTGGTGCGCGAAGTCATCACGCTTTGCAACGACACGCTGTTCGGGGGGCGCGGCATCGAACTGAGTCAGCAATTAGACCCGCACGTGCCGCCTCTTCACGGCGATTCGGGAGCATTGAAGCAGGTCGTGCTGAACCTTCTGAGCAATGCCGCAGAGGCCATGCCTAACGGCGGGCGCCTCACAGTGGTTAGCGCCGACAACGTCAATCTGGATGGCGAGCTGTTCGTCCTCCTTCAGGTCACCGATTCCGGCGGAGGCATCCAGCCGGAGATTCTGCAGCGCCTTTTCCAGCCCGGCACGAGTACAAAGGGTGAGGGCCACGAAGGTATCGGTCTTGCCGTAAGCGATTCGATCGTGCGACGGATGGGGGGACGCATTCTATGCCGCAGCAGCCTTGGGCGCGGCACGATCTTCGTCGTGTTGCTTCCACGCAAGGTCGCGCGCGCCGGCGCCCCTGAGTCCGATACCACAGGCGTTGCATCGTCCCATTCCATGGATCCACGCATCAATTGAGGGTGCCAGCATCTTGCCATTCCTGAACGCAGATTTGCTCGGCGGCGAACTGGGTGATACGCCCGGTACCACGCTGCGAATCCTTGTCGTCGACGACGAGCCCCGCCTGCGTCGCAGCTTGACGCTTCTGCTCGAGGGGACGGATCGGGAGATCGACGAATGCGCAACCGGCAGCGAAGCGATCGCTGCGCTGGCTCGGAGGCAATACGATCTCGTGCTACTGGACTTGAGGCTCCCCGACGTGACTGGTCTCGAAGTCATGGATTGGCTGGCTAAACGCCTCCCAGCCATGACAGTCATCGTGGTAAGCGCCGACGACGTGATCGATTCCGCGATCGGCGCGCTGCGCCGCGGCGCTTACGATTTCGTGCGCAAGCCCTACCAGCCCGAAGAGTTGTTGCGCACGGTGGATAACGCCTTGCAGCGCAAGCGCCTGGAACGCACCAATGCACTGATCAGCGCGCGGCTGGAGCGTTCAGAGCGTCTGCACCGCTATCTGGTGGATCATTCCCCGGACATCATTTACACGGTCGATGAGGAGGGGCGTTTCACCTACCTCAACCCGACGGTGGCGACCGCGCTCGGCAATGGCCCGACTGACTTGATCGGGCAGCACTACTCAGCCATCGTCCACGAAGAAGACCTGGAGCGTGCACGCTATGCATTCGGTGAACGGCGCACGGGTGAGCGCGCGTCGCGCAACATCGAGTTGCGACTTAAACGCAATGCAGGGAATTCAGAGGTGCAATCCCCGGTATTGGAAATGCTTACCGTGGCACTCAGCGCGACCGGGGTCTATACCGATGATGTGAACGTCAGGGGCCGGCGCTTCATCGGCACCTATGGCGTGGCGCGCGATATTACCGAGCGCAAGCGCGCCGAGGAGAAGATCAGCTTTCAGGCCTACCATGATCTGCTTACGCAATTGCCCAACCGCATTCTGTTCAAGGACCGTCTGGGTGTGGCGCTGGTTCAGGCGCGGCGAAATCGCCGGCTGGCTGCGGTGCTGTTCATCGACCTGGATCGCTTCAAGCTGGTCAACGATACGCTGGGTCACGCCGAAGGCGACGAACTCCTCAAGGGTGTGGCTGCTCGCCTGAAGGGTTGTCTGCGCCGCAGTGACACCTTGGCGCGGCTGGGCGGAGATGAGTTCACGATCCTGCTGCCAGATCTGTCGCAGCCGGAGGATGCCGCTGTGATCGCGGAGAAAGTGATCGAGGAGTTGCGCCGGCCGTTGAGCATCGCCGGCCAGGACATCCGGGCCACTGCGAGCATCGGTGTGGCGCTTTACCCCAGCGATGGCGAGGACCCAGACACGCTGATCAAGCACGCGGACATCGCGATGTACCACGTCAAAGCCGCGGGTAAGAATAGCTATACGTTCTTCTCCGCGGAAATGAATGCCGCGTTCAATCAGCGGCTGACGGTCGAGAACGATCTGCGTCGTGCTCTGGATTGCGGGGAACTGGAACTGCGCTATCAGCCGCAAATCAGTCTGAGCCTGCGCAAGGTGGTCGGGATGGAGGCGCTGGTACGCTGGCGGCATCCTGCGCAAGGATTGCTGGACCCCGCCCGATTCATCGGAGTGGCCGAAGAGGCGGGATTGATCACTCGCATCAGCGATTGGGTCCTGGACCAGGCTTGCGCGCAACTCGCACATTGGCGTGCTGGCGGTTTCGACCAGTTGCGCATGGCGGTGAACCTGTCTCCGCGGGAATTCGAACAGGGCGATGTGGTCGAGCGCGTGACGAGCGCGATACAACGGTACCGACTGCCGCCGCAAGCGTTGGACATCGAAATCACGGAGACCTTGATGATCCGCGATGTCGACTCGGTCGTCGACGCCGTGCAACGTTTGCGCAACAGTGGCGTGCGCGTGTCTATCGACGACTTCGGTACGCGCTATGCATCGTTCGGTTATCTACAGAAATTCTCCGTGACCAGTCTGAAAGTGGACCAGACGTTCGTGCGCGATCTGTGCGCCGAGCGGCCCTACAGCCCGATCATCGTGGCCATCGTAGGTATTGCGCGTGGTTTCGACTTGCACCTGATTGCCGAAGGGGTGGAGACGCCCTTGCAGCGTGACATCCTTCGCACCCTGGGTTGCGATGAGATGCAGGGCTTCCTGTTCGGGCATCCGCTGGTCTCGGCGGATGCATCCGAGGTGCTGCGCCGAGGAGTCGCGGCGCTGAGCTAGCTGGTTGCCGTTTCAGGACGCGTTCGCGTGAAACATGACGCGCTAGGTCTGATGGATCCGGAGGCCAGGGAGGGAGTTACCGATTTTGTACAGGGATGCCCGCGGCCAGCTGATTCAATACCCATTCCAGCACGATTGCGAGTCGCGGCGGCAAAATATCCTCGGCTTCCTCCGCAGTGACCCAGCGGTATTCGTAATCCTCTTCGCTTCCTACGGGTACTTGTAGTACCACGTCCTCTGTTTCGGTCTGGGCCAGGTAGTACCGCGAGACCTGGTTGTCTTCCACCGGAAGGGTATCGCGGTGATCGTCGCCCCAGGGAAAGGTGAGATCGGTGATGCCGGTCAATTCGCGCGCTTCATCGATAGCGGCCCGCTGCGGATCGGCGTCTTCGTCGGGCGCTGCGACTACAAAATCCCAGCTGTTGAATCGGCGCAGCGTGAGGAATCGGAACCGTCGGTTGTCACGGTGAACTACTACGAGACCCGCAGCAACGACCTGTGTAAGGGGCGAGTCGGTAGGCATCCTGTCAAGTTAGTTGAAACGAGACTTTCGGATTGCGAGCAGCGCCCGCTATCGGATTGGGCGCTAGCGGTGGTGTGGCTGGGGAGCCGGCGGATTCGTCAGAATGGCAGTTGGCGGATCCCGCAGAGGAACACGCACGGGGCGAACCGGACGACCCGGAATGTTTCCGTTCATGTTTCCGTTCATGCCAATGCGAGGATTCCGACCAAAGCAATTCCCGCGTCTGCACTGGAGCGAGTTGGAATAAAGCCCATAACCCCCATAACCACCATAACCGGGGTACGCAGGGAAGTAGGTCTGGTCAGCTGCTTTTTCATACTCAGCAGCCTGCCGTTGCGCCTCCACCAGTGCGTTGCGTTCGGCTGCATACGCGGCTTCGGCCTGACGGCGCTGTTGCGTCATTTCGGAGAGTGCTTGCTTCTCCTCCCGTAGCCGCAGCTGGGCAGCGGTAGCTTGCTGCGCACGCTGCGCTTCGCACTCGGCAGTGGCGCAGACACCGACCTCGGCACTGATGTTGACTGACTGAGCGACTCCTTTGGGGCAAGGCGAATCGCTGTAGCTGATATCGTTTTCGTGGCTGACGCACTTGAAGATTTCCGCGTGCAACATGGTCGGCATCGCCCAGAGGAAGGCGCAAAACAGCAATCCGAACAGAGCGTGTAAGAAGTGAGGGAATAAGCGCATTTGTGCCTCCATGTGTCGCCGACTCACCATCCCTGAGACATTATAGTCCCGTAGACTGCGGCGAGCACATCAAGCCCACCAGTGTTTAAAACAGATTGCGAATCCTTTCATTTTTCAGTGGGTTGTACGATCCGCTGGCGAACCGCTTAGAATCTTGTAATCCCAACCTAGCCCAGAGGCGCCACGCCGACCAAGGCGCCCCGTCTAAGTACCTGTCTCCATGGCGACGCTTCGAAAAGTCCTACGCTGGACCTTGATCGGTCTGCTTGCACTTTTTCTGCTCCCCATTCTGGCGGCGGTCGTGATCGCTTCGCTGGATGTATCTATAAGTGTCGCACCCTGGCGCAACGCGATCGCCCGGGCTGCCAGCGAAGCGATCGGCCGCGACGTCAAGCTCGAAGGGCCGCTCGAGTTCGTGCCTTCTTTGCGTCCAGCGGTCAAAGTCGGCGGCATCCATATCGCCAATCCGCCTGAGTTCTCCGGACCCGAGTTCGCCAGCCTGGGCAGTGCGCGCCTATGGCTGGACCTGGCTGGCGCCCTGCGTTACAAGTTTCGCGTCAGGGAGATCAGTGCGGAGGACGTGGTCGTTCGCCTCGAGCAAACGGCCGAAGGCAAGGCCAACTGGGTTTTTAATTTTCCTCAAGCCGCACCAGTCGCATCTCCTAGCCCGGCGGCCAAGCCGATGCAGATCCCTGTCGGGTTCGGCTTCGATGTCGACACGATCGTCTTGCGCAAACTATCCGTCGAGTATTTTCGTCAAGGCGCTCGGACGCATCACTTCTTTGATCTGGATGAACTCAAAGGCGAAGCAGTGGAGGGCAAGCCGATCAAGCTCACACTGCGCGGCTCGGTCGAGAAGAGTTTCCCGTATCTGCTGACTTTCACCGGCGGTTCCGGCGCCGAGTTACTGAATCCGACCAAGCCTTGGCCGGTGGAGGTCAGTTTCGAATTTCTCGGAACCGTGATGCAGGTCAATGGATCGCTCGCTCAGCCGCTGCAGGGCGGTGCCGTCGACCTCATAGTCGGTCTAGGGACGGAGGATCACTCGCAGATCGAGCGCTTGCTACAGACGACCTTGCCAAAGGTCGGCCCCATTGCACTGAGCGCCCGCGTTCAGTGGGACTCTGGGAG